>Ga0206949_1088_pt1 | contig 34558 bp, 32 predicted proteins | sample Alteio_BWOrgHeat_40_FD_153240 | JGI IMG/M metagenome (GOLD analysis project Ga0206949, IMG submission 153240) | Enriched cells from forest soil in Barre Woods Harvard Forest LTER site, Petersham, Massachusetts, United States -... | ecosystem: Environmental > Terrestrial > Soil > Temperate forest >...
GAAGGAGCATATCGCATTTTGTTTTACCTGCATCTCCAGGTCATTGCCGCTAGAGCAGCAGCTGAGTATTTTTTTAAAAGAGGTCTATGAATTTAAGGTAAGCGAGATAGCGGTCATCATTGATAGCAGCGAGGCCATGGTGAAGTATTACCTGCATCACGGCAGGGCTAAAATGATCAATATTTTTGACGGCAGGTGTGCCCTGATAAATAAGGCAGGTGTGTGCCATCAATGTTCTGAACTGAACGGAATATACAACCCTAAGCAGAATACGCAGGAGGAGTTGATGAAGATAGATCTTGTGCGGGAAGCGGAAAAAGGTGATAAAGAACAACTGTTCGCCCTGAGAATGAAAATACTGCAGGAATTAGATCCCTTCCAATCAACTGCGTCTGATCTGCAACTTCATCATTTAGAGCATAATAGGCAGGTGATGGAAAAATATATGGGGAACCAACCTGTTTAGGCTATCGTTTTGTCTGCGTCAATCGTCAGAATATAAAACAGCGATGATGAAAGATGATAAGACAACTGAGCATGATGGTAAGGCCGTGACCAAACGATCGACATTCAGCAGGGAAACGTCTGTGGCAATTAATATTAAAGCAGAACCATCTGTTGTATGGTCATTATTGACGAATGCCGGCGACTATTCCAGGTGGGATACTACTGTAATATCCATTGAAGGCAAAATTGCGCTTGGAGAAAAGATCAAATTAAGATCTACACTTGCTCCCGAAAAAACCTTCAAGCTGACCGTAAAGGAGGTGGAAGAAGGCAAAAAACTGGTGTGGGGTGACGCAATGGGGCAACGGACATATACCTTAAGTAAAAATGACAGCGGGACAAATTTCTCGATGAATGAAAAGATAGGCGGCCCGCTTTTCCCGCTATTTGCCCGGATGATCCCACCTTTTGACAAAGCCTTCGAGCAATTTGCAGCCGATCTTAAAAAGGAGGCTGAAGCACTTAAGAATTCAAAATAACTGACCATTTAAAAAAAACGAAATGAAAATAGTAAGAGTAACATATACTACGAGACAAGAGTACGCTGCCACAAACCAGGAAAACATTAAACAGGTAATGACTGACCTACAGCATTTAGCGCATCCGGGCATCTCGTACAACGCATGCCTGAACCCAGATGGTAAAACATTTGTGCACACGGCCTTTTTTAAGACGGAAGAAGACCAGAAAGTACTTGCGGGCGTGGCTTCGTTTCAGCAGTTCCAGGAGCAACTGAAAGCAAGCGGACCGGAGGTGCCACCTAAACAGGAACTATTAACTTTGGTGGGCTGGTCGAACAATATTTTTAACTGATAACCACATAAAAAATGAAGAACAAAATCGGGACAAAAGAAACACCGCTGGCATTAAAAACACCGCCGCTTACATCAGAATATACCATGCATGTGGATGAAAAAGATGGCAAAGAAATATTGGTATGTACCGTAGGGAAAACAGTATTGCACTATGATATACGCTGCCTTAATGACCTGCACACGATGCTGAAGAAGCATGGCGACTGGATGGAACTGGGGAGTGCTGATGAACAGAAACCTGCAAAAGAAGGAACTGTAGAGGCATGGGGCCGCTCAGAAAAAAATCCTGTTGGCGGGTGGTACGGGCTTAAGAAAGGACTGCGTGGCCGTTTTGGTATGTACATTCCTCCGCTAATGGAACATCTTGGTCTTGCAGAAGTGACCCATGATGCCAAAGGGAATAAGATGAGGGCAAAATAAAATGTAGTTGTAAAGACAATAAAGCCGCTCCACGCACATGGAGCGGCTTTGTCTTTATTGTACTGACCTCTATTTATTGACTGAAAATCTTAAGACCTCATTTTCAGATTCACCGGCTAGGTGAAGCAGGTAAATGCCGGAGGGTATTCCGTTTAGTTGTACCTGGGTGCTGATGATTCCGTGTTGTACTGCAATTGTGTTTTTGTACACTACCTGGCCAAGCAGATTAGTGACCTCGAGCGCAACGTTTTGATCGCCGGTGGAGTTGAGGGAGCCGGTAATATTTAGTGAGCCCGTGGTAGGATTTGGAAAGAGGTCTATGTGCTGCATGGCAGCAGTGACTGGTGTTACAGCAAGTGTGAGATTGGGAGATAGTTTCCGAACTACTGAATTACTGTCATCTGCTATGTACAGGTTTCCTGCGGCATCGAATGCAAGTCCGGCAGGTGCAGATAATTTTGCTGCAGTTGCAGCGCCGCCATCTCCGCTATAGCCGGGTACGCCAGTACCGGCAACTGTGGATATGATGCCCGAAGTATTGATCATCCGAATGCGTTCATTGTGCTGGTCGGCTATAAACAGATTTCCGTGCGTGTCGAATTTCATATCTACCGGGTAGCTCAGCATCGCTGCTGTTGCCGGTCCGCCATCGCCCAGCACTGATCCGCCGCCGGCGATGGTGGATATAATACCTGAGGTGTTTACTTTACGGATACGATCGTTGCCGGAGATATAGATATTGCCTGCTGCATCTACTGCTACACCACCCACATCGTAACCTGTGCCAAGGCTTGCAGCAGTAGCGGGAATGCCATCGCCGCCGGTGCCGCCGCCAGCGATAGTAGTAATAATACCTGTAGTGGTATTTACCTTACGAACACGTGCCGCATCTACAATGAGCAGGTTTCCGGCTGGATCCATAGCCATACCCATGGGCGCGTTCAGGACGGCGGCAGTAGCAGGGCCGCCATCGCCGCTGGGTATACCGCCATAAACAGTGCCGGCAACGGTTGATAATATGCCAGCAGTATTGATTTTGCGAATGCGGCCTTCGCCCTGGTCGGAAATATAGAAGTTGCCCGAACCGTCGTTGAGTATGTAGGTAGGCCAGTTGATATTGCCTGCGGTAGCAGGCCCACCATCGCCGAATCCGAAGACACCATTCCCGATGATGGTGGACAGGATACCGGAGGTATTTACTTCGCGTATGTTGTGGCATTCTTTGTCTACAATGAGCATATTGCCGCTGGCGTCAAACGCCAGGGACGGAATCTCATTGGCGAAAGAAGTGGTAGCCGGGCTGCCGTCACCGACATCACACATAGGCGTGTAAAAAACACCATTACCCGCAACTGTGGATATTATTTGCGTTTGAGCAGCGGCATGGCCGAAGCCCGATATGGTGATAGCTGCAGACAAGCTTAAGGAAAGTAGATTTTTCATACATTGATTTTCCGGGGTTAAGAAATTAGGTTTGGCTAAAGAAGACAGTGGTAGAGAGGAAATGGTTGGGTGGGGTGGTATATCGATGCTTTTTTACCATTAAATATTGGCTGGATATTGACTATCCGAAACATAAAAAGTATCTTGTAGACTTGAACGGCAGTACTTTGTCGTACAAGTCTATCACGCAATACCTGGGATATGAAACAGATAATATTGATCCTATTTATCGCAACGCTCACTTTTCATGCGTTGGGCCAGTCGACAGGTGTTAAACAAATTGGGCCAGAAAAAAAAGAGCAAAAATTAAAACGGGCGCATTATCCTGCTTTTTACATCACAACAAGCACGGGCATTAATAACAATACCGGAGTGCTCGGCTTTAGTTTTGACGTTCCGGTAAGCAAAAACATTTCCATAGATGCAGGAGTGGGCGCAGGCTCCTGGAATAATAAAATTTACGCCGGAGTCAAATACTATTTAGATCCGTTTCACAGAGGTTTTGCTTTCGGAACAGGCCTGACCTATTCCTCCGGGTTGTCAGATGATCGTGCATATATGACCACAATCTATGGAAATAACGAGTGGATCGAATATAACAAAAATCCCCAGACCAATATTCTGTTCGCCGCTTATAAGTATTGGAATATGGGCAAAAAGTACAACAGATGGTATGTAGAACTGGGATGGTCTGTTCGGGTAACAGGTGGAAGCATAGTGACACAGTTAACGGGAGATCCACTGGACAGAGTCACTTTGAATACCCTGGAATTATTTGCTCCGGGAGGCCTTATAGCTGGTGTTGGAATGTCATTTGGCGTGCATTGAGTGGTGCGCTGACAAACCCTTCAGAACCTGGACTCTCTGTGTACAAATTCAGATTAAATAAATAAAATTTCACAAAATTATAAGGTTTGGGAGGGAACGGGTTATTCCTATCTTTGTCTACTTTTAAAAATTAATATTATACCCGTTAGTTTATTTTTATACATTTTCCAGTTAAATTTTTTTTTATGCGCAAAAGCATAGGCCTGCTGGCTGCTTTTATTTTTATTTTCTGCTACGCAGCGGTAGCTCAAAATCCGAACAATGGCACGATAAAGGGATTTGTGTATGATAAAAAAACAGGAGAACCTGTGATCTATACCAATGTGCAGGTGCTGAACGCCAAGACGGGTGTGCAGACGGATGTGAACGGCTATTTCTCCATAACGCTGCCATCTGGTACATATACACTGCTGGCCACGGGCATAGGGTTTGACTCGAGCGAAATGACGGTGAACCTGCTGCCAGGGGCGATAGTGACCAAGAAAGTATTGCTGACCTCGCGGGAACACCAGCTCAAGGATGTAGAGGTGAGCGCCAGGAAGACAGACAAGATAACGCGTATCAATACAGGGGTGACGACAGTAACGCCGCGAGAACTGAAACTGCTGCCCAGCGCAGGCGGAGAGCCTGATATAGCACAGTATCTGCAGGTAATACCGGGTGTGGTATTTACCGGCGACCAGGGCGGCCAGTTGTATATACGTGGTGGGTCTCCGGCACAGACGGGCATCTACTTAGACGGTATCACTATCTACAGCCCGTTTCACTCTATAGGCCTGTTCTCGGTATTTGAAACAGAAGCGATCAGGAATGTAGACGTATACACGGCGGGTTTCAGCGCGCAGTATGGCAACCGTACTTCTGCGGTAGTAGATGTGCATACCAAGGACGGTAACCGCAATGATATCTCGGGCATATTATCTGTATCGCCAATAATGACCCGTGTGCTGCTGGAAGGGCCGATCGTCAAACCTAAAAAAGACAATGGCTCTAATATCACCTTCTTAGTGACGGCAAAGAGCAGTTACCTGGATCAGTCATCGAAAGCGCTGTACAGCAGCTTTGGCGAACCATTCAGCAGCGGGCTACCTTACAAATTCACGGATATGTATGGCAAGGTGACCTTCAGCGGTGATAATGGCAGCAAGCTGAATATATTCGGGTTTAATTTTGACGACCAGGCGAAACTGCTGAGCGATTCGGACTACTCACCTATAGCCGATTACCACTGGCAGGCGCGTGGGGTAGGCGCCAACGTGATCTTGTCGCCGGGCACTACGTCATCGCTGATAGAAGGAAAATTTGCTTATTCGAATTATAACATAGGCCTGAACCAGGTAGGCACGGCTACGGATACTGTGCCCCGCAGCAGCAGCATCAATAGTTTTGAAGCAGCGCTGAATTTTACTTACTTCCTGGCTAACTACAGCCAGTTCAAATATGGTATAGAAGTGAGTGGTACTTCTACGTCGCTTAACTATTACCTGACGCCGGGCATATCTACTACCGAGCAGCGGCAGAGCACACTGGCAGGGCTTTACTTCCTGTACCGGCAGAATTTCAGCAGCAAGTTCATTTTTGAGCCCAGCCTGCGGTTCCAGTATTACTCAGAGCTGAACAAAATATCGCCGGAGCCACGTATCGGGATGAAATACAATGTTAGCGACAATGTGCGGCTGAAACTGGCGGGCGGTATCTACTCGCAGAATATCATCAGCACAAAATCTGACCAGGACATAGTGAACCTGTTTACGGGTTTCCTGCTGAGCCCGGACCAATCGATAAAGGACCCTTACGGGAACGTAGTGAAATCGAACCTGCAGACGGCGTACCATACTGTAGGCGGTATAGAAGTGGACATAAAGAGGGTGGAAGTGAACCTGGAGCCATGGGTGAAATACTTTGGACAGGTGGATGAACTGAACAGGAACAAGCTGGTGGAAAGCGACCCTGACTTTGTGGCAGCAACCGGCCTTGCAAACGGAGTGGACCTGTCGGCAAAGTACAGCTATGGCAGGGTATACCTGTGGGGCTCTGCAGGCTACCAGAATGTGAACTACACCAGCACTGACTCGAAAGGGAACGTACAAACATACCCAACGCCGTTTGATACAAGGTTCAATATAAACCTGGTATCGGCATATACTGCGGGTAAAAAGAAAGACTGGGACCTGTCTGCAAGGTTCAACATGCACGCACCGTTCCCATTCACACAAACACAGGGATTCTATGAGAATGTGAACCTGGCATCGGGTGGTATTGCAGGCACACCTGGTAATGGCTACACACAACAGAACGGTAACCTGGGCGTGATCTATGCCGACCAGATAAACGGAGGCCGACTGTCTTACTATCACCGTCTCGATGTGTCTGCAAAGAAGAAATTTGTATTGACAAAGAAGACAAGCCTTGAAAGCACATTTGCTATAACGAATGTGTATGACCGGCAGAATATCTTCTATGTAGACCGCATCACGAATGTGAAGGTGTACCAGCTACCTTTCTTCCCAAGTATCAACCTGACATTGTATTTTTAATGGACCGCATTTGAAGATGTTTGAACAACAAAGATGGCCAGGACTGAGGGTAATATGGATAGTGGCAGCAATGCTGTTTGCGGGAAAGGTGTCCGCTCAGGTATTAATACATGACCTGCCGCAAAACAGGCGGCTGGAACTTGTAGAGGAGCAATACGGACAAGGGCATTATAAACTGGCGGCGCAATCTGCGCGTGAATTTCTTGACGTATACAGCGATAAAATTTTTCCGGGCAGCGCACAGGATATAGATAAGGCGAAGTACTACTACGCTGTGGCGGCCTTGAAAGCCAATCAGCCCGACGGTAATACGGTAGCACTGGCTACTATGGCGTCAACAGCCAACCCGGCTTACCAGCAGCGCATAGCGTTTACACTGGCGCAGTACTATTTCAGGCATGGAGACCTTGCCAAAGCCATACCGCTGTATGAGTCGGCGGACATCAGTAACCTGGACAATACGGAGATAGCAGATTCGAAATTCGAGCTGGCATACTGCTATTTTAACAACCACCAGTTTGACAAAGCGCTGCCGCTTTTATTGTCGATAAAAGAGATAAAAGATGGTAAGTATTACATGGCCGGCAATTACTACTATGGCCTGCTGGTATACAATGAAAATAAGTATAAAGAGGCGCTGAAAAGTTTTGACCGGATAAAGGACGATCGGGAATACCGGACCATAGTGCCTTACTATATAGCAGAGATATACTACTTCATGGGCGCCAGGGACAAGGCGCTGCAACTGGCCGATACACTGCTGCAACGGAAGGAGAAATCGTTTTACGACAATGAGCTGCACCTGCTTGCCGCCCAGTGCCTGTTTGAAGAGCAGCGGTACAGTGAGGCACGCCCTTTCTTTGCATTTTATTATGAGCATGCAAAGAAGATAAGGAAGGAAGACCTGTATGAAATGGCGTATTGTGATTACAGCGCCAATGACTGGGACCAGGCGATAGAAAAATTCAAGATGCTGAACAGCGCCAATGATTCGCTGGGACAGACGGCCATGTACCTGCTGGGCGACTGCTACCTGAAGACAGGCGATATGCAGAGCGCGAGGAATGCCTTTGGCATCTGCGCAGATATGGCGTTCAACCCGCCACAGCAAGAGGCCTCTATGATCGTGTATTCAAAGATCAGCTATGAAATGGGCTATACTGACGAGGCCCTGCGACAGTTGTATAACCTGCTGAAAACGTTTCCTGGTACCCAATATAAAGACGAGGCGAATACATTGATCTCCGGCTTGCTGGTGAAGACGAATAAATATGAAGAAGCCCTGAAGCACCTGGAGATAGTGGGGGAGAAGGATGAGTACTACAAGCGCATATACCAACTGGCTACGTACGGCTATGCAGTACAGCAGTTCAGAGATGGGGATATGGAGGGCGCCTACAAGCATTTCACAGCGTCAACTAAATACCCGGTAAATGCGGATTATGATGATGCGGCCTACTTCTGGAAAGGAGAGTTGTCGTACCACCTGCACCACTATGCTGATGCGATCACTTATTCAGAGGACTTCATCAACAGGAAAGGAAATAAAAAGGCGATAGAGCGGATCAGTCCGCTGGCTACTGTGCAGCATGCTTATGTGAACATGGGTTATGCTGCTATGGCCACGGAGAGCTACACAGCTGCGCAAGGTTACTTCGCTAAGGCGCAGGAGACTAAGGGCTCTGATGCTTATTCAGGCCAGGTTGCCACCCTGCGTGAAGCGGATGCTGTGTTCATGCAGAAGAAATATACAGAGGCGATAACACTGTACGACAAAGTAATAGCCACCGATACCCTGGATGCAGACTACGCCATGTACCAAAAAGGCATACTGCTGGGCCTGACCGGCAAGACCAATGAAAAGGTAACAACACTGCAGTCGCTGGTAAACAGCCACCGCGCATCGGGCTACGCCAACCATGCCCGGTATGAGATAGCAGTGACCTATATGGATGCCGATAAATACCCGCAGGCGCTGGCTTATCTGAAACAACTGACCGATTCGGTAAGCGATAAGAGTTTCGCACCCAAGGCATGGATGAAGGTGGGATTCATCTACCAGCAGACGAATGACAACAATAAGGCTATTGCTGCTTATAAGCATGTGGTGGTTGATTACCCGGCATCTGAAGACCGGCTGCCAGCAATGGACGCGCTGAAGAGCCTGTATATACAGAATAACCAGCCGGCTGCATACGCCCGGATGCTGAAGGAAAACAACCTGCCGTCTGCAGAGAATGGCAGCCTGGACTCTACGTATTATGCGGCAGCAGAAGCACAATTTGCCAATAACAAATGGGATGATGCACGTACCGGTTTCGACAGCTACTTAGAGCAGTACCCTAACGGAGTATTTGCTATAAAGGCGCATTATTACAGGGCCGAAAGCTATTACCAGCTTAAAAAGTACAAAGAAGCGCAGGATGATTATGGCGTGGTACTTGCCGGGCCGTGGAACGAATTCTTCGAGAACAGTGCGCGTCGCGCAGCGACTATCGCATATACTGCGAAGGATTATCCAGCGGCATATAGCTATTATAAAGAGCTGGGAGAGAACACCACAGATGCACAGAACAAGCAACTGGCATACGATGGCATAGTAAGGAGTGGATTTAATGCGGAGAAGTATGCGGATGTGAGCCAGTATGCTGATTCGCTACTGGCTATACCGGGTATATCGGCAGAGGCTAAGGATGCCACCATGTACTACAAAGCAAGGTCGCTCCAGCAACTGGGCAGTGACGATGCAGCTATAGCTGTATATAAAGACCTGAGCAAGAACAAGAACGGCGATGTAGCCGCAGAATCAAGGTACCATATCGCGGAGTTATTGTTGAAGCAGGGCAGCCTTAAAGATGCGGAGGATGCGGCCAACCAGACCATAAAGTTATCGGGCGGGTATGATTTCTGGATCGTGAAGTCGTATATTCTGTTGTCTGACATACTACTGAAAGAGCAGGATTACTTTAACGCAAAAGCTACACTGACCAGCATTGTAAAGCATACCAAGATACCGGAACTGAAAGCGGAGGCTACGAAGAAACTGGATGAAGTAAAGGCATTGGAGAAACAAAAAAGTAAATTGTCGGAGGAATAAAATACGAGGCATGAATGTAAGACGCGTTATTATTTTGCTATTGCTTGCTACGGCGCACCGGGCTGTGGCGCAGCATGCCGCGCCTGCAAAAGACACTATTCTGAAAGGCTCGTCGATAGAGGTAATACAGGCTTACAAACCGGAGATCAAGCAGGCGCCAAAGCCGGAGTGGATACCGCAGTTGCCCCCGGCCGATACTGCGCACCCCGTATTTAATTATGAGGTGCCGCAGCAGACGTTGTTTTACACATACAGTTCATTGCCTTTGCGTCCGCTGGCACTGGGTAAAGAAACACTGGTGCTGCCATTTCAGAACTATGTGAAAATAGGCGGCGGCAACTTATCTACTTTGTTCCTGGATGCCGGTATAGGCAGTATAACAGGAAAGGACTATGAGACTGCGATACACATACACCACCTGTCGCAGAAGGGCACTATTGCTGACCAGCAGTCTGCTATGAGCGGCGTAGAGGCCGATGCGCTCTTTCATAAAGGCACTAACGACTGGCACGCAGGTATTGCTGCCGAGCGGAATCAATATAACCTGTTTGGTGGCGACCAGGCAGTGCACCTGGCTGCTGATTCCCTGAAGCAGGTGTATACCACCATCCGTGCTACGGCAGATGTAAAGAACAAGCAGGACAGCAATACGGTATTCAATTATGATCCGGGTATCAGTGCGTCTTTTTACAATGCGAAGCTGAATGCGTCGGAGATAACGCTGGGTATCAACGCGCCGGCAACTTATAAGCTTACGGATGACATTGACGCTGCTGCGACCCTTATGGGCGCGTTTACCAATTACCAGGCCAATGGCATCAGTACCGCGAATAATTTTATTGAACTGCTGCCCGGCTTCAATTTTCATACACAGGCCGTAAGTGGGCATGCCTTGCTGGGCCTGGCGGAAGGAAAGGGATCACAGGGGTATTTACTGCCCGATCTGCAGGTGGGCTATACGATACCAGATACAAAGTTTGTGGTGAGTGGCGGCTGGCAGGCATTGCTGCACCAGAATACTTATGAGCAACTGACCACAGAAAATCCGTACTTGTATGTACGTGACTCTATTATGCAGACTCGCAGCGATGAGGTATTCGCGGACCTGAAGGGAGCAAGTGGTGATCATTTGTCGTACTCCGCGCGCATCAGTTGGTGGAATTTCAATAACCTGCCTACTTTTCTAAATGACCTGGGTGACCAGAAGCAATTTTACATTGATTACATGAATGTAAAAGCGATCTCGCTGAAACTGGCGATGAGATACCATGTGGCCAATACATGGTCGGTGGGGGCTAGCGGCGACTTTTATAATTTTTATGGGGAGACGGAAAAATATGTGTGGGAATTGCCAAGTATGAAGATCAAGGGCGATCTGACGATAACTCCCGTCCCTAAACTCACGTTTACAGCGTATCTTGCATTGCTGGGCGGCATACATGCAAAGGATGCCAACCACAATGCGGTGAACCTGAGCACAATAGCAGAACTGGGCGGAAGCGCGGAATACCAGATCATTCCAAGGTTGTCGGCTTTTGCGCAGATAAATAATTTATTGAGCGATAAATACCAGCTTTATTATGGTTATCCAGTGTATGGGCTCAATATTTATGGCGGGATCAGGTTAAAGTTTTAATTTCGGAGGGAAATAAGTAATTTAAAGGTGCAATTATAATAATGGATATAGCGAAATACATCGGGCTTTTTTTATTGAAGAATCATTTCTGTTACGTACATGGCCTCGGCAATATGGAACTGACAAAGAAGTCGTCGGTGCATGATGGTAAGGTGCTGTTGTCGCCTGCGTACGAAGTGATAGTGACGCCCGGTGGTTCTATTGACGACAACCTCGCCAATTTCATAGCTACCAACGAACAGATCAGTATATCGAAAGCGGCCAATGCACTCCGCGATTACAGCATACAGACGAGGAAAGAACTCTCTGAGGGTAAGGAAGTGGAGATACCCAATATAGGCAGGTTTGTAGAAGAGAGTGGCAAAGTAAAGTTTATTACGAATGATAACTTCCGGTTCACCCCGGCGGGCATACCTACCATACGCAACAGCAAGCAACTGGAAGAGCAGAACGCTAAGCCCATCCATAAGCCATCTTACCCGGAGCCGCATAAGGCGGACTCTATCAACTGGAGCATGGTGATACTGGTGGCCGTGTTGCTGATACTGCTGGGCGGCGGCGCTTACGGCATCTGGTACTACACCATTGGCATAAACAAGCAGAACAATAATCGTATGGCCCCTGCACCTGCCGCTGTGGTAAAGGATACAGGGTTCACATCACCATCGCTTACCGATACCACGCGTATACACGACAGCCTTGCAGCACCCATGACGGTGCCTGTAGACAGCACTACCGTAAACACCTACAAGGTGATCATAGGGGATTACCCAACGAAGGAAAGAGCTGACAGGCGCGTGAAGAACCTGCAACTGAATGGCACGCATGTGGAAATGAGGCAACTGGATTCTCTGAATTACTTAGTGCTGGCTACGGTAAATTGCCGGATACAGGATACCACGCACGTAAAGGACTCACTGGAGCGGTTGTTCGGTTACAGGAATGTGATGATCACTAAGTAAACCTGCCGGTAAGCAAGCCATATTCAACTATATGCAGGGATTAGTATACAAATCGACCGGGAGTTGGTATTCCCTGCAAGGCCCGGAAGGGAACTTCTGGGATGCGCGCATAAAGGGGAAGTTAAAGATCGATACTGATATATCTTCTACCAACCCGATAGCAGTAGGTGATACAGTGATCTTTGAACCGGAAGACACACAGGCCCATGTAGGAATCATCAATGAAGTGGTGCAACGGCAGAATTATATGGTGCGCGTTTCTCCGCATAACAAAAACCAGAAGCACATCATTGCAGCTAATATAGATCTTGCGTTACTGGTCACCTCTATTGCCGACCCGCGCACGTCTACCGGTTTTATAGACCGCTTCCTGATAACGGCTGAGGCCTACCATATACCGGCCATCATAGTGGTAAATAAGATGGACCTGCTGAAAACAAAACACGAAGACGTATTGCGGCAGTGGCAGGATATGTATGGCAAGGCAGGGTATGAGCTATACCCTGTCTCTGCGAAGGAACCTGCTTCGCTGTTATCATTAAGCAACCGTATCAAAGATAAAATGACGCTATTCAGCGGCCATTCAGGAGTGGGGAAGAGCACGCTTATCAATTACTTTATACCGGGTATAGACCTGCGCACACAAGGCGTATCGGGCTGGAGCGGCAAGGGCCAGCATACCACTACATTCGCGCAGATGTTTGACTTGCCGGGCGGCGGAAGGATCATAGATACGCCCGGTGTAAAAGAATTCGGGCTGATAGACTTTCAGAAAGAAGAGCTGTCGCAATATTTTCCGGAGATGCGGGCAGTGATGAGCGGATGTAAGTTTAATAATTGCCTGCATATTAATGAGCCGGGTTGTGCGGTAAAACAGGGTGTAGCGGCAGACACAATAGCGGAAGACAGGTATGTAAGTTATGTAGCCATACTGGAGAGCATAGAAAAGAAGTGGTGATGTACTAATAGCGTTTCAAAATTTTATAGACATGATGATATACAATGTGACACTTAAAGTGGAAAATGAGATCACAGATGCATGGGTAAAGTGGATGAAAACCGAGCATATGCCAGATGTGATGAGCACTGGCCTGTTTACCGATTGCCGCCTGTGCCGCCTGCTGGAGCAGGACGAAATGGAAGGTATGACCTATGTGGCCCAGTACTTTTGCGAAGGCATGAAGCAGTACAATACCTACATAGATGAGCATGCGCAGGGTATGCGTGAGAAAGGTTTTAAGCTGTTCGGGGGTAAATTCGTTGCTTTTCGCACAATAATGGAGATCGTCTGACGGATAACCGTGCAGTAAAGCCTTTCGGGGGATTTCGCCTCTACAGCAAATTTCCTGCCAGTCTCTTCAAAGCCGCTGTGGTAAAGGATTTCGGGCGATTCTGTCTGATGCGGTGAAAACGCCGGATTGTTAATAACTTGTGGAAAGGTGCATCAGGCAAGGGTTTGAAGTACGAAAAAATATTTTTTCAGCTATTTGGAAGTGTGCTAAAGGTGAGTATATTTGTCCTATCCTCTAAAGATATCTTTAACGACAAAAAACAAAAAATTATGAACAAGGCAGAATTAATTGACAAGATCGCGAAAGACGCTGATGTAACTAAAGTTCAGGCAAACGCAGCCCTGGATGCATTTACAACTGCTGTTGTGACCACTCTTAAGAAAGGTGATCGCGTAACATTGGTTGGCTTCGGTACATTCTCTGTATCAGAGCGCGCTGCGCGTAATGGCCGTAACCCACAAACCGGTGCGGTTATCAAGATCAAAGCACGTAAAGTGCCAAAGTTCAAAGCAGGCAAAGAATTCTCTACAAAGATCAGTTCTGGTAAGAAATAATCTTTTTAGTGAAAGAAACGAAGCAGGGGGCGGAAAGTTCCCTGCTTTTTTTTATTTTTGCACGTAAAGTAAATAGTTACTAAAAACAACAATTATGGGAAGAGGTGATAAACGTACCAAGAAAGGAAAGATATCTATAGGCAGCTTTGGCAAATCACGCCCGGCCCGCATAGCTAAGAAAGTTGCGCCTAAGGCAGAAAAGAAAGCCTGATAAATGGTTTTATAAAATTCAGACCGTACCGTATTATATGGACGGTCTTTTTTTGCATTTTCACAATCGCACAAATTAAGTAATGGCCGTTTTTCACGACACTGATATTTCAGGCAAGAGTTTCCTGGTCACAGGTGGCGCCGGCTTTATCGGTTCACATATAGTGGAGTACCTGCTGGCTAACGGCGCGGGTAAGGTGCGTGTATTGGATAACCTGGCCACGGGCTCGCAAAGCAACGTCAGTATTTTTTCGGGCTATGGGCAGTATGAGTTTATGGAAGGCGATATACGCGATGCCGCAGCGTGCCGCAAGGCATGTGAAGGTATAGATCATGTATCGCACCAGGCGGCCCTGGGTTCTGTGCCACGCTCCGTCAAAGATCCTATCACTACCAATGAAGTGAATGTAAATGGCTTTGTGAACATGATCACTGCCGCCAAGGATGCCGGTGTGAAGACGTTCATCTACGCATCATCGTCTTCTGTGTATGGCGATGAGCCTAACCTGCCTAAAGTGGAAGGCAGGACCGGCAACCTGTTGTCGCCCTATGCAGTCACAAAAAAGACCAACGAACTATACGCGGCGGTATTCAGCGACCTGTATAAAATGAAAGTAGCCGGGCTGCGGTACTTTAATGTGTTCGGCCCGCGGCAGGACCCTGAAGGGCCTTATGCGGCGGTTATACCGCTGTTTGTAAGCGGTATACTGAAGCAGACACCCGTATACATAAATGGCGATGGAGAACAAACCCGTGATTTCACATTTGTGGAGAATGCAGTGCAGGCCAACATCAGGGCGATGCTCTCCGGTAATGATAAGTCATTCGGGCAAGTGTATAATGTGGCAGTGGGAGAAAACTTTTCAGTGATTTTTTTATACAACGCCATACGCGATCTGCTGAAGGCGACACACCAGCCTACCTATCGGGAAGAACGCTCGGGCGATATCAGGAATTCCCTTGCCGATATATCTCAGGCGCAGCAGTTGCTGGGTTACCGGCCTACTATGCAGTTTCTTAGTGGGCTTGAAATAACAGTAAACTATTTCGTGGATCAGGCATAGCGCAATGCATCGTGAGTATCGGTTGCAGTAGATTGCATTTCTGTGCGCATGGCAATGCCAGCACAACAAAAACCTCAATAAAAAATTTAGTGTTCAGTTACAGCCGGTTGAAACGGTCATCATCATCATTGCTGCGTGGCCGTGGTGGCAATGGTGGCCGTGGGTTAGGCCGTGGGTAAGTGCGCGGAGCAGGACGAGGCCCACCCATACCAGGCTTTTTAAAGCCGCCGGGCTTACCGCCTGGCTTTGAACCGTTTTGCTTGGCTTCCTTTACAGAGATCACGTTGCCTTCAAAGAAGATGCTGTCGAGATTATCTATGGCGTCATACGAATGGAACTTGTCTGCCATTTCCACAAACCCAAAGCCGCGCGACATGCCGGTGGCATTGTCAATGATGACTTTTACCGAAACGATCTCGCCAAACTCAGTGAACAGTGCGCGAAGGCTGGCCACTGTAGTTTCCGGATTAAGATTACCAACAAAAAGATTCATACTCTTATTTAATTTATTGCCGATCCAATAGAGCGTAGGGGAAAGGAAGAATCGGGCTACAAGATACATATTTCTTTGGATGGTAGTAATCCCATGATTTTTTCTTTTTCCGTTATTTGCTTGTTATTAGCATAATTTATATAAATATTATTAAATATTTGCAGTTAAAATCGAGTTAAACTGCATATACAGATTTTGTTACCAATAGCTACAGCCTATTTTTGTACCTTCGCACACTTTTCTTAAAGTATTTCGATGGATGTATTGGGATCAATAGACCGCAGTAAGTTGCCTGCGCATGTAGCCATCATTATGGATGGCAACGGGCGTTGGGCGAAAGAGCGCGGCCAGGACAGGGTATATGGCCATCATGAGGGGGTAATAAGTGTGCGCGAAATTGTGAACGCAAGTGCTGAAGTGGGTATTAAATATCTCACTTTGTATGCATTCTCTGCTGAGAACTGGAACCGGCCAAAGGCAGAAGTGGACGCCCTTATGGAATTGCTTGTAAATACGATAAGGAAAGAAATAGAGGAACTGGATAAAAATAATGTGCGGCTGCATATTATAGGTGATTTTGCCAGCCTGCCGTTGGTATGCCAGAAAGAACTGAATGAAGCTAAAGAAATGACGGCCGACAACACGGGGCTAAACCTGGTACTGGCGCTCAGCTATAGCTCGCGGCAGGAGATAGTGGAAGCTGCAAAGAAAATAGCCGTTAAAGTAGCCAGCGGTGAGCTGAAAGCAGAGGAAGTAGATAGTAAAATTTTTGAAGCACATTTGTATACAGCAGATTTTCCCGATCCGGAACTGATGATAAGGACGAGCGGAGAATACCGGATCAGCAATTACCTGCTTTACCAGTTGGCCTATGCCGAGTTGTATTTCACCAATGTGCATTGGCCTGATTTCAGGAAAGATAATTTATATGAAGCGCTATTGAATTACCAGCAGCGTGAACGCCGTTTTGGCAAAACCAGTGAACAAATTCAAACGACCAACCAATAGCATGTATAAAGGCGTTTTCAAATATTGTGTGTTGCTTTTTGGTATCTTATGCTTTACGAGCGGTCATGCCCAGATAGGGAGAACAGGCGGCGGAGGCCTCCAGTTCGGGCAGACGCAGGGTACCAATGATATTGAAAAGCCGAGGGAGTACGAGTTGGCCGGTATCACTGTATCAGGGGCCAAATACCTGGATAATGACCTGCTGATAGCGGTGACCAACCTGGTAGTGGGCCAGAAGGTGCACTTGCCCAATGACGAGGGTATAGCCAGGGCAGTAAAGGCATTGTGGAAGCAGGAACTTTTTTCAAACGTAGATATCACCATCACCAAGTATGTAGATGACAAGGTATTCATTAATATAGGCGTTGAAGAACGCCCGCGCCTGAGCCGCTACAATTTCAGGAATATAAAGCCGTCTGAAGCCAAGGAAATAAAAGGAAAGCTGACACTGGTTGCAAACAAGGTGGTAACAGATGCCACCAAGAAGGAAGCAGTAGTGAGGATCAAAAAGTTCTATACCGATAAGGGTTTTGGCAGGGCGCAGGTGACCGTAATAGAAAAAAATGACTCCGCTGCCGTGAATAAGGTAATACTGACGTTTGTTATTGAAAAGGGCAATAAGACGCACGTAAACCAGGTAAACATAGTAGGCGAGCAAAACACAACGGAAGCAAGACTGAAACGCACGTTGAAGTCTACGAAGGAAAATAGCAGGTTCACGCTTCATCCCGATCCGGAAGTAAGTGTGTACCCGGTAACGGAACGTTCGTTTGGAAAGTATATCGGCCAGTTTGGCTTCCTTACACCATCAGCAACGCTCGATGCGCTCGACCGTTATTTCAGGTTCAAGTTTGCGTCTTCTAAGTTCAACCAGAAGAAATATGAAGAGGACAAGCAGTCTTTGATCGCGTATTATAATACGCTGGGCTACCGTGATGCCTCCATTGCTTCTGATACCATATACCCTGTAAAGAACGGCAACATCAATATAGACATAAGAGTAAAAGAAGGCCGTAAATACTACTTCGGCGATATAACCTGGAAAGGGAATACCAAGTATACCAGTGAGTTTCTTACACGCACACTGGCCATTAAGAGGGGAGATGTATACAACCAGGAACTGCTGGAAAAACGCATGGGCCGCCAGTTGAGCCCTGATGGCGGCGGAGAGGATGTGAGCAGCCTGTACATGGATGATGGTTATCTGTTCTTTAATATAGAGCCTACCGAAGTATCGATAGTAGGGGATACGATCAATTTCGAGATGCGCATAACGGAAGGTGCGCAAGCCACTATACGCGATATAAATATAGCCGGCAATGAGCGCACCAATGAGCATGTGATACGCCGTGAGCTGCGTACCCTGCCGGGCAATAAATTCAGCCGTTCAGACCTTATCCGTTCACAGCGCGAGGTGGCTAACCTGGGTTTCTTCGACCAGGAAAAAATTGGTATCCAGCCTAAGCCGCACCCGGAAGACGGAACCGTGGATATAGACTATACCGTAGTAGAAAAATCGAGCGACCAGTTGCAGCTTTCAGCCGGTTTTGGCGGTGGGGTGAACTTCTATGGTAATGTGGGTATCACGTTCAATAACTTCTCTATCCGTAATATATTCCGTCCTAAGTTCTGGGATCCGCTGCCTGTAGGTGATGGGCAGAAATTCTCTATCAGCTATGCGTCAAACGGGGCATATTACAATTCGCTCACTACTGCGTTTACCGAGCCATGGCTGGGTGGCCACAGGCCAAATGCGCTCACTGCTAACCTGGTGTATAGTAAGTATTCAGCAGCAGCTGTAGGTAGCGATCCTAACCTCTCCTTCCTGCGTATGGCAGGCGGCGGCCTTTCTATGGGCAAGCGCCTGAACTGGCCCGATAACTACTTCGTATTTAACTACGGTGCGTTCTATAACAACTACCTGCTGAAGGATTATGCGCTTGTCCCCAATTTCACAGATGGGTTCAGTAACGACTTCCACTTTAAGTTCGTGTTGTCGCGCAACTCCATTACACCGTCTCCATTGTACCCTAGAGGTGGATCAAATGTATCCTTCACCTTCCAGGTGACCCCGCCATACAGTGCATTTACCGGTACAGACTATACCAATGAGTCATCGCAGCAGAAGTACAAATGGATCGAGTACCATAAGTATAAATTTACAGCAGATTTCTACCAGCAGGTATATGGCAACCTGGTGATGCGTTTCGCAGCTAAGTATGGCTACCTGGGTTATTACAACAAGGGTATCGGGTTCTCTCCGTTCGAGCGGTTCCAGGTGGGCGGCGATGGTCTTTCCGGCTACTCTTACTTCGTAGGAAAGGATATCATCAGCCAGCGCGGTTACGAGGTGTATGACGCCACGGCCACCATATTTAACAAGTATACCGCCGAAATGCGCTATCCGTTCTCCCTCAGCCCTACGGCCACAATCTATGGCCTGATGTTTGTGGATGCGGCAAATGCCTGGGATAATTTCTCTGAGTACAATCCGTTCAAGCTGAACAGGGATGTGGGTGTAGGTATCAGGATATTCCTGCCTATGTTCGGGTTGCTGGGATTGGATTACGGTATAGGCATAGACAGGTATGATGCGGCCACAGGTACTACCGGGTTGAAGGATATTTCTAAATTCAACTTTATGTTAGGTTTTGAACCTGAATAAACAGCAATACCAGTAGCAGCGTAAAAGTGTTAACTTTAAAATGTGACAACGAGTATTAAACTAAATGAAAAATTGAGTGTCCATTGTTTTTAACTTTTAAATGAGAAGGCTATGAAAAAGGTAATGTTCATTGTTATGTTGTTTTTAACTGCTGCGTTTGGCGTTTCAGCACAGCACTATTGCATCATTGATTCGAAATACATGCTCGACAAAATGAGCGATTACAAAGATGCCCAGGCCAAGCTGGATAATATCTCGAAAGCATGGCAGGACGAGATAGACAAGCAGATGGCTGAGGTAGAGAAGATGTATAAAGGCTACCAGGCAGAGAAGCCCATGCTCTCTGACGATATGCGTACTAAGCGCCAGGACGAGATAGTAGCTAAAGAAAAGGCCGCTAAAGACCTGCAGAAACAGCGCTTTGGCTACGAAGGCGACCTGTTCAAAAAACGCCAGGAATATATCAAGCCTATACAGGACCGACTGTTTAACGCTGTACAGAAAATGGCTTCTTCAAAAGGCTACGACCTGGTACTGGACAAGGCGGGTGGCGTTACTTTGTTTTACGCTGATCCTAAGCTGGACAGAAGCGACGATGTTTTAAAAGTTCTGGGAATTAATAAATAACACTCACCTCACACACAAACAAAAAAACGTAATGAAAAAAGTTCTGTTGTTTCTGACCTGTACATTATTAGCGGGTAACACTATTTTCGCACAGGCCAACCTGAAGATCGCTTACATCAACTCTAATGTATTGCTGATGTCTATGCCTGAAAAAGCAAAGGCCGATTCGGACATCGTCAAATACACCAAGTCTTTCCAGGACCAGATAGACATGATGATGAAGGAATACCAGACGAAAACGCAGCAGTACCAGGCCAACGAAAAGACAATGACAGACGCGATCAAGGAAGTGAAGATGAAGGAAATACAGGATCTGCAGAACCGCATAGAAAGCACACAGCAGAGCGCGCAGGAAAAAACACAGGCGAAAAGGCAGGACCTGCTGTCGCCTATACTGGAAAAAGCAGACAAGGCTATAAAAGCGGTCGCTAAAGAAAAGGGTTACGACTTTATATTTGACGTAGCAGCGGGTGGGGCTTTGGTATTCCAGAAAGAAGAGTATGACGTCACTAACCTGGTAAAGGCCAAGCTGGGAATTAAATAATGCCGGTAGGCATAGATATACCGCCCTGCGCCGATGGTGCGGGGCTTTTTTATAGGGCCAGACGGTCTCGAAAAAGAAAGAACCGGCAGTATAATGGAATTTATTTTGTTATCTTGATTAATGACATTTACTTTGCACAACTTAAAAAAACAAAAAACAAATAATTATAATGAAAAAGATCGTATTGTTTTTCGCCTGTGCATTATTGATAGGCAACACGGTGTTTGCCCAGAACCTGAAACTGGCATACATCAACTCTAATGTATTACTGACATCTATGCCGGAAAAAGCCAAGGCCGATTCTGACCTTGCTAAGTATGCCAAGTCTTTCCAGGACCAGATAGACATGATGATGAAGGAATACCAGACCAAGGGCCAGCAATACCAGGCGAACGAAAAGACCATGTCGGACGCGATAAAGGAAGTGAAGATGAAGGAGATACAAGACCTGCAGAACCGAATAGAAAGCACACAGCAGAGCGCGCAGGAAAAACTGCAAGCCAAGAAGCAGGATATCTTCAGCCCGATACTGGAGAAAGCTGACAAAGCTATAAAAGCAGTGGCTAAGGAGAAGAACTATGACTTTGTATTTGATGTAGCAGCGGGCGGCGCGCTGGTGTTCCAGAAAGAAGAGTTTGACATCACCGGCCTGGTAAAAGCCAAGTTAGGTATCAAGTAAACAACATTCCCATAAAGATATAGGCCCTGTACTTCCCGTAAGTGCAGGGCTTTGTTATAAAAGGGAACCCGATTTGTTATAACAAAAAATCACCCTTAAATTTACTCTTATGAAAAAGCATTTCCAGGTTGTTCTTGTCGTTTGTATCAGTGTGTTACTGGCATCTTGCGCCAAAGAAGGCCCTACAGGCCCCACTGGCCCTGCGGGCCCCACATACACCGGCGATATTGACGGGCACCTGGATCTGTACGATCAGTATGGCAGCCGTGTGCTTACAGGGCTCGATAGCGCATATATCTCGCTCAATGGCGCTGCGCCTATTATACCCAATACTGCCGGCTATTACATCTTTACCGGCGTCATCACCGGCGACTATAAAATGTATGTTTCCGCCACCAATTATGCCGCTACCGTGCTCGACAAATTCCAATACCTTACCGATACCTTGCATAAGGACGTAAAGCTGTCTGCCTTACCTAACTTCTCACCATCTGGTTTTACTATTTACCCTTCTGTAGTAGCAGCCGGAGATTCCCTCGTCATCAGCTTTACGCCGGATACAAGAGCGCGTAATTGCATCGTGTTCTTCAACAACACGCCAGCATTAAGTAGCCTGCCCGGCGGTTACCTGCTCAATTATATTAAGGCCATTCCTGCCAATGCATCTTCCATAGTGTTGCAGATACCCAAGCAAGACATCACTAATACAGGTATCGCATCAGGCGCCATGGTATACTATGCCGCCTATGGCTATGTAGTGGGCGATGTTTCTGTATATGAAGACCAGACCAGTGGCAGAAATGTGTACAATGCAGTAAGTGCCACCGCTGCTATAGATTCAGCGGTAGCACCTTAATTTATTTTCTTCCATCATTGTAGCTTAAACCACCTGGTTGCGCAGCAGGTCTTCAAACACATCTGGCTTGCGTATCAGTTTCGCCTTACCGTCTTTTACCAGCACCTCTGCCGGTTTCAGGCGGGAATTGAAATTGCTGCTCATCTCGAAACCGTAAGCGCCCGCATTATGGAACACAAGCAGGTCGCCCTCGCTCACTTCATTCAGCACGCGGTCCCAGGCAAAGGTATCCGTCTCGCATATATTACCTACTACGGTATAGATGCGTTTCGCGCCATCGGGATTAGATATGTTGGAGATACGGTGGTACGACTCATAGAACATAGGGCGTATCAGGTGGTTAAAGCCTGAATTTACGCCCACAAATACAGTGGCCGTTGTCTGCTTGATCACATTGGCTTTCACCACCAGTGAGCCGCACTCGCTCACCAGGAATTTACCCGGTTCAAACCACAGTTCTATCTTCCTGTCGTATTCTTTTTCAAATTCCTGTGCAGCCTCTGCTACCTTTTGGCCCAGGGTGGTCACATCGGTTTCGTGGTCTTCGTCTTTATAGGCTACTTTGAAGCCGCTGCCCAGGTCTATGAAGTCAAGCCCTTTGAAGTTAGCTGCTATGCCGAACATAATATCCAGCCCCCTCAGGAACACATCAATGTCCTTTATCTCGCTGCCGGTATGCATGTGCAAACCTTGTACGTGTATGCCCGTGGCTTTTACTATGCGTTCTATATGACGCTGCTGGTGTATGGAGATACCGAATTTGCTGTCGATATGCCCGGTAGATATTTTGTAATTACCGCCGGCCTCTATGTGCGGGTTGATGCGGATACATACCGGGTAGGTGCCCCCAAACTTGTGCCCGAACTGCTCCAGTATCGATATGTTATCAATATTCATCCGCACACCCAGTGATGCACCTTCCAGTATTTCTTTAAAGTCCACGCAGTTGGGGGTGAACAAAATCTGGTCGGGCTTATACCCGGCCATAAGCCCCAGCTTCACTTCATTGATGCTCACGCAGTCCAGCAATGCGCCGAGGCTGCGCATGTATTTAAGTATGTTGATGTTCGTCAGTGCCTTACAGGCGTAGAAGAACTTCGTTGGATGTCCTTTGAATGCTTCCGTCAGTTTGTGGTATTGATCGGCAATTTTTTCAGCGTGGTAAACATATACCGGTGTGCCAAATTCTGCAGCAATAGCTGCCAGCTCATTATTAGAGATCGGTTCGTACATGGGCGCAAAATTAATTCATTACATCAATAGTTGATCATTCCTACTTTATAGAAGTTCAGTTTTAAGTTTATCTTCTGAACTAAGGAGCAAACCCGGGATCATTTGCGCGGGCTACCGCAGCATATTTCCGCACAGAGTCCGGTTGGTTGATGGCTTTGTAGGCATGAGCCAGTATCTCGTAAGACCCTATGAAGTAAGGATCAAGGCTGATGGCCTTTTGCGAGTACCGGATAGCCGAATCCACCTTGCCGGTATACAGGAACGAAATGCCGGCATTGGCGTAGGTGATGGCAAAGGTGGGATTAAGCGCTATTATTTTCCGGTTCAGGTCTATAGACCGTTCGTACTGTTTGTTAGTAAAGCACAGTTGCGCCAGCGACGACATAGCCAGTTGCGACTTTGGATTTATGGCTATAGCTTTCACATAGTAGGCCTCAGCCGAGTCGTTCTCTCCAATGTAACCATATAAGTTGCCCATCTGTATATGCGAGTTGCCATCGGTGGGGTACATCCAGAAAGCCTTCTTTAGATTGGCTATTTCCTGTAGTATCAGCGCTCTTTGTTTCAGAGGGTCTTTGTCCATCCTGAACACGGTGAGTACAGGGCTGTTGAGCACATCAATGTTGTAGGCCACATCATAGGCAGGATAGTCGTAAGGGTGGTCGCGGTAGTTGGTGATGATATAGTCTGCGTTTTTCAGGTCGGTGTAGCGCATGCGGTTGCGGTCTTCTTCAGGCAGCAGCATTACATTGTTGTGCAGCAGTGCTTCGTAGTTGCTGTTCACGCGTATCACCGGCGATCTGTCTGTGCTCAGTAGGTACTCTATCCCTTGTTTGAAGCCTGTACCCCAGTAGTCCATCTCGTAGTTCTTATGCAGTTGATCCTTGCTGTGCGAGACAAAATTATTGAAGTACACCCCCTGGAAGGGGTGGTCTATGACCATAAACCCGCCGGTCAGCAGCGCCTGTGCTGCCAGCGCCACTTTCACAGCTGTTGCGTACTTTGTTTTAAGGGCTTTGTCTATGGCATACAAAGCCAGGAGCACAAAAGGAGGGTAGATGAAATACAGGTGCCGCCAGTCGTCGTAGATCACCGAGTGCAGCAGCATCACCGCTATCACCGGCGCAATAAAGCACGCCAGGTACAACACAAAATTCCGTTCTCTTGTGTTCCGCAGAAAAGGGAGCGGTGTTTTAATAAAATGGACGGCAAGCAGCGCTATGCCGGCAAAGCCTGCTACCAGCCATAGCTCGGGATTAGTGATCAGGAACCACGTAGGGAAGTAACTAAGGGATATATCAGAAGCAGCTACAAAATGGCCTGCTATGAGGTTTCTGCCGTTATACCCTGCGTAATGCGAGAATGCTCTGTACGAGTCGATGAAGTTATGTATGGGGTGCTGCCATAGATAGGGCCATGAGGAATACAGCAGCAGGCAACTTCCTCCGCAGAACAGCAGCAGGTTTATAGCTGCTCCCTTCAGTTGCTTCTTATCCGCGAGCGCAGCCGCCAGGTCTGTAAGCAGGAACAGCAATATAAACACACTCACCATCACGCCCATTATCCTTATGCCTGTGGTATATCCGCACAGCAACCCCAGCAGGAAATATAAGGTCGGTTTATTTCTTTCAAACGCTACTTGTGCACACAGCAGGCAAAACAGCGTCATGCTCATGAACGGTATGTCCTTGCTGTTGAAGTAGGAGTGTGCATACAGCCTCGGCGCCAGCAGCAGCATCACAAGTCCAATTGTGGCCACCAGCCGGTCCTTAAACAGCCGCAATGCCAATACATAGCCAGCATACAGGCTGATAATAAAAAGAAGGTGCGTTACCAGGTGCCGCATCAGGTATATGTCGCGTGAGTCGGTAAGGCCGCATATTTTCTGTATAAAAGCCAGCACCAGCTCGTAGGCCGCACCATAGTTTACATCACGAATGGTAAACAGTTCTTTGCTGCCATTTATTATGTAATTATAGTTTACGTCGCCTATCAGCTTCTGGGCGGGCTCATCCCATGCTATACCATAGTCTTTGTAGGTGAGCAGGCCGGTGAGCAGCGCCAGTCCAAATAACAACAGGCCGGGCAGGTAGGGAGCCAGCCGGGGCATTGCAGCAGTATTTTGCTGCTTCACGGCCATACTATCGCCTGTTTTCGCTCCTGCGGCCTTGCCGGCCCTGCTTTTTGCCATTTATCGTTAGCGCTGATTGAGTAAAATAAATCGAAAAATAGGCATTAAATCCGGTTTTTGAATATCCGGGCTTTGGAGAAATCAAAGTTTGCTATATCTTTAACCCGTTGTAAGTACTAACTCATCAACTACTTAAATATCAGATTATGATTCAAAGAGGTATCTGTATTTTATGTCTTGCCCTTTCTATGGTCGGGTTCTCTAACCGCAGTTTTGCCCAGAAAGGTAAGAGTGAATTTACAGTTGATTACGGTTACTATAGCTTTTATTCTTTTCTCAATGTGGGCCTTAATGCCAATACGCACTATTCCAATTCATCCGGTACAGGCGTTATTACTTATCGTTATTATCTCACCAAAGATGTGACGTTGGGTATGGGTATAGGTTACGAGAACATCAGTACCTATGGCAGCTTCGTTACTTTCGCTCCCGAGCTTACAGTTAGCTACATAGATATGCGCCAGTCTGAAGTAAGGGTGAAATTGTATGGCTCATTCAGCGCTGGTGTTGTTGCCTTCGGCGACGGCCACATAGGTTATGGTCATACTGATGAGTCAGGGCTGAAGCCATGGGCCTTCCAGGTAACACCTATAGGTATGCGCATCGGCAGGCAGATAGCCGGCTTCGTAGAACTGGGTTATGGCTACAAGGGTATCTTCGATGCCGGCCTTGCAGTTCGTTTCCCCAAATACCTGCAGCACAAAGAGCCTAAAGCAGATTAATAATAATCCAGGTTATACATACTTTCAGCCCCGGTTTTCGGGGCTGTTTTTTTTAATAAATTCGTGACAAAAGCTCAATCATTTGCTTTCTGTGCAATAGTGTTAAAACCTACGGTTAGTGCATAGGTTGAACTGGGTTGAAAATGCATCACTATTCCCTCAATTTCTTTATCTCCTTCTTTATCAATTGTTGTTACCACGACATCTGTTATTTTATTCTTTTTGCAAAACAGTATTAAGCTTTTTAGCTTGGCAGGGTCGTCGAAATATTTATTGCTCCATTTGATCTCAACAGCGGTAACGGGTTTTAATTTTTTATTTAGAAATACCATATCGACCTCTCCTTTTCCCCAGTTGGCATACATGGGTTGTGTACCCTCTCTATGGAACCATTGAGCGTAAATAGCGGTTTCAACAATATGCCCAAACATATCATCATCATTAGGTTCAACAGGTGAAAATAATGCACTTCTTAATGATGGGTTAGTGAGATATATTTTATAAATAGTGGCCCTCTTGAATCTCTTGCCGTTATCATCGATCCTGTGTATTTGCTTGATAAGAAATGCTGCCTCCAGGTATTCAATATATTTTTTCAGGGTGTCCACATTTACATTGCTATTCGTGGAAAGTGTTGTTAAGGACAATTCATTCCCGGTATAATAGGCGAGGTTCGTAAAAAAGTGATTGAGTTCCTGAACATTTTGAATACCATACAAACTGGGCAAATCCCGTAGTAGTACCTTATCTACAATGTCACTTTTAATATACCGGCTCAGATTTGACTGTATCTTCTCCGAAAAAATAACTTCGGGGTATCCACCGTAATTAATATAATTTATGAAGTGCTTGTTTAGTTCTTTTATATCTGTTGTTGATAAGATCTGCCTTTCTCCATCTTTCCATTTTATATTTTGGGGTTTGATCAGGTTTTCATATCCCTTAAGGCATATATACTCATGAAATGTCAAAGGGGGGAGCATAAAGTCTGTAAACCTGCCCGCACCACTTTCAGAGCTTTTTAGTTTAAGAGCGGCAGCAGCAGAGCCACTAACGATAAATTTTGTATTGGGATAACTATCTACCAACACTTTCAAATGCAATTCCCAATCTTTTAAATACTGTATTTCGTCAAAGAATACATACCAACCTTTAGGATCATTCTTGCCTACCGCTGTGCGTGCCAATGTAAACAATTGTTCCAGGTGAAAGTTCAAATACAGTGGGTTCTCGATATTTATAAAACAAATATGGTCAGAAGCTATCTTGTCTGATATCAGATTTTCAATGGCATGATAAATTAACACTGTTTTACCTACCCGTCTTGGCCCCATCAATACTACAGCTCTTTTAGGATCGGTTTCTTTAACTAGTTTATAGAATAAGTCAAAATAGAGCCTTCTGTTCATGCTCCCAAATTCTGAATCGATCTGCTGGGTTTGCCACCAAGGGTTTTCAAACTTCATCCTATCCAGAATCAATTCGTTTGATATTGGCTGTAGTTTTTTCATAATATCATAAATTAACAAGAATAATTTCCTGTTAATTACACAAAAATAAGAAAATAGCAGGAAATATTTCCTGTTATTTGCTTAAAGTGATAAAATAAGAAGAATTAATTCCTGTTATTTTTAAAAAAGGTGTAGATCTTATTCCTTAGGTAGTATCTTATCTATGGCCGCAGCCAGTTTCTTGTCTTTGTCCGTCACCTTATTGCCGGCATCGTGCGTGTTCAGCCATAGCTCCACTTTGTTGTAGGTGTTTGTCCAGGTGGGGTGGTGGTCCATCTTTTCGGCTATCAGCGCCACTTGCGTCATGAAAGCAAATGCCTCCCTGAAGTTCTTGAATTCAAACTTGTGATTCAGTGCGTCATTTTTTTCTTCCCAGGCCATGATGATTTGTTTTATTGGTGATGGTACATAATTGTCTATTCATAAAGGTAGGCATTATCGCAGCACACTTAAAACAAAAAAAAGCGCCCGATTTTATCGGGCGCCTTATTCATTGATCAGAGCAATGTGCTAAGCAAATTGTCGAATTGTCAAATTTACTAATTGTCGAATTGAACTACTCAGCAAACCTAAAAGTAAAGCCCACAAAAAAAGCGCCCGATAAAATCGGGCGCCTTATTCATTGATCAGAGCAATGTGCTAAGCAAATTGTCGAATTGTCAAATTCACTAATTGCCGAATTGACTAATTGAACTACTCAGCAGCATCGTCTTCTGCTTTCTTCATTTTGTCCTTGATAGCGGCCAGTGCACCAAGGTCACCCAGTGTTGGCTTCTCTACCTTGCTCTGGAGGTTCTTCACTGCTTTCTTAGTCTTTTCAGATTCAGCCGTAGCTTCTTTCCTTGCAGACTCTTTCTCTTCAGTTTTCACCTGCTCCCAAACCTTCGAGTGAGATACCATGATACGCTTGTCGTTACGATCAAATTCTATGATCATGAACGGCAGTGTTTCTTCAGCCTCTACATTGCTGCCATCTTCTTTACGCAGGTGGCGTGCAGGTGCGTAAGCTTCAAGGCCGTACTGCAGTTGCACTGTAGCGCCCTTTTCATCCTTACGTGTTACGCTGCCTTCATGTATAGAACCGATCGGGAACACAGTTTCAAATGTATTCCATGGATCTTCTTCCAGTTGTTTGTGGCCCAGCGCCAGTTTGCGGTTTTCCTTGTCTATCGACAGGATGGCCACTTCTATCTTATCGCCGGTCTTTACAAACTCACTTGGGTGGTTGTAACGCTTGATCCAGCTCAGGTCGCTGATGTGTATCATGCCGCCTATGCCTGTTTCCAGTTCTACAAATACGCCGTATGGAGTGATGTTCTTAACAGTGCCAGTATGGCGGCTGTCAATTGGGAATTTATTTTCGATAGTATCCCATGGGTCTTCTGTCATTTGCTTGATAGACAAGCTCATCTTACGTTCGTCCTTATCCAGGGTTACTACTACAGCTTCAAACTCTTCGCCCAGTTTAAAGAATTCTTTGGCGTTGATCGGCTGTGAAGACCACGTGATCTCTGATACGTGCACAAGGCCTTCTACGCCCGGCATGATCTCCAGGAATGCGCCATAATCTTCTATGTTCACTACCTTGCCTTTTATCTTTGCACCTTCTACTATTTCTGCAGGCAGGTTGTCCCATGGGTGTGGGGTCAGTTGTTTCAGGCCCAGGCTGATACGTTTCTTCTCGTCATCAAAGTCAAGAACCACCACGTTCAGTTTCTGGCCGTTGTGTACCACTTCGCTTGGGTGCATTACGCGGCCCCAGCTGATGTCAGTGATATACAGCAATCCGTCTACACCGCCCAGGTCTATGAATGCGCCGAAGTCGGTAACGTTCTTCACGGTACCTTCCAGCACCTGTCCTTTCTCCAGTTGGCCTATGATCACACTGCGCTGTTGCTCGATGTCGCTTTCTATAAGCGCCTTGTGAGATACCACGGCGTTACGGATAGTTTCATTGATCTTCACCACCTTGAAGTCCATGGTCTTGCCCACATACTGGTCGTAGTCGGTTACAGGCTTCACGTCTATCTGTGAGCCAGGCAGGAATGTTTCCAGGCCATATACATCCACAATAAGACCACCCTTGGTCTTAGATGTAATGGTACCGGTAACCACTTCGCCTGTTTTGTAGAAGTCTACTATCTGCTGCCAAGCGCGTGCTGCGCGGGCCATTTTGCGGCTCAGGTGCAGGTGTCCGTGCTTGTCTTCTTTTTCTACTACCATCACCTCTATCTCATCGCCTATCTTCACATCCGGCATATCGCGGAATTCGTTCAGAGATACGAGGCCGTCTGATTTAAAGCCTATGTTGATGATCGCATCGGTCTTGGTAAGACCTACTATTGCGCCACGCAGCAATTCCGACTCAGCTATAGCTTTGAAGGTACTGCCGTACAGTGTGTCAAACTTCACGCGGTCGTCTTCTTTGTAAGAAGCCACATTACGCTTGTCTACGCTCCAGTCGAAATCATCGTGCGTTGTTTCCGGTATCACGTCGTAGTAATGGCGTGGCTTACGCACTTCCGGTTCAGTAGCTGCATCCATGTGCGCCAGAGCTTCTGCTTCTGCAGCGGCTTCTGCTACCGGATCTAATACTTCAGCGGGTGTGTTTGTATTTTCCGCTGCACTGTTTTGTACGGACTCATCACCCGATGTTCCGGTTGGTTCTGAATTAATTACCTGGTCTTCCAATGTACTGGTACTCTTTTTTGTACGGACATTTCATCAACGTCCGGAGGTTAAAAAATGAAATTTTCCCCAAATTTTTTTTGGGAGTGCGAAGATATGGAAAAATAATGGAATTCTGAGCTGTGAGCCCTTACGGGGATATTTTACGGGATTTGATAGGTCAGGATTGGCTAATTTATGTAAAATTATAAACATATTTAACTTCTCGTGGACTGTGTTATTGCTTCACAAATTTTCCCGAGAACACCAGCCCCTTTTGATTATCTGTTACCCGGTAAACGTAAATACCTGGTACTTTTATTTTGTCTCCAATCACCCACTGATCTTTGTTTTGAATAGTAGCGTTGATGATCGATTGTCCTACGTCGTTGACTATTACAATTGAGCCAGACGAGATGGTATAAGGAAAAACTATTTTGCTGGTTTCGATTATTGGGTCAGGGAAGAGTGTCGTTGTTGTGTTTTTTGATGCGACTTCATTTACGCCAAGTACACAGGTTTTAGCATTATCAAAATTCAGGTCGTCTTGTGAGGCGATGATTCCATGAGACAAAACAGGTTGGCTTAACGCTTGATGTCCATTGTAATTTGTAAAACAGGTCAGTTGCACGGAAGCAAATAGACCAATTTTTGTGAAGGGCCGATCGAACCCATTTGTAGATCCAATGCCCTCAATAACATAATAATCTGGACTTTCGAGGTCAGAAATCTGCCAAATTTTATATGTGACTCCATTTATGATGGTACTACTCATGCTGCTAACCCGGGTTGCCGCAGAACCAATGGTATCACCAACAACCAGGTTATAATCATAGAGTACTTTATCAATATTGTCTGTCGGTCCGTTTGTGTAAAACACCTTATTGGCAACCGTATCTTCCCGTATACAATAAGAACCAAGGTTAAAATATTGTCGTCCACTAATAGTAGTACTGCCAGAATAAGAATAAGTTATACCGGTGCGGCGTTCACCAACACCCATATAAAATACAGTTTGCAAACAAGTCCACATATTCGTGCTATCACAAAAATGTATCTTCTGCCCAATGGAAGATAAACTGAGTATTATAGAGAGGAATAAGATTGATAGCGTTTTCATTGAGGTATATTATATCTTAAAGGTATGTATTTATTGGTTCAAAGTTTTTTTATTTTCAATTGATTTTGTAGAAAACGTATAAAATGTTCTGAATTGTGTTATTTTTGTGTCGATACATTGACCTTACCAGTCAAATATAAGATCGCGGCATCATTTTATTGATCTTTTTTCATTTACGGAAGCATGGAAACTACAGTAAACAACATAGCAGACCAGAAGCTAAAGGACTTAGGAAGCATACTCAATTTGCTCCAGTCTGTATTGCAGCGGATAACCGAAGATATTGAAGTGAGTAGTGCAATGCTGCCTATGGGCGTAATGACAGAATTATCTACCCAATTACAGGACGCCATAGATAATCCATTGCAGAATGTTATTGATACCGCTAATAATATCGATGCACAGATAAAGGGTATGCTACACCGAAGTGTGGTAACTTTTTTTAGGTCAAAGGGAGATATGATCGTTGAAGTGTTGAGAAGCGACACTGCTTTTGGAGACCTGTATTACTCGATAGTATTAAAAGACGATACCATTGAAAGCAGGCAGGAAATATTTGATTTTCTTGAAAGATACGATCTGCTGAATATTGCTACAAAATACCCTATTCTTTTTCAATTCACACCCGCCGAATTAGTTGACAAGGTAAATGTGAAAGAGCATATATCTATCAAATAAATCGGCACTATTGATGCAGCAATATTTAGAGCAAGCCGCACATAATGAAGATTTCCATGACTGCATTGTACAGCAGTTCCCAACGAAATTCTATGATTGGAAGATCACTTCTTTGTTCTATTCTGCAATTCATTTGCTAAAAGCATTAGCTGCATCAAAGAATATCAATATTGGGTCTACCCATCAGGATATAGAGCAAAGTTGCAATCCTGACCGTCATGGGAATAAAATGGCAGTATCTAAAAATGCCTGGAGAGACTATAAGGCTATGTATCGTTATTCCCATACAGCAAGGTATGAAGGTATTACAGACATTGAGACTTTTGAAAAACTGAAGAAACTGGATTACTCAATGTGCATCCAGCACATGCGAAAGTTCAAACAATATCTTAAAGGTCAGGGCTTACCGATAGAGATAAAAGCAACCGAAAAGTAATTTTTGTGATCTCCACTGGCACGAATTAGCCTAGTCACTAGGCTTGGTTGCAAACTCGCGCCAGTTGTAACTTGCGTCTGTTGGATCGAATCGTTCCTCTAAAAAATATTTCCCTCCCTACCCAAGATTCCCACTGTATTTTTCGTCTTAGTTAGCAGACATCTATAGGATTATGACTAAGAGATTACTTACTGCGTGCTTACTGTTGGGTTGTTTAAATATTGCTTCCGGCCAAAGCAGGATCATTAACACTATTGCCGGTGTGCCGGGTACAGATGCCTTTAATGGCGATGGCCCCGCGCTCACCACTGAGTTCAACTTTCCCGAAGGGATATGCCTTGATGCGTCAGGCGCATTATACATCGCAGACCGCCAGAATAACCGCGTCAGGAAGATGACTGCGTCCGGTATTACTACGGTGGCGGGCAGCGGTGGTTATGGCTATACCGGCGATGAGGGCCAGGCCACAGATGCCACGCTTGAATTCCCGGAAGCGGTGAGCGTAGATGCCGCAGGCAATATCTACATTGCAGATGCCAATAACAATGTGGTGCGCAAGGTAGATGCTGCGGGAGTCATACATACCATAGCCGGCAACGGCACCATGGGCTATAATGGCGATGGCATAGCAGCCACTGCCGCATCTTTATCTACGCCGTTCAGCGTCTGTACAGATGCTGCCGGTGATGTATACATTGCCGATTTTGGCAACAGCCGTATCCGTAAAGTCACTCCGGAGGGCGTCATCAGCACAGTGGCCGGCGATTCTGTTTATGGCTACAATGGCGATGGCGGCATGGCCACAAAGGCCGAATTGAAGTTTCCTTCTGCTGTATTACTTGATGCCGCAGGTGATCTTATTATTGCAGATTATGGCAACAGCCGCATCCGGAAGATAACGCCTGCGGGTATTATCAGCACCATTGCTGGCACGGGCAGCGCAGGGTACACCGGCGATGGCGGCCCTGCCACTGCTGCTACACTAAATGCACCCGTTGCGTTGGCGCTCGATACCAGGGGTAACCTGTACATAGCCGATGATGGCAATAACAATGTGCGCATGATCAATACTGCCGATACCATAACCCTGGTGGCTGGTACAGGCGTCTATGATTTTACGGGCGATGGTGGCCCTGCCACCGCGGCCACGTTAAGGTTGCCGGAAGGGGTGGCCGCCGATCCCTTTGGCAGGGTATATATCACTGATGGGCAAACATTCACTATCCGCGAAGTGTACGATCCGTTAACGCTATCCACACCGCATACCCCGGTTGTGGACGGGGCCATGAACATTTTCCCAAATCCATCCTCGGGGCAGGTGACTGTGCAGATACCTGCGGCATTGCCCGGTGGTACGCTCACCATTTATGACGCCACCGGCCAGCTCGTCAAATCAGTAAGGCTATCTGGCTCCGCCACCCGGGTAGATATTTCCGGCCTCGCTGATGGGGTTTACTTTGCCACTTACAATATGGCGGCCATCCGTTACCAGGGTACGTTTACCAAAGTGCAAAAATGAGCCGAAAATTAATGTGTCAACCAATCGGTTTTCTGGTAACTTTGGCCCGGTTTTTGCGTCTAAATACTTGCGTCCATTATTAAGGCATGTAGGCGAAATTTGCTAGTCCCGGTTTTTATTACGGCAGCAATATATAGTGAAAAAATAAAATTGTACACTATCCAGAAAGTGCCTGCATACCGAAGCCTTTTTGCGTAGGCATGTCCACTTTTTGTTCACTTTTATAGCTGGTTTGTACACTTAG
>Ga0206949_1090_pt1 | contig 34357 bp, 24 predicted proteins | sample Alteio_BWOrgHeat_40_FD_153240 | JGI IMG/M metagenome (GOLD analysis project Ga0206949, IMG submission 153240) | Enriched cells from forest soil in Barre Woods Harvard Forest LTER site, Petersham, Massachusetts, United States -... | ecosystem: Environmental > Terrestrial > Soil > Temperate forest >...
GCGTTTCGGGCAGGAACCTGGCACTTTGGACGGCAAACAAATACGGTATCGATCCGGATTATCTTCCAAGCCCTTTCGCTGTTAGTTTACCTCCATCCAAATCACTTGTATTGAGTGTAAGGGCAAATTTTTAACTGATAAATTTTAAGATCATGTGCAATCAAAAATATTTTTTAGTACTCGCGTTCACCATTTTTTCACTGGCATCCTGTAAAAAGTATGTTGAAGTAAAACCACAGGGAGAGATAACGCCAACAACGGTTAATGATTACCAGTTGTTATTAAATAATAGTACAGTTTTTAACGTTTCCTTCGGGACCACTGATTTTCCAACCGATGATATAGCATTGATAGATACCGGGCTCATTAGCAGCATACAACCGGTATCATTATTAAATATATATGAATGGAAGGACCTGTTTTACCAGTCGAATGAGGATGACCCTGAATGGAATACATTTTACCAGCAAATATATACTGCCAATGTTGCCATACAGGGGTTACCTGCTGCTACATCAGGAACTGACGCTCAAAAACAAAAGCTCATTTCCGAGGCAAAGGTACATCGCGCCTATGCCTACCTTTGCCTGGTAAACCTGTATGCCCAGGTGTATAATGCCTCAACAGCCGATAAATTACCGGGGGTGCCTCTATTACTGGTGCCCACCTATACCCAAAGTTTAAAAAGGGCGCCAATAGCACAGGTATATAGCCAGATCTTAAGCGACCTGAATACATCAATAACTGCTTTACCCGATCTGCCGGTTAACAAAACCGACCCTTCGAAAGCCGCTGCTTATGCTCTACTTGCCCGCACCTATTTGTACATGGGCGATTATGCCAATGGATTAAAATATGCTGACCTGGCCCTGTCGCTACAATCAACCCTAATGGATTTAAATGCAGAATTAAGTGTTGTTCCCCCAGGTTTCCCGTTCCCCGGCTTCTATTTGCCGTTAAGCCAGGATGATCCGGAGGTTATTTTTATGAAGAATACCAATCCTTCGTACCAGGATTCTCCGTTAAACCTAAGTGATGAATTGCTAACCCTGCTTGGCCCTAAGGACCTCAGGACATACTGGTATACCTATAATGGTCCCGATCTGGGCTATTTTCCGGGTACCTATTATGCATATTTTGCCCCCTTCGAGCCACCCCAAAAAGGGCCCACAGTACCGGAAATGATGCTTATTAAAGCGGAATGTTTGGTAAGGACACAACAAACACAAGCGGGGCTTGATGTTGCAAACGCACTGAGGCAAAACAGGTTTAGTCCGGCTGATTATACGCCTTTAACAGCATCTGATAACCAGCAGGCATTAATACTTGTTCTGCAGGAAAGAAGGAGGGAACTATTCGGAAAAGGTTTCCGCCTGTTTGATCTGAAAAGATATAACACAGACCCTGCATTGGCAAAAACTATCACACATCCGCTAAAATCTACACAATTAACACTGGCGCCGGGAAGCAACAGATATGTGTACCCTATAGCAACCAAAATTATTTCGATCAACCCCGAAATAACACAGAACCCAAGGTAAGAAACACAGTATTTAATTTAAAATCAACAATAGAAATGAAAAAGTATTTAAAGACTTTAGTGGCCATGGCATTGCTTGCAATTATTTGTAACCGGTCAATGGCCGATGGAATTGAATTTAACCACGGCAACTGGGAACAGGTTAAGGCAGCAGCAAAAAGCCAGCATAAATTGATATTTATCGACTTTTACACCTCCTGGTGCGCGCCCTGCAAATTTATGGCGCAAACTATATTCCCGCTAAAAGATGTGGGCGATTTTTATAATAAAAACTTTGTTTGTGTGCAAATAGATGCCGAAAAGGGCGAAGGTATAGCCCTTGCACGTAAATACGAAGTTCATGCTTATCCTACCATGATATTCACTAATGAAAAGGAAGATGTGATCCACCGCGCATTAGGATCATCAACTGCAGATGAGTTTATAGGGCAGGGTAAAATTGCTTTAACGGCATCGCCCGATGAACTGGCTGATCTTAAAGACAAATACCTGAAAAATGAAATGACTAAAGAGGAACTGTATAAATATTTTTTGAGGGTTAAAGCAGCGGGCAATGACAAGGAAACCAGTGAGGTTTTTGACAAATATTTTGCGATGGCTGCAAATGTAAGTGCAGATATGTTTAATACCATATCCGCTAATGTGTACTCGCCCGATAGCAAAGCTTTTATCTACCTCGAGCAGCATCACGACGAATTTGCCAACCTGGCAGGTAAAGAAAAGGTCGACAATTTTATCAGGAAGACCTATATAGAGGACGTTGAATATAACAAGTTTAAAAGTGATGAAGAATACCAGGCAGCAATGGCTAAATTAAAAGCTAAAGTTAACCTCACCGAAAAAGAGGAACTCAATATTGATGCAAATTATTACTGCACTACAAAGGACAAAGATCGCTATATGGCTGCGGCGTCAAAATTAGCAACTAATTATTATTATGTAACAAAGGATGATTTTCAATTAAGCAATTTAATTGGAGGTGCAAGCAGGTTTGATTTGACTAAGGATGAATGGCTAACTGTTAAAGCATGGGCCGAGCACGCGCTGGCCATAAAAGATAATGCATTGAATAATGCTTCATTGGCAATAGTTTATAAATCGATGAAAGACAAAGAACAGGCGCTAAAATATATTAACAAGTCTTTAGAAGATTGCCAGCGCGATAAGGAAACCTATGCATCCCGCATTGAAATGTTTAAAAAGGAGATTGAAGATGCAACTTATTAAATAAACGGCACATGAATTTGATATTATGACCATGAAAAAGAGCTTATGGATATGCTGTGTTATATTGATAAATATTATCCTTGTTTATAACACAAACGCGCAGGGAATTAAATTTAATTATGGAAAATGGGAAGATATTAAAGCGGAAGCCAAAGCACAGAACAAACTGATATTTATTGATTTTGGCACGGTTTGGTGTGCGCCATGCAGGTATATGCAGCAAAATATATTTCCACAAAAAGAAGCAGGCGATTTTTATAATAAAAACTTTATTTGTGTAACAATCGACGCCGAAAAAGGGGAGGGAATTATGCTTGCCCGCAAATACAACGTTGACGGTTTCCCAACATTGATATTTGCTGATGCGGATGAAAAGGTGATTTACCGCGTTGACAGTGCTTTAAGCGTGGCAGAACTCATTAAACAAGGCGAAATAGCCTTAACACCCCGGGATGATTACGCTGAACTTAATGCAAAATATCTTAAAGACGCATTGAATAAGGATGACCTGTACCGGTACATGCTTATTGTTAAAACAAAAGGAAACGCCAGGCAACTTAACGAGGTGCTTGAAAAATACGTTGTGCTTTTCCCGGATTTTAGTATCAATATGTTCAATGCTATAGCCGAAAATGTAAGAAGCCCCGATAGCAAAGCCTTTAATTTTGTTGAACAGCACCGCGATGAATTTAATAAAGTGGCCGGTAAGGATAAGGTTGACAGTTTTATCAGGAAAACCTATATCAATGATGCGAATTACAAAAATTATAAAAGCGAAGAAGATTATATAGCTGCAATTAATAACCTGAAACTAAAAATTAATTTAACCGAGCAAGAGGAGCTTACTATTGCCAATAACCATTCTTATCAAACAAATAATAAAGAAAAATTTATGGCTGCGGCATCAATATTAGCTGCCAAATATGATAATAATAATGATGAAGCATTAAGCTTGCTGATCGGTGGCAGCATGCACTTTAATTTATCACCAAATGATCTGCTGATAGTTAAATCCTGGGCAGAGCGTGCACTCGCCCTTAATAATAATACGGTGAATGCGCTTTCACTTGCCATAGTTTATAAAAACCTGAAAAATAAAGAAGAGGCATTAAAATATATTAACCAGGCACTGGAAAACTCCTTACGGGATAAAGACAATGAAGAAGGGCATTTAGCTGAATTCAAAAAGCAAATTGAAGATGCAGCCTATTAATGGATTTAAACTGTAAAGAACAAGTACGTTAAATCGATGATAGATATAGTCTATCATCGATTTGAGACTATTGAGACAATACAACCTTCTTATATTCCCAAAATAGGGTAGTTTCTATACTGCCCGTTCTGCATTCGCTGAATACCAGTATCGGAAAATAGACAATAAATAGTATTTAGCCCTTTATAATACTGTAAAAAATACTGGTAGAAAAGCCATAATTCATATAATTTACGGTTTTGCGCCAAATCATTGTAATTAATATTGGATATATGGAGTTTTATAGCCTTTAATTTTAGGTACAATACATAATTTCTGTTTTTTAAATAAATAAATGAGAAAAAATCTGATAAGCATACTCCCAAAAAAACAAATTGAAAAAGTATAGATCATCATTATCGCTTTGTTGATAGCCGGAACATTAGAAACCCATGCACAGATATTAACCCCCGACTCATTAATAAGATATCTCTTCGTTCTTTATAGTTTTTTCATTACTTAAATGAAAGGTCAGATAATAGTTAATTAAATTACCTCCTGGTAGGAGCTGGGAGGTTTTTGACTTAAAATGCAAAACTTCGTTTAGTTAAAATATATACCTGCCCATATGTTTATCCTTCTCCGAAAAGAATAATGAGGGGGCTATAAAACAAATTTTATTTAATATTAGCGCTAAATATTTTTAAATTTATAGAAAAAGTCCCTAATGGTATACAGTTCGTATTCTGACAATGAACTGGTCGACTTACTAAAGTCGGGGGATCAAATTGCATACACTGAAATTTACCACCGTTACTGGAAAAAAATGCTTTTGATCGGCTGGAATCATACCAAAGATAAGGCCTTAACTGAAGATATAGTACATGAGGTTTTTCTTAATCTCTGGGAGAAAAGAAACGATATCCAAATCCTGAATATAGGCGGCTTTCTAACTACCTGTATTAAATTCAGTATTTTTAAAAATTATCAACGCCAGCAAAGGCGCGAGATCCTTGCCAGGGAAAATTACCTTTTTAGCGAAAATACCTCGAATGAAGAAGAATTGGATGCGCTGTTTCTTAAAGAGTTTCTTGATGGTATTGTAGAACAACTGCCGGAAAAATGTAAACTCACCTTTCAGTACAGTCGGGCAATGGGGTTAAGTAACGCGGAAATTGCCAATAGAATGAATATTTCTGAAAAGGGTGTTGAGGCTAATTTAACACGGGCACTGAAAATTATTAAAGGGGGCCTTAAACGCCATGGTGTTTTGATATTGCTTTCTACTCCATTGCTACATGATCTTTTAAAGTGAGTTCCACGCTCCTCCTAAAATCAAAAAAGAAAATTCACGAATATTTAATATTTTTTTAATGTTGATATAGGGTTGGATTTCTCTTATGGTACATCCGTTTACAAATACATAAATATTTGGTAATGGACCAGGAAGAAATTAACCGGCTAATTGAAAAATATAAAAACGGAACTGCTACCGATCAGGAACGTAATGCACTAAACTTATGGTATAGGAATACCTCGTATAGTGATGGAATTTATCCTGATGAGGAAAAAGCTACGGAAACCCGGATATTATCGCGTTTGCTGTCAGAAATAAATCCGGCAACAAAAATTAAAAGATGGAAAGCCTTTGCTGCCGCAGCCTCTGTGATACTTGGCCTGTCGGTTGTGAGTTATTTCCTGCTGAACAAACAAAGCGATGAACAGCTTGTAAAAATTAAAACGCATGATATTGCCCCCGGTAGTAATAAAGCTATTCTCACCCTTGCAAATGGTAAACAAATAATACTAAACAATGCTCAAAACGGGAAGCTTGTACAACAGGGCAATGCTGCTATTACTAAAACCCAAAACGGCCAAATTGTATATCAGTCTTCGGATAAAGGTTCAGCAAGTGATATAGCCTTTAACACAACTACCACGCCGCGCGGCGGCGAATATCATATAACTTTAGCCGATGGAACTAATGTATGGTTAAACGCGGCATCTTCGATTACCTATCCAACAGTATTTAGTGGCAAAGACCGGACCGTAGAAATTACCGGCGAAGTATACTTTGAAGTAGCACATAATGCGGAAAAACCATTTCGTGTTGAGAGCCGCGGGCAAACGGTCCAGGTTTTAGGGACACACTTCGATGTTAATGCCTACGATGACGAAAGTACTATTAAAACCACTTTGCTGGAAGGCAGTGTTAAAGTTTCAACCGGCGACCATGTCGCGTTATTGCAGCCAGGGCAACAATCCCAGGTTTCTATAGCAGCAGGAAATATAACCGGCATCTTTAAAGGCATTCAAAGTGTTGACACGGATGAAGCCGTGGCCTGGAAAAATGGGTCTTTTCAATTCGACAAGGACGATATCAAAACAGTTATGCGGCAATTTTCAAGATGGTATGATGTTGAAGTGGTTTACCAGGGAAATATAAAAGAGCGGGCGATCTCCGGGTCAATGCATAGAAACCTGAGTGCTGCAAAAGCTTTGGAGTTATTGTCCTTAGCTAACGTTCATTTTATTATTGATGGAAAAAAGATAATCGTATCAGAATAAATAATTAACCCATTGATCACCCTTAAAACATGAAGAGCATGAAAAAATAACTACAAGAGATTATTAATCATAAAAGGGTTTACAGAAAAAACCGCAGAAGTATTGGAAGTACTCCTGCGGAAAATATCTGGGCCAAACCCTCCGTACCGATGGCTATCCGCACGGAAAACAATTTTTTGACGAACTATTGAACGTATTAACCCAAACTTGACAAAAGTAATGAAAAAAAACGCTTTTATTAAAGCCGTCCGCTCACCTGGCGGGTTGCTGACCCATAAAGTAATACTGGCAATGAAAATAACCACCTTTTTATTATTGGTAGTTTTAGTACAGGCAAGTGCCAAAAGCTACAGCCAGATAACCCTTAATGAAAGGAATGCGCCCTTAGAAAAGGTACTCAAATCAATTAAAAAGCAAACTGGTTATGATATCCTTTATGATTATAATGATGTAAAAAATGCTACTGTCAGCATCCAGGTATCCGATGCTTCCCTCGACCAGTCGCTATCGATATGTTTCAAAGATTTACCCATCAGCTTTAAGATTATCGATAAAAACGTTGTCGTAACAAAAAAAGAAGAATCATTAGTTGATAAAGTACTCGATTTGGTTGCCCCATCAGTTAATGTTAATGGTAGTGTGGCAGATGAGAATGGCCCTTTGGCGGGTGTTTCTGTTAGTATAAAAGGCACAAACCGGGTAACTACTACTGATGATAAGGGTAGGTTTTTCTTTAGGGATGTTAAAGAGAATGACATTATCATATTCAGCTATATAGGTTACCAGAGCCAGGAAGTAATAGTTAAAAATAAAACCACCTTCAATATAAAGCTCGAAAAGAATGTTACCGGCTTAAATGATGTAGTTGTGGTGGGTTATGGTAATACGCAACGAAAGGATCTGACGGGCGCTGTATCAACCGTTGCGGCTAAGGATATAGAAAATGTACCATTTAACACCGTTGATAATGCGCTTGCCGGCAAAGCTGCCGGTGTGCAGGTTACCAAAAGTGATGGTACGCCAGGTGGTGCGGTGCGTATCAGGATACGTGGCTCCAGCTCGTTATTGGGTGGCAATGACCCATTATATATTATTGATGGTGTGCCACTACAGGTACAAAGCAATTACGTTAACCCAGGGTATTCTTTAGGCAGCCCTATGGGGGATGCGACTTCGGGCGGTAATTCCGTGGTTTCCAATGTCGGCATTTCTGGTTTGTCTTCTTCTTTTATCAACGGTCTAAACAGCCTGGGCGGTTTAAACCCGGATGATATTGAATCAATTACTATCCTTAAAGATGCTTCGTCCACTGCCATATATGGTTCAAAGGCGGCCAACGGCGTGGTGATCATTACCACCAAGCGCGGTAAAAACGACATGAAGCCGGTAATTACCGCAAGCTACTACGCCACTGTATCATCGCAATATAATGCACCACATTTGCTGGATGCCGATCAATACAAATCGTTAATAACCGAAGCGGCGCAAAACCAGGTTGAATATAACACCACATCGGGCAATCCACTTTCCGATAACGCCGACCTTATATTAAATCATCCCGACTCATTTTTTGGAACGGCCAATACCAATTGGATAAAAGAGGTTACCCGCACCACTGTTTCGCATAATGCCGAAGTTGCGGTGCAGGGTGGTAGCAGCTCATCCAAATATTTTAGCTCGATATCGTATAACAGTACCCCCGGTGTTGTTAAGGCAACAGATTTTCAAAGGATCTCGGGTAAAATCAACCTGGAAAATGATATTAGCAAAAAGTTTCGGTTTGTAACCAATATCATTTTGGGTTATACCGACCAAAATATAGGCGATAACGCTTATGCACAGGCCTTAGGGGCAAGGCCGGATCTTTCACCTTATGACGCGTCAGGCAATTTTCTGAACTTTGACCAGCAAGGCGCGCAGTATACAGCCTACACCAACCCGGTGGCCTTATTAACTGCCACTAATAATGCCAAAACAGTAAGCCTTTTGGGCAGTGTGTCAGCTATTTATGATATTACAAAAGACCTGCAATTCAAAAGCTCCGGTTCATTGAATATGCTGGCTTATAACCAAAGGAATTATACGCCAAGTTATCTTGATATTGGCAGCGCCTATGGCAATGTTGCAAATGAAGGCGGCATAGGCGGAAATTCCAACCGGAGGATGTCTGACTGGTTCCTGGAAAATACACTAACCTATACCAAAAAGTTTAATGCCCAAAATTCATTAAATGTTTTGGTAGGGCAATCGTATGAAACAACCAAAGCCAGTTTCTTCAGCGCTACGGCTACGGGCTATCCTAATGATAATGTGCTTACCGGGCTGTCGTCGGCCGTTACGCCCCTTTATGTAACAGGCGATGACCCCAGCATGCCGCAAAGCTACCTATTGTCATTCTATGCCAGGGCAAATTATAGCTTAATGGATAAATACCTGTTCACCTTCACAGGCAGAACTGATGGTTCATCAAAATTCGGACCTAATAATAAATTTGGGTATTTCCCATCGGGTGCAGTTGCCTGGCGCATATCACAGGAGAATTTTTTAAAGAATGTTAAATGGATTGATGATATTAAATTCAGGGGTAGTTATGGTTTAACAGGTAACCAGAATATCGGCGACCAGATGTACCGTACTTTATTCAGCCCTCATTCTTACGCTGGCAGCAGCGCACTTATACCTTCTCAACTTGGAAACAATGACATAAAGTGGGAAAGTACCAGGGAAGCTGATGCCGGGTTAGACATTTCGTTGTTTGACAGCCGCCTTACAGCAACCGTTGACTATTATAACAAACAAACCAGCGGCGACCTTTTATCATTCCCTGTTGCGCCAAGCAGTTCTTATTCTTCATTGTTAACCAATGCTGTTGGTATAAAAAACACAGGCCTGGAAATAACCGTAGGTGGTGATATTATACGCACAACTGGTTTTAAATGGAGCAGTTCGGTTAATGTAACTTTCAGCAAATCCATAGTCACGCATTTAAATCCTAATGCCGACCTGACCCAGATCAGCAGCCTTTCAGGATTAGAAACGCTGCCCAGTTTTTATGGCGGTAATACAGCATTGATACAGGGTAAACCACTGGGTATTATTACCGGGTCTTATGTTACCGGCATTATCAAAACCCAGGCTGAGGCCGATGCTTATCAAAAGAAATTAGGATTTTTCGCTTCTTATATACCTGCTTCAATTGGCGACCCAATGTTTAGGCTAGACGAAAGCACAGCAGCTTATGGTTATGAAGCCCCTGCTATTAACCAAACTATCGGGTATGGGGCTCCGAAATATTACGGCGGTATTACACAGGGTTTTACTTACAAAAAGTTCGACCTTGAGTTTTATTTCACGTATTCGGTTGGCGGCCAGCTGCTTTGGGGCGATCATGCGGCCAGTACCGAGTTCCAGGGAGTAGCTAATGCCAATGCAAGCATATTGAACCGTTATTACCCCGGCAATACCAATGCTAACGAGCCGCGCTTAATACTTGACTATTATGATTACAGTTCATCAAACCTGGATGTATTCAGCTCATCCTATCTGAAATTGAGGACATTAACGCTTAGCTACGATTTAAGCAGCAGCAGCTGGTTTAAAAGGGCCGGTATGAAAAACACCTCAGTATTTGTTTCGGCAACCAACATTTTTACCATCACCAAATACCCGGGCAACGACCCCGAGATATCAGATGACCCTTATAGTGTAACGGGCGGTTATTTTGATGTAAGTAATTACCCGACGATAAGGACATTCTCTATTGGGTTGAAAGCAGGTTTTTAATTACTAATTTTTAAATAAGTAAAAATGAAAAATTTAAATATAAAACTTTTAAGCTTCCTCTTATCGCTTTTGATACTAAGCGCCTGTAAAAAGGAATTAAATGTTTATCCTACCACTTCGGAAGTGGACGGAAAAGTTATTGTGGATGAGCAAAGTGCCTTCACTGTATTAAATGGCATATACTACCGGTTTGCCGATGTCGGTGTTGATCGTAATAATATTCCATCACTTGAGTGGTCTGACGCTAATGAAGCATTGCCATCATGTTTGGCTGGTACAATGTCCAATTCAAGCCAGAACTGGGCCCCATCAGGCTTTAATCCACAAGCCTATGGTGCCGACTTTCAATGGATATATGGCTATAATATTGTTAACGCGGCAAATGGCTTTTTAAAAAATGTTGCACCTGTTACAGCAATACCAGCGGCTGCCAAAAAACAAATGATAGCCGAAGCTAAATTCTTAAGGGCATTTGGCGATACCCAGCTGTTATTGTTTTATGGCCAGTTTTATGATGTCAGCAGTAAATATGGCATTATTTTAAGGGATGAATTTGTTACATCCGGTAATATCAACCTTCCCCGTTCAACTGTGGGGCAATGCTACACTGCTATTCTTGCTGACCTGGACGCGGCCATTCCTGATCTTCCCGCTTTAAATGCACACATTTATTATGCAAATGCTTCGGCGGCCAAATTACTGAAGGCCAGGTTGCTCATAAACCGGGGCGCTGCCGGCGATTATACCGAGGTGGTCAGCTTAACCAATGATATTATCAACAACGGGCCGTTTGCACTTGAAGGTAACACCAGCGATGTTTTTCTTTCAAAAGGTTTTTCAAGCAAGGAGGTTATTTTAGGGGTTCAGCCATTTCCTAACGAAACCTGGAAATTCAACAATTACCAGTATTATTTTCAATATACTCCAACAGACACACTGGTTAGCTTATTAAAAAATGACCCGCGAAATCAGTGGGTGTATAAACTTGCTAATTATTATGGTACGCCGACAAATCAATTTACGAAATACTATTCAGGCGACCCTGACAACATTGAGCAAACGCCGCTTAGTGAAGAAAGCTACGCCTTCAGGCTAACCGAAGCTTATTTGCTGGAGGCAGAGGCCATTACACTAGCTAACGGCGACCTCCCCACAGCAAAAACATTGTTGAAGACAGTGGAGGGGCATAACGGCATAACGGATTTTACTGCAGTTGATAATGCTTCTTCAGCAGCTGAACTACAGCTATTGATAGTTAAGGAAGAGCTGAAAAACTTTGTAGGCGAAAACGGGGCCGATTGGTTTGCTTTAAGAAGGCTGCCGCTGGCTACCATCCAAACTATACAACCGCTGCTTAAAATAAAAGACCGGTTTCTTTTGCCAATACCTTATGCCGAGATAACGGAAAATGGCACTATGATACAAAACCCTTCTTATTAAACAAATTAGCTGTTTTATTGGAAGCCTAATGAGGCGGCAGTAAAGCCGCCTCATTAACACATCCACAAGAGTCTGTAAGTGAATGATATACTCCGAAATTCTTAAATAAAAATCATTTATCATGAAAACCAACATAAAATATACAGTATACACGCTATTGCTGCTTATTTTCAGCATCAGCCAGCCGGCATTATCACAAACTACCGCCGGAACCGGCAGCGCTACGCCACAGGAGATACAAAAATTGCGGGCTGCTGTTGAGGCTACACCTGATAGTTTAAAAACTCACCAGGCCTATATTAAAGCTGCTGGTATAAACAGCCCTGAGGTAGCTGCCCAATATGAGCAATGGATGAAAATGTTCCCAAAATCAGCCATGGTGCCCTTTGCTATCGGTAATGCCTTTACCAATATGGAAAGCCCAAAAGCAAAGCCATATTTATTAAAGGCGGTAGCTATCAACCCTAAATTCGCCGATGCGTGGGGCGGTTTATGGGAAGACGCGCAGCGCTGGGGAGATTTTACGGGTGGAGATGAATACCTGGAAAAAGCAGCTAAATCAGATCCGGCCAATGCCGAGTATGCTTTTTACTACGCTGATTCATTTCGCGATAAAGATGAAAAGAAGTACAAAGAAATGACGCTGGATGTTGCCAGGCGTTTTCCCGATAACGAACGCGGAGCACAAGCGCTGTACTGGCTTGCTGAGCGTTCCAGAGATATTCCTTATAAAATAAAAATATATGAACTGTTGAAGAGCAGCTTTCCACCTGCAAAATTCGATTGGTCGTCCGGCGGAATGTCAGGCTTCTATGCTATTTTATTGGATAATGACCCCGGTAAAGCCATATCACTTGCACAGGAAATGGCAGCAATTAAAGGGGATGAAAGTAAAAACTGGGAGACCAAGATAATATTTGCACAGCAAATAATGCAGGCCAAAAACCTGCTCGATCAGAAAAAGGGAGGTCAGGCCTTGAGTTTGCTGAACCAGGCCAGGATGCCTAAATATTTGGAGTATGAATATGATGGATTGCCAATATTAAAAGCAGCGGCCAATGATATAGCGGGCAATACCGGCGTAGCATATGATAGCCTGATTGTTGTTTTTGCAAAAAATCCAACCGTTAAACTAAAAGCGGCCATAGTGGGTTTTGGCAATAAAATGGGTAAGGATAAAGCAAAGGTGGATGCCGATATCTGGAAGCGGATTGATATGGCAGCTGAGCTTGCTACGCCTTTTACCTTGAAGAATTACCTGGCACCAGGCAGCACCTCTTTATCGGATTATAAAGGTAAAGCGGTTTTGTTAACTTACTGGTTCCCCGGCTGCGGGCCATGCCGCGGTGAATTTCCGCATTTTCAAAATGTAGTTAAGAAATATAAAAGCCAGGACCTTGCTTTTGTAGGGATAGATATTGTGCCCGATCAAGATGAATATGTGATTCCCTTTATGAGATCAAGCGGGTATAGTTTTACACCGCTGGCGGATTTTAAGGGAAGGAAAAAAGGAAATCTTGACAATCACAATGCAGCACCTGCTAATTATTTGATCGATAACCAGGGAAGGATTGTCTTTAAAGATTTTCGAATAGACGGAAATAATGAAGACGACCTGGAAATGATGATCAATATGCTGCTTGAGCATAACGCAATATGATTTAAATAGATATAGACATTCAGTGAAGAATTAAGGATCATTTAAAAATAATAATTATGAAAACTAAATTTAGCTATCAGCTTTGCCTGATTTTATTCCTCATCGCAGGCATCAGCCAGTCCGCTTTATCGCAAAGCGTTACACCGGCAGGTACAGGCCCTAAGAGCCATGCTACACCGCAGGAAATACAAAAGCTAAAGGAAGCCGTAGAGGCAAACCCCGACAGCCTTAGCGCGCATAAAGCCTATATAAAGGCTATGGGAGTAGCGTTTGACAAGAACAACCCCGAGCTTGTGGTGCAGTATAAAAAATGGATGGAGAAGTATCCGAATAATATAAATTTCCCATTTGCCATTGGCGAGGCGTTGTGGGATAGCGAACTACCCCAGGCTACGCCGTATTTGCAAAAAGTTGTGCAAATGGACCCTAAAAATGCTACGGCATGGTATTATTTATCAATTGATGCCGACCGCTGGGGCCAACAAGATTTATCAAAAGAATATATGCATAAAGCAAGCCTTGCCGACCCTGCTAACGCTGGGTATGCTTTTTATTATTTGAATAGCATGGAAGACGAAGATCCTGCAACATACAGCCAAAAAGTGTTTGATTTTACAAAACGTTTTCCGGATAACGAGCGTGGGGCACAGGCATTGTACTGGCTTGCTGAAAGGTCGGTAAATAATGATGACAAGATAAAATATTTTGAGGCCCTGCGTAGTTTATACCCACCCGCAAAATTTGGTTGGTCAGCCGATGGAATGTCGTCATTATGGGCCGCGTATATAGAAATTGATCCTGCAAAGGCGCAATCATTAGCCAATGAAGTGGGAACGGATGATAAGTACTGGAAGGCGATGAAGGCATTTAACGAAAATATAATACAGGAGCGTAAGCTTGTAGAAGACCAAAAGTATAGCGATGCTGTTGCCTTGCTTGCACAGACAAAAAGGCCCCGCTACCCGAATGTCGACGACTTTTTTTATACCGAAGAGGCTTCAGTTTTGGACAAAGCAGGTAATACCAAAGGGGCGTACGACAGCCTAGCGACCAAATTTGCCACTATGCCCACAGATAAATTATTAGCGACAACTGAATCTTATGGCGAAAAATTGGGAAAAAGCAAAGCTGATGTGGAAAAGGATGTACAAACTATTAGAAACAGTAATGCTAAGCCAGCAGCCCCGTTTAACCTGGGCCTTTATACCAGTAACGGCAAATTAAGCCTTGATGACCTGAAAGGTAAAGTTGTGCTGTTGACTTTCTGGTTCCCCGGCTGCGGGCCTTGCAGGGGCGAATTTCCGCATTTCCAGGCCGTGATGAATGAGTATAAAGATCAGCAGGTAGCATTCATCGGTATTAATGTAGCACCCGAGCAAGACCCATATGTAGTTCCATTCATGCAAAATACAAAATACACCTTTATCCCATTACATGGTATAGATGGAACAACTAAGGATTATGGCGTACGCGGAGAACCCACGAATTTCCTGATCGACCAAAATGGTAAGATCGTATTTACGGACTTTAGAATTGAGGGGGATAACCACCGGACTTTGGAGCTAATGATCAATTCACTATTGCATCAGCCTTCAGCTAACTAAACAATATTAAGTTATGAATATAAAGAATTTATGCCGGGTCATTATTTTTATAGCGGCAGTGTTGCCTTCAGTTGGAAGCGCGCTAGGTTTTAATTACGAGATAAAAGGGGAGATAAAAGGCTTAAAAAATGATACGCTTTTTCTCAACATAAGAGCTGACGAAAATAGATATTCCCTGATCAAAATACCTGCAAACAACGATCGGTTTGATTACGAGGGAAGTGCCGATGGCAATTATGAAGTATCGGCCAGTTTATCAGACAGAAAAAAGGGAAATTTTATCTTTTTCCTTGATAAAGGAACGATCAATATTAAGGGTGATGTTGAAGAAATGTTTGACGCAACTGTGACCGGTACACCGATAAATGACGACTATGCCAGGGCGTTGGCACTTGAGGCCCCTTATGATCAGAAATTAAGACCAATAAGTGAGGAGGCAAGGCGCCTTTATAAAACAGGCGACATAGTGAAATACAAACAGATGACGCAGAAAGTGGACAGTCTTGTCGCTGAACGGAGTCAATTTCGTTTAAATTATGCTAAAACGCATCCAAAGTCAATGTATAGCGCGACGACGGTCTATTTACTTACGGATTTTCTTTCCGCAGAAGAACTCGAAGACTTATATAAGAGCCTGCAGCCGCCTGCAAAGAATTCAGTCATGCTTAAAGAAATCCCTTCAAAGATCGCAGCAAAAAAAAGAGTTGAAATTGGAAAAACTGCTCCGGCTTTTACCGCTACTGATATGAATGGAAAACCTCTCAGTCTTGCTGATTTCAAGGGGCGTTATGTGCTTATTGAATTTTGGGCGAGTTGGTGTGTGCCCTGTCGTGAAGAAGGCCCTGGCCTGATGAAGGCATTCAATCGCTTCAGGGACAAAAAATTCCAGGTTATTGCCGTATCGCTTGATGAAAACGACAAGAGCTGGCGCAAAGCTATCGCAGATGACAAGCTTGAAGAATGGGTAAATACTTGTGACCACAAGGCACTTGACAATGCCATTGCCCAAAAATACGGGGTACAACCTATACCGGACAATTTTTTGATCGACCCTGATGGGAAAATAGTAGGCCGCAGACTTTTCGGTAAAGAACTGGAGGAAAAACTTAGCACTTTTTTGGGAAGTAATTGAATAATAGTTTACTGTTAAACCCAACTGAATAGTATTAAATATGAAAAAGATAGTATTAGGAACATTCATACTGTTTTGCTTTTTAAATGCAGCAAAAGCACAGATATTAGACCCGGTAAAATGGAGCTATGGCTCCAAAAGATTAAGCAGTACCGAAGGCGTTGTTTTTTTAAAAGCAACAATTGATGATGGCTGGCATTTGTATTCGCAAACTGTACCAAATGGCGGCCCTACCAAAACCACTATTACTTTTGAGCCATCAAAAGACTATACCCTGGTAGGAAACACGGTGGAACCCAAACCCCTTACCCGCGTAGAAAAAGTTTTCGATGGAATGACGGTGAGCTTTTTTGAAAACAGTGCCATATTTCAACAAAAGGTAAAGTTAAAAGCAGGCCGCCCCGTCACCATAAAGGGCAGTATAGAATTTATGACCTGTGATGACCACCAGTGTATACCACCGGCAACGGTGCCGTTTTCAGTAATTATTAAATGAACCGTTAAATAATTATTATCTATTCAATGAAAAAAAAATGGTTTTTGTGTAAACCCTGGCTATGCCTTTGCCTAATGTCGCTGATGTTTTTACAATCGTGCACTTTGTTTAAGCAGACGGAGGATGCAACTGCATACAAACAACAAGCGACATGGCAATTAGTAGTAAGGCTTGCCCCGGGATATGATTATAGCGATTTTACTATTTTACCTGGTTGTATGAAAATTGTAATAACCCGCCATGAGTTTATTGGATTAAAATCGGCATATGAAGAAATATGCTGCAACGGAAGTCTTGAACAAATACAGCATCTGCGCGAGGCTTTAAAAATGAGCAGCATGGTGATTAAAATGGACATGCAAAAATTAGATTAAGCAACAATGATTAGGGGCGCTGGAGATTAAACAGTCAACAGGAAATAAACCTATTAGCCAGATACGAATGGATGCCGATACATTTCTATCAACTATTATTTTCCCTGTTATTACCCTGTTAATTATAATCATCATAAAAATAATACGGAACCGCATCAATGGAAAAGATGAATTAGACGGATTGCTGTAAATGCGTGTATTTCCCTTACGACACCACCGTTATGCTCATACTATACCAGGTATACCTTTGTTAGGGCAAACTAATTTACGATCGGAATTGTCACCAGCACTTCTGGTTTTTTTTTGACGCTGCAACTGGTGTCTTAAAATAATCACATCACCAAATCATTAAACAGAATACGAAAAACATTCGTTAACACGTTTTTACCATTTGTTAAACGCCAGAGAAATTTACGGCCCTACATTTGTACCATAAATAAAGGAGGAACAATGTCACGTATATTCATCACAGGGGCAGCAGACGGCCTTGGCCAGATGGCATCCAAATTATTAATCGCTGACGGGCACCAAGTTGTATTACATGCACGTAATGACCAACGTGCGGGGGAAGCGATGTCCGAAGCACCGGGAGCTGAAACGGTCGTTTCCGGGGATCTGTCCAGTATTAAAGAAACCATTGAACTGGCAGAAAAAGTAAACAAATTGGGTCACTTTGACGCCATCATTCACAATGCAGGCATAGGTTATCGGGAATCACGCAGGGGCAATTCAATCGACGGCCTACCGCCACTATTTGCTGTTAACAGCCTTGCCCCTTACATTTTAACAAGCTTGATTCAATTGCCTAAACGTTTGATCTACTTAAGCTCCGGATTACATCGGGAGGGCAGCCCATCACTGGAAGATTTAACCTGGGATAACAAAAGATGGAACGGTTACCAGGCGTATTCGGATACTAAATTACACGATGTATTACTGGCATTTGCCGTAGCAAGACATTTTCCACAGATATACGCTAACGCTTTGGAACCCGGATGGGTGGCTACCAAAATGGGTGGCGCCGGCGCACCGGATAGTTTAGCTGACGCTCCGAAAACACAGGTTTGGCTGGCCGTAAGCAATGACGAGAAAGCATTGGTTACCGGAAAATATTTTTATCATCAAAAGCGAAGGGAATATCATCCTGCCGCCGATAATGTAACCATCCAGGAAGGTTTTCTGGCCGCTTGCGAAAGAATTTCAGGTGTGAAATTCCCTAACGGAAATAAATTATAATAAAGTTCTGATCGTTTTTACCAATTGATAAATGTGAATTTTACATAGTTCCGGAACTTTGAACAGGCCTGTAAGGGCCGAAACTATCCAGACTGAACGGTATGCAGCCTCCTATGAGTCGTTCGGATTTACCACTGCTGCATCACAAATGATGGCAGAAATGAACGAGGGTTTTAACAAAGAGCACATCATTTTTTAGAAAACAGGACAATACCAGGTGACTGGGGAAACCTTATTAGAAGATGCAATTAACAGTTATGTAATTGAATAATGATCTTTGACCTAAAAGTGGGTAGGCAATGAAAGACACAGTATTGGATATTTAGTGTCCGTAAAGCTCATGCTGTTCATGTAGTTCATGATCAGGGTCGCCGGCTACCAGGTCTTCCACCCATTCCTTTAAATATTCGATAAACGGGATCAGTTTCCGGCCGGACTCTGTTAAGGTATATTCTACCTTGGGCGGTACTTCTACATAGACTTTACGGCTGATCAGTTTGTCGCTCTCCAATTCTCTCAATGTTTGGGTCAGCATTTTTGGAGTAATACCCTTAATGGCTTTTTTTAATTGGCCGTAACGTAAGATGCCGTCGACATGAATGCTGTAAATGATACGGCCCTTGTACTTTCCGCCGATACGCTGGAAGGCAAAGTCTACACAGCAGTCGGGTGTCGGTTTGTTGATTGTCATATCTAAATTATAAGTATTTGATAATCTGGATAGTATATTTTTAGTATGTAGGATACCAAAAAGTGCATACTTGATACAAAGATACTGTCAATCTAATTTTGAACAATAAATAAATTAGAAAATGAAAGCAATTATTTTAAAGGCTGTGGGCGGCCCGGAAAACCTGGAGCTGGCAGAAGTAGCAATTCCGTTAATAAAGGACGATGAAGTTTTGGTAAAAGTAAAAGCAATCAGTATCAACCCGGTTGACGCTTTTGCCCGCCGCAACCAGGACTCGTTAAATTATGTACTGCAACTAAAGGGTGATGAAGAAAACATCATCCTTGGTTGGGATATAGCAGGAATAGTGACAGAAGTTGGGCCGTCAATCACCAGGTTCAAAACAGGAGATGAGGTATTTGGCATGGTAAAATTTGTAGGCCAGGCCAATGGTTATGCGGAATATGTTGCGGCACCCGAAACAGACCTGATGCTCAAGCCAGACAACATCTCGTTCGGTGAGGCCGCGGGAGCAACATTAGCTGCGCTCACCGCCTGGCAGTCGGTTGTGACAGGCGGAAAAGTAAAAAAAGGTGATAAAGTGGTAATAACCGGCGCATCAGGCGGCGTAGGCCATTATGCCGTTCAATTCGCTAAACATTTCGGGGCTTATGTTATCGCTGTAACTTCAGGCGGGAACAGGGATTTTGTGTTGGGGCTTGGTGCAGACGAATTTATTGATTATCAAACGCAGGCCTTTGAGGAACTGGTAACCGATGCCGACATGGTACATGATGCGGTTTGGAGCGATGATGTGCGTCATATCGAGCGCTCCTTAAAGGCAATCAGGCCGGGCGGCACATTGCTTAGCCTAATTGTAGATTTTGATGATGAAATGTTAAAACAGCTTAAATCAGCTAATGTAACCGGCTACAGGGTGCTGGTGCATAAAAGCGAAGAGGATCTGGCTGCTATTGCGGAATTGTTAGCTACGGGTGCCATCAAAACCCATGTATCCCAAACATTTCCTTTGGACGAAATGGCCAAAGCCCATTCGCTCATCCAAACAAAAAATGCCGTGGGCAAAATTATCGTAACGGTGTAAACAACAATAAGGGAATAAGAGAATAATATTTCCTTACTATTTATGTATCATGGAAGCTAACAAGGTTTTACGACTTACTGCAAAAGCCAGGATTGATCCGGCCGATCGTCTCCGATTCATACAAATGACCGGCGAACTTAAAGCAATTGTGGCTGATGAAGGTCCCGCGCAGGTATTAAGTTATGACTGCTATTTAAAAGACCCGCATACCGGGGAATGCTTTATCACAGAGGCTTATGCTGACGAAGCGGCCCTGCTATCGCATTTAAAGCTGATCGCGCCGATTTCCGCTAAGTATCAAATTCCGATGGAGATAAGCAGGTTTGAACTGTGCGGCGAATTAGCTGAAACAACCCTCGCCTTGTTTAGGGACACGTATGGCGATATGTTTGAGCATTACCGTTTCAGGATATAGGTAATGGATTAAAAAAGATGTTCAATGTATCTATCGTTAAATTTTCCGGTGGGGGCACTGTTAGAAAAGTAGTCAAAAGAAAAGATGGAAGAATAACACCATGTAGGCAATGTTTTTGAATGCTATTCTCAGGTGTCTTAATGCAACGGTCAGTTGATTTTCTACCGATTTTTTCGAAACACCTAATTTGTCAGCAATTTCCTGGTTTGAAAGGTGTTCAATGCGGCTTAAGTGAAATATTTCGTGGCAGCGTTTAGGTAATTGATCTAAATAAAATCCTAATTCGCGTTGCAATTCCAGTTCCCTGATGCTGGTATCTGCCAAATTTAGTTCCGACTGAACACTATCCGTTAGGTCAGCCCTAAAAGCAATGGCGAGTTTAGGAGCTTTTGCACGGTTGTATAATTGGTATCTTATTGCCGTGAGCAGAAAGTTAGGAAAAGCATTTATCTGTAGTTCCTTACGCCTGTTCCAGAGGCTCACAAACACATCGTGAACTATCTCCATGCTTTGTTCCTGGTCATTTAACCTCTGAAAAGCAATTTTATATAATCTTGCCCAATACCTGTCAAAAAGCACTTCAAAAGACAATTCGTTGTCATTACGAATGTCCTCCCATAAGTCGGAATCGCTTTTAAAAACTTTAAGCATAATTGGTGATGCTAAAATAGAAAAAATGTTTTTCAGCGCAATTTTTATGAAAAATAAAAAAATATTTAAAAAGCATGGGTGTGCGCCCATGAAAAGTATACTTAGTTAGTATATACCAAAAACTTTTACTTTAATGATCACCAAAGAAGAGTTTCTTATTCTTTATGAAAAGAACCTGTCTGGCAAATGCACGCCTGAGGAAAAGCAACTGCTGGAGTCTTACCAGGATGAAATTTCTATGCCTGATGATAAATGGGATGCACAGTTTGGCAATAAAAAACACATCAGGCAAAAATTAAAGAACGATATCCGCCAAACCTTAAACCATGATTATCTGGACAGGGTATCAAATAAACGCTTCTATTTAAAAATTGCAGCCGCTGCGATAATTTTTTTCACGGCAGGTATATTGGTTTTTAAGCTATATCCAAATAAAACTAAAATTAATTATGCCGTTAAAAACCAGGTTGATCATATAGTACCCGGCAGCAACAAAGCTTATTTAACTACCGCCAATGGGGTTGTTATCACGCTTAACGGGCTAAAAAATGGCAGCTTGTTAGCACAGGGAAATACCCGTGTAAATAAAGTAAAAGACGGCTTGCTGGAGTACGGGAAAAAATCCTCAGCGGGTACACCTGCCGATACTCATGTTATTTATAATACCATAACTGTTCCACGGGGCGGGCAGTATCAGTTGGTATTGGCCGATGGAACAAAGGTGTGGTTAAACTCGGCTTCCACCATGAAATTTCCGGTTGCGTTCAATGGAAAGGACAGGCACGTAGAGCTTTCGGGTGAAGCATATTTCGAGGTGGTGAAAAATACGGCAAAGCCATTTAAAGTAATGGTGAATGGCATTACGGTACAGGACCTCGGTACGCATTTTAACATTATGGGCTATAACGATGATAAGGAAGTAAAAACATCCTTACTTGAAGGCTCTGTTAAGCTTTTGGGTAATAAGGCTGTAGCAATACTTAAACCCGGTGAGCAGGGGACTTTAAACGATCAACAAAATGCCTTCAAAATAGAACAGGTAGATATGGATGATGTCGTGGCATGGAAAAATGGATTATTTGCATTTAACGATGAAGACATCCAAACCATAATGAAACGTATTTCGCGCTGGTACGATGTTGACGTAGTATTTTCCCAGCAACTCAAGCGTAAAAATTTCGGGGGTACTGTATCGCGCTTTGCCGATGTATCGCAGGTGCTGAAAGATCTTGAACTTACGGGTTCAATTCATTTCAAGGTAGAAGGAAGGAGGATAACCGTGATGCCGTAAACTTACTTGCACAAAAAGAAGAACGTTATCTTGAAAAGAAGAGAGACCAGGAGCAGTGGAGTGCCCCCGGTCTGCTTGCCAATGGCAAACAAGGTATAGATAACCAATTGATAGCACAACCAATTATAAATTAACCTCAATCAAATGTATAAAATTATTAATGCATTTCTACGCAAATGCAATTCCCGCGTATTTTTAAAATCGCTGCTCATTATGAAACTCATAGTTATTCTACTGACAGTATCATTTTTACAGGTAAGTGCGGCAAGCTACGCTCAAAAAGTTAGTATAACAGTTAAAGAAGCCTCATTACGTTCCGTATTTAAAAAATTAAAAAAACAAAGCGGCTACGACTTTTTATATGACAGCGATATGCTGAACAACGCTAAACCCGTAAGTATATCAGTTGAGAATGCTTCCCTGGATAAAGTTCTTAATGAGTGTTTTAACGGTCAACAGCTTACATATATTATTGATAATAAGACTGTTATAATAAGGCAAAAAGCAGTTGCAGTACCTGTAACTACAGCCAGTCAGCAGGTTACTGTAACCGGTAAAATTGTTGATCAAAAAGGAGTTGCGATACCGGGTGCAACCGTAAAAGTAAAGGGCACTGACAACGGTACCATCACTGATGTTAATGGCGCTTATTCAATAAAGTTGCCCACAGGTAACGAAACGTTAACGTTTAGTTTTATTGGGTTCGTTACACAGGAAATACCTGTGAACAGTAAAGCAACAATAGACGTGACCTTAGTGGAGCAACTGTCATCTTTAGATGAAGTAGTGGTTGTAGGTTACGGAACGCAAAGGAGGGGCGACGTTAACGGTGCCATCTCTTCTGTTGGTGCCGACAAGCTAAAGGATCAGCCGGCTACAAACCTGCAATCAGCCCTGGAAGGTAAAACCGCAGGCGTACAGATCATCCAGAATTCAGGCCAGCCGGGTTCAACTGCCCAGGTACGTATAAGGGGGTTCACTTCTATTAATAACTCCGACCCTTTATACGTAATTGATGGTGTCCCATTAGCTTCAAATGATGTTAATATCCTTGATCCTACAAACATAGAGTCTATCGATATTTTGAAAGACGCGTCGGCCCAGGCAATTTATGGCTCGCGTGGAGCGAATGGTGTAATATTGATTAAGACAAAACATGGTAGTAAGGATAACTCCGAGATCACGTTCAGTACTTACCAGGATATGTCGCAAGTACGCAAAATATTAAAAATGGTAAGTGCTTCAAACTATGTACTGCTTAATGACGAAGCATATACAAATGCCGGAAAGCCAACACCATTTGATAATCCGCCGGCTGATTATACTTCAACCACCGATTGGCAAAACGCCATATACCGTACAGCCTATTCACAAAATTATAACCTGGCAATAAGCGGGGGAAGCCCGACCACGAATTACCGTGTTAGCGCAGGTTATCTTGACCAGAACGGTACAATAATAGGTACGGATTATAAAAGATTGAACCTTTCTAATAATCTTACTTTTAATCCAAAGCCGAACGTTGAATTTGGAGAAAGCCTGTTATTTAGTAAATCATTAACACACAGTGTTGACGGAAGCGTAAATAACGAGGCAATAGCTGAAGACCCCACCATACCCGTACAGGATGCGAATGGCAACTATACTGCCACCAAATATTCTGACATTATAAACCCGGTGGCAAAAATTCATTATTTGTATGAAAACTATCCTTACAACCAATACGGTTTATTAGGCAATACATATTTGCAATACAAACCTGTTAAAGGATTAATCTTAAAAACATCGTATGACCTTGATGTAAAATTTACTGATAACAAACAATTTACACCTACTTATGATGTAGCACCTAATTTTAACAACCCGAATGCAACACTTTATGAGCAAAAAGATCAGGCTATTAACTGGACATGGGATAACACAGCCACCTATGATCTTAACCTGAACAAAGACAACCATTTCAATATTTTGGCGGGTGTTTCAGCCGAACGGTTTACCTATAACTATATACATGGCTCAAACCAGGGGCAACCCGGTAACGACCCCTATTTGCAATATCTTGACGCGGGCATCAGCAACGTACAGGTTGGTGGCAGCCAGCAGGAGTGGGACCTTCTTTCTTTTATGGGGCGTTTAAATTATAATTATAAAGGCACTTATTTTCTTACTGCCACTATCCGTCGTGACGGCTCATCAAAATTTGGGGTAAACGACAGGTATGGTAACTTCCCTTCTGCCGCCCTGGGTTGGGACCTGACCAATGAATCGTTTTTCCCTAAAAGCAACACGCTTAGTTACCTGAAGATACGTGGTAGCTGGGGCATAGTAGGTAACCAGGCCCCAGTTGGGTATTATGATTATTCGGCGGGTATTAACACCAACTACTATGCGATCGGGAACCCTGCTGCCGCAGTACCGGCAGCCGACCCATCGGGTTTACCAAACCCTAACCTGAAATGGGAACAGGATGAACAATGGAACGCGGGCTTTGATTACCATTTATTTGGCGACCATGTTAGCGGCTCTTTTGATTATTATGAAAAGACAACAAAAGACATGTTGCTTAGTCTTAATATCCTGTCTGAGTCGGGTTTCACACAAAGCCCTCGCGAAAATGCCGGTTCCATGAAAAACTCGGGAGTTGAATTCTCTGCCGATTATACTACGAAATTTTCGGGCGACCTAAATTTTAATGCAGGTTTACATTTCGCAACCATAAAAAATAAAGTTCTTAGCCTGCTTCAAACAGGTGAAAAAACTTATAGCGGAAGTTTTAAGCCGGGTAGTTTTGAATTGACCGAAGTGGGCCATCCCATCGCTTCGTTTTATGGATATGTAGCCGATGGTATTTTTCAAACCCCAGCAGATGTTAAGAACCACGCCACCCAGGAGGCAGGTACAGCGCCCGGTGATATACGCTTTAAAGATTTGAATGGTGATGGTGTAATTGACCAAAATGACCAAACTTTCCTTGGGTCTCCAATCCCCAAATTAACGTATGGCTTTAATCTTGGCGCCACTTACAAAAACTTTGATCTGAATATGTATTTTGATGGCGTGTACGGCAACAAGATAGCGGCCGCATATGAATATTATACCTACGGATTCTTTGTCTCGAATTATAATTTGGAGCAGGCAGCGCTTGGCCGTTGGACAGGCCCGGGTACCAGCAATACCATGCCCCGGTTAATATCAACCGATCCTAACAACAATTCCCGCCCGTCAAGCTTTTACTTGCAAAGCGGTTCATACTTGCGCCTGCAAAATATATCGTTAGGTTACACATTGCCAAAAGCCCTTTTGGAAAAATCAAAAATCAGATCATTGCGATTTTACATCTCGGCAGAAAACCTGTTAACCTTTACAAAATACAAAGGATATGATCCTGAGATCGGGACACAAAACCAGGGTAATAACGGAACACTGGACCTGGGTATTGATGACGCGATCTATCCACAAAGCAGGACACTTACCGCGGGTGCAAGTTTATCTTTTTAATCAGGAAATATTAAAAATAACTCATTATGAAATATTTAAAAAATATATTAGCTGTTGTTACCATCATCGGTTTCGCAGGGTGCAACAAGTTTTTAGATGAAACGCCAACGGCGCATTTATCAACATCAAGCTTTTACAAAACCAGTGCCGATGCTGTTGCCGCAGTTACCGATGCTTACCGCAACATGAAAGACCAGGCCTATGGCGGGTATTCTCCCTCATCGTTTGGTGATATTATGGCCGATGATGCCAACAAAGGCGGTGGCGGCGCTTCCGACCAAAGCCTTATACAGGATCTTAAATTGTTCACCGCAAAGGCCGATAACGGCTATGTTTATAATGCGTGGCGCGATAATTTCAGGGGGATATATCTCGCTAACCTGGTTTTACAAAAGGTACCAGGGATCACGATGGATAGCAAGTTGCAAACTCAGGTTTTGGGCGAGGCTTATTTTCTGCGCGGGTATTATTATTTGCAGTTAGACAGGCTTTTTGGCCGCGTTCCAATTATTAAAGCGCCTATTGATAATGGTGACTATAACGTTTCGCAATCGCCGGAAGCTGATGTTTTGGCGCTTATTGAATCTGATGCCAATACTGCAATAGCCGATTTGCCAAACCAAAGCGACCAGGCCGCAACAGACCGCGGCAGGGCAACCAAAGGCGCGGCTCAAGCACTATTGTTAGAAACTTACATGTGGGAGAAAAAATTCACACAGGCACAGCAATTAGGAGATGCGATAATAACATCGGGCCAGTACTCACTTGCGCCTGATGTTACACAGATATGGACACTACCCGGTGAATTTGGGCCTGAATCAATTTTCGAAGTAAATAACGAAGATATTCCCGGTAAGGGCGTTGGTAATTTGCTCGATCTTTTTGATGCGCCACGTAATACCTGGGGCTATGGTTTCGTAGTGCCTTCACAATCATTGGTTAATGAATTCGAGCAGGGTGATCCAAGGCTTTTATCAACAGTTATATTTAATAACGAGAAATTGCCTGATGGAACAACAGCCAACACCTCGTTAAGCGAAACCGGTTACTGGAACCGGAAATATTGGTTGCCGGTAAATGAAATACCTACCAATAATGGCGGAGGCACCGGCGATGGCCCAACCAATGACCGGGTTTATGGCCTGGCACAGGTAATGCTATGGACAGCAGAGGCCTCGTTCCAAAACGGCGATGTTTCCCATGCTACAGATCTTGTTAATTCCATACGCGAACGCGCGAGAAAGAGCGGGGGGAACACTGATATGACCATTTTACCTGCCTATACTACCGTAACACTGGCTAACATTTATCATGAAGAACGTGTGGAAACAGCATTAGGCGAGCACCGCAGGTTTTATGACCTGGTAAGAACTGGTCGCGCGGCCAGCCTGTTGCCTAATTTCAAAGCAGGTATAAATGAACATGTGCCCATCCCCCTTAGCGAAATACAGTTAAGCGGAGGTGTGCTTACGCAAAATCCCGGTTATTAGCATGAATTAAAATGTCATACACAGGGTACTATTAAATGGTGCCTTGTGTATGGCATAAATGTAACCTTTGCTTCCGGTAAACCAGGCGGACTGCTATTATTTTGTCCATAAATCAAGTTTTTTAAAGGGTTTAATACGGCTCGTGGTACATATGGTTTAATAGGCCCGATATGTAACGATGAGCCATAGGCAAAATGGAAAAGTATGTCAATTAACCGAAATAAAATAACAAATCATTTATCACTAAATATGTTTATCAATTACCGTTCTTTTATTAAGTCCATTATATTTTTGGCAATAGGTTTTTATGCTTGTCCAGACGCGGTCGCGCAATCAAATTTTATTTATCTCAACAGTTCAAAAGATCAGCAATGGAAAGTAAAACCAGAATCGGATATTACGGACAACATAAATGCAACAAATTATAATACCGATAGCTGGGTAACCGCCATTGTGCCGGGTACGGTGTTTTCATCGTACGTTGCGGCAGGCCTGGAGAAAGACCCCAATTTCGCTGATAATATTTATAAGGTAGACAGGGCTAAGTACGACCGTAATTTCTGGTATCGTACAGAATTCAGCATACCATCAACCTACACCCAAAAAAACGTCTGGCTAAATTTTAAAGGAATTAACCGTAAAGCCGATATATATGTAAACGGCACCCGGCTTGGCACCCTTGATGGCTTTATGCAGCGTGGCATGTTCGATATTACCAAATTGGTAAACCGCAATGCAAAAAACGTATTGACCGTTTTGGTTTACCTGCCTAAACAACCACTGGCAAATGTGGGAAGTCCCGATTACGTGTCAAGCGCGGGTTGGGATTGGATGCCTTATGTCCCGGGATTGAACATGGGTATTACGGATAAGGTTTACCTGAGCAATACCGGCGACATGACCATACAGGATCCCTGGGTACAAACAAAGTTACCGACAAACGCCCGTGCGGATCTGTCCATCTCCATGGAAGTTAAGAATAACTCATCAGCAGGTATCCAAGGTTATATAAAAGGCGTGATCACACCCGGGAATATTGAATTTACACAAAAGGTATCGGTCGACGCCAATGGAACTTCAGACGTTAAACTGGATAAAAGGTACCTGCCGCAATTGGTTATTAACAGCCCCAAATTATGGTGGCCAAATGGCTATGGCGAGCCAAACCTCTACAATTGTAAACTTAGCCTCACAGTAGGCGGCCAGGTATCAGATATCCAGAACATAAGATTTGGTATAAAGCGCTATAGCTACGATACTATAGGCCATGTGCTACATGTAGCCATAAACGGCACCCCAATATTTATTAAGGGTGGTGATTGGGGTATGTCTGAATATATGTTGCGCTGCCATGGCGATGAATATGATACCAAGGTAAGGCTGCATAAGGAAATGAATTTTAACATGATCCGTAACTGGATCGGTTCAACCACCGATGAAGAGTTTTATGATGCCTGCGATAAATACGGTATTATGGTTTGGGATGAATTTTGGTTAAATGCCAACCCTAATTTACCTGCCGATATTAACGTATTTAATGCCAACGCTATTGAAAAAATAAAACGTTTCCGCAACCACCCCGCAATTGCAGTTTGGTGTGCCGATAATGAAGGATGGCCCGAACCGCCTTTAAGTACATGGTTAAAAGAAGACATCGCTACGTTTGACGGGGGCAACCGCTATTACCAGGCTAATTCACACGCTGATGATCTTACGGGTAGCGGCCCCTGGGCGAGTTTTGAGCCGCGTTATTATTTTACACCTTATCCAACCGGATCAGGCGGCAACAAAGGCTGGGGCTTACGTACCGAATTAGGCACCGCCGTATTTGTGAATTTTGAAAGTTTTAAAAAGTTTATGCCTAAGGATAAATGGTGGCCGCGCAATGAGATGTGGAACCAGCATTTCTTTGGCCCGTTGGCATTTAATGCCGGGCCCGACAGGTATGACGAAAGCATTACTACTAATTATGGCGCGCCCGCCGGCATTGAAGATTACTGCCGTAAGGCCCAGTTACTGAATATTGTAACCAATAAAGCAATGTTCGAGGGCTGGGAAGACCATATGGGCGAGGATGCCTCAGGGTTAATGACCTGGATGAGCCAGTCGGCCTATCCATCAATGGTTTGGCAAACTTATGATTACTACTACGACCTTACAGGTGCCTTTTGGGGCGCTAAAAAAGCTTGTGAACCATTACATATACAATGGAACCCGGTAACCAATGCCATTAAGGTTATTAACACCTCGCGCCAGGATGCCACAGGCTTAACCGCTACTGCCGATGTTTATAATATGGATGGTACTTTGGTAAAGCAATATAGCTTATCAGCTAATGTTGATGCACTATCCAATACCGCCACCGAAGTTTTTGATCTTAAATTCAATCCTAATAAAACAAATCTTGCCTTAAACAAGCAGGTATATGCCTCATCAACCACCACAGGCAGGCCCGGAGATGTAACCGATAATAATATGGGTACACGCTGGGCAAGTGAGTCAAAAGATAATGAATGGATATACATCGACCTGGGGAAAGATGAGGTGGTAAACGGAGTAGGGCTTAATTGGGAAAATGCTTATGCAAGCTCATTCAAGATCCAGGTATCAGATGATGCGAAGCGATGGCAAGATGTATATAATACAACCGATGGAAAAGAAGGCGAAATGCAAATACAGTTTCCTGAAGTAAATGCCCGTTATGTGCGCATGCTGGGTGTTGAACGCGGTACATACTGGGGATACTCACTATATAATTTCGAAGTATACCAGGGTGATATTCCGAGCGAAGGATTGAGCGATGTGCATTTTATAAAACTGGCTTTAAAAGACAATACTGGAAAACTGGTATCAGATAATTTTTACTGGAGAGGCAATAAAAGGCGGGATTTTACCGCGCTTAATACCTTGCCAAAGGTAAACCTTAAAGTCAGTTACAAAACAGTTAAAGCCGACGGTAAATATATTATAACTGCGCAGGTTACTAATCCCTCATCATCACCGGCAGTTGCTTTTGATGTAAGGGTACATGCCATCCACTCATCAAATGGTGAACAGATATTGCCTGCTATAATGAATGATAATTATTTCTCATTGCTGAAAGGCGAAACCAAAGAAGTGCGGATTGAATTTGCAGCCGATGCACTTGGAAATGATGGGCCCAAATTGAAGGTGGAAACTTATAATAACGAGTCGTTCAAATAATAAAAAGTACCGCCATGTTACCCTATCAAACACTGGTTGTTATTGAGGAGAAGAGCGATTTGTCAGTTTACAGGCAAATCGCAAACAGCCTTATTTCTTTAATTCAGCAGGGCAAGATAGCGCCGGGAACATTTTTACCGGGCACCAGGCAAATGGCCGGATTGATACATGTACATCGTAATACGGTAACAAATGCCTATAACGAATTGCTTGCTCAAAATTGGATCGAAACGCTGCCCCGCAAGGGTTACAGGGTGATCCCGGAATTGCCGTTGGTTAAACCGAGGTCATTCAGGCCTGCGACAAATTATGACGAAAGCCGTTATGATAATGATTTTCCCCGGCATCGTCTTCCGCAAAGTGGTTTGCCGGATATTCCTTCACATATCGACCGGATAATTGTAAATGACGGTTTACCTGACATCGATCTGATGCCTTTTAAGGAAATAATGACAGAGTACCGGATGTTGATCAAAAGCCCGGAGCTAAAAAACATACTGGCCTCCGGCGATAATGGTGGCAGCGCAAATCTGAAAAATGCTACGTGCAGGTTTTTAAATAATTCAAGGGGGCTAAACATTACGCCTGATAAGATCATGCTAACTCGGGGTGCTCAAATGGCGATATTTATTGCTGTCGCGTTGCTTGTCCGCCCGGGAGATGAGATCGTATTAAGTGACCCCGATTATATAATGGCCGGTGAGATATTTAAGCGGGCCGGTGCCGTGATCCATCGCATAACAGCTGATGATGATGGCATTAATGTAGATGAATTAGATCAGCTCCTGAGCCGTAAAACCATTAAGCTGCTATACCTCGTGCCGCATCATCATCATCCTACTACAGTTACGCTTAGCATTGGCCGGAGGGCCAAATTACTTAGCCTTGTAAACCGGTTTAAATTTTGGATAATTGAAGATGATTTTGATTACGATTATCAATTCAAAAACAAACCTATCATACCGCTTGCCAGCGGTTGGCACGGCGGAAAAATTATCTATATAGGCTCCTTTACAAAGCTGCTCGCCCCGTCTTTCCGGCTGGGCTATTTGGTTGGGCCGGTTGATCTGATTAAGCAGGCAATAACCTACCGCAGGCTGATAGATACCAGGGGTGATGTTATTATGGAGGAAGCCCTCGCTGTTTTGATCGATACGGGTAGGCTCGATCGTCATATCAAGCGTTCCAATAAAATATATGAATCGCGTTGTGAACTTGCTTGCCGTTTAATAAGTGAATCTCTCGGTCATGCTATCCAATTTAAGAAACCGGATGGCGGATTAGCGATCTGGCTGAAGTTTAATGAACGTTATCCCCTTGCAGAGATCATTTCCAAAGCTGCCGCGGCCGGTCTTGTACTTGCAGGCAGTGCCTACCATACCGGCGAAGACAAAAAACATAATGGCATCCGATTTGGCTTTGCCTCATTATCTGAAGCTGAACTTTGTAAAGCTGTAGCTATTTTAAAACAGGTTATTGCTTAAAGGTCTGATTTATATACCTGACTGGACTACCTGATTTATTTAAATCTGGTACATAAAGATTCGCAACCGTAAGGATATTTTTGATAGTTAGAAGCCAAACAGTTTCAAATGCAGGTAGTTGTGATCAACGAAAACCATAACGTTAGTTATGGAAATCCAAATCACTGCGCAATCCGGAATTGTTTACTTCTTGTTATAAGAACCAATTTTTCGCCCTAAGCGATATAAACCGTTATTAAACTACTATGGGTAGAGTTTTACTTAGCAAGGGATTAGCTGTACTTTCCTGTTGCGTGCTGAGCGCTCAGGATTTATTAATAAACATGATCACCGGTGGAAGTTGGGGCAGGATAGTTTTGACGGATTCATTGGGGGTTTAACAGCATGTCAGCTTATAGTAATTATTCTGATCAGGAACTTAAGGCATTACTTAAAAATAATGATCACAACGCCTTTACTGAGATATACAGCCGGTATTGGAAAAAAATGCTTTTAATTGCCTGGAACTATTCAAATGGGAGTAATGAAGCCAAAGACATAGTTGCCGACGTATTTATATCACTATGGGAAAGGCGCAACAAGGTTGATATTGACAACCTTCCTGCATTTTTAGCAACAGCAATAAAATTTAACATCTTCAAGCATTATCAAAAAACACAAAGGCGCAAGGCTTTGGCTGAAGCAAATTATGAGTTTGATGAAATAATAAATGATGAGTCAAAGCTCGACGCGTTGTTTTTAAAAGAATACATTAATGGTATTGTTGAGGAAATGCCTGAGAAATGCCGCATGGCGTTTCGCTATAGTCGTGAGGCAGGTTTAAAAAATAAAGAAATTGCCGATAAAATAAATCTTAGCGAAAAAGGGGTTGAGGCAAACATTACCAAAGCGTTGAAGATAATTCGCGGTGAATTAAAAAATTACGGCACTACTATCCTGGTATTTATCACATTATACCTTACAAAAGGTAATTGATAAAGCTGCTGTGCGATTAATTTAAAAAAAGTTCTTATTTCATTAGGGTAACAATCTTTTTACGGTACATAGTTGTAATAAACGCCCATACCAATTGGACCCGCAAACTATTTACAACCTAATTCAAAAATATAAGGACAATACTGCGTCAGATTCTGAAAAGCAGGAATTACTGGATTGGTACCGTTCTACGGCATACCAGGATGCTCAATTCCCGGAGGATGAGGCGAGTGCCAACGACTATATCTTTAGCCGTTTGCTGGCCCATACGAAGCCCAGATCCAGGTTTTTCATTTATCGTAACTGGGGCCTGGCCGCTGCCTCGGTAATTATTGCAGCTTTGGGCGTAGGTAAGTTTTTGATCAACCCGGAAGCCAAAAACACCAAACAAAAGCAGGCCGTAAACCGCCAGCATGATATTTTACCGGGTGGCAATAAAGCCATATTAACATTAGCTAATGGAACTAAAATATCATTGACCGATATTAAGGATGGTGCAGTTGCCAGCCAGCATAATGTGCGTATCATCAAATTGGCCAATGGTCAGTTAAAATATTCGTTTCAACTCACGGATACGGCTGAACAACTGGCGTCAAAAACTATTCCTGCAACTGCTATTCAGTATAATACCATTGAAACGCCCAGGGGCGGCCAGTTCCAGATCGATCTGCCGGATGGTACACATGTTTGGCTTAACGCCATGTCATCTATCAGGTTCCCGCTTAATTTTTCGGTGCTTAAAGAACGCAGGGTCGAACTGACCGGTGAAGCCTGCTTTGAAGTGGTACATGATAACGCCCATCCTTTTCGTGTAGTTACCGCAACTCAAACAGTTGAGTATATAGGGACACTATTTGATATTAACGCTTATAGCGATGAGAAAACCACCAAAACCACTTTGTTACGCGGCGCTGTGAAGCTAACTGCCGGTAATAACAGCGTTGTGTTAAAACCGGGCCAGCAAGCCGAAGCGGCCCAAAGCATTTTTATACACGGGGTTGATACCGAAGCGGTGACAGCCTGGAAAGACGGTTATTTCAAATTCGACGATGAAAAGCTTGAGGACATTATGCGGGAGATGGCAAGATGGTATAATATTAATGTTGTATACCAGGACGAAAGTATAAAATCTGAAACTTTCGGGGCCTTAACTACGCGTTTTGCCAATATCTCAACGCTGCTGAAAATGTTGGAACAAACCGGGGATGTAAAATTCAGGATAAACGGGCCAACGGTAATAATCAGCAAAAAATAAACCATTAAAAACCAATTTATAACTAAACAAAATTAATTATGAGCGCAAAAAACAAGTCCGGCTAATT
>Ga0206949_1091_pt1 | contig 34246 bp, 28 predicted proteins | sample Alteio_BWOrgHeat_40_FD_153240 | JGI IMG/M metagenome (GOLD analysis project Ga0206949, IMG submission 153240) | Enriched cells from forest soil in Barre Woods Harvard Forest LTER site, Petersham, Massachusetts, United States -... | ecosystem: Environmental > Terrestrial > Soil > Temperate forest >...
GGTTCCGAAGAAATTCTAAGCGAGTATTTTAAACTAGACAAAAAAATACAATATCCAGCAATATTATTTTTTCAAGTAAATGAAGATAAAGTCACGGATGCGATTGTAGTTGAATTAAATGAAAAAAAGATTGAAGAGGCTTTTTTAGAGATTAAGCATTTTATAAGTGGTGCCGTTGAACAGCTGAAAGAAATTGGCGAGAAATATAAGACTAATTACAAAAATGTGTTTGACCAATTAAAAATTGGTATAGCCCATACTAAATTAACTAGAAAAATAAGTTTAGCAAAAAACGGCATTTCAATAATTGGCTTGTTATCATCTATAAAAACACTTTTTGTAGGTTGATCCTAATAATTATTTGTTTATAAATAGATCTCACTTGCGCTCGTTTACAACGAGTGCTTAAAGTGGTTTGGCATTTGCAATGCCACTCACAAACGCGATGCCATCGCTAACACATGTTAAGCACTCGTTGCAAACGAGCCCAAGAAAGGGTTGTGTGATCAGTAAAATTTCAATGACATAAGCAACGTTTCTCTGCAAACTATCGTAGCTTTAAAAAAACATTTAACAAATTAAAACTATACGCCATGTTCAAGAAATATTATTGCTTAGCTTTTTTAATTTTCAGCTTTTCGCTGTTGATAACCCGGTCTGGATTTGCCCAATCAATGTTGTCAAAAGGCGATGCAGCACCTGTATTTACTGCCCCGGCCAGCCTGGCCGGTACTGAATTTGATTTTTCATTAAAAAAGGCGCTTGCTAAAGGGGCTGTTGTAGTTTATTTCTATCCTTCTGCCTATACCGGCGGTTGTGATGCTGAAGCACACGCCTTTGCCGAACTCAAGGATAAATTTACAGCGGCAGGAGCTACCATTATTGGGGTATCTGCGGATGATATCCAGCGGCTGAATTCATTCTCGTCTGATCCAAGCTATTGCGCAGGCAAGTTCCCGGTAGCATCAGACGCTGACGGCAAAATTGCAGCCATGTACGGCCTTACATTGGGAACTGCAAGGCCCGGTATCAAGGATGCCCGCGGCCTGGAGATCACCCATGGTTTCATCCCCCGGACAACTTTTGTTATTAGTAAAGAAGGTAAAATAATAGCGGTATTCTCATCAGAAGCTGACCATATTTCACCTACCGACCATGTTGAAAAAGCACTGGCGATTGTAAAGGGGTTATAATCTGCGGAGCAAAGTTCAAATTCTCACTTGCGCTCGTCACAGATGAGTGCAAGTGAATTATAAATATCTTTCGCGTTAAGGATTGCAGCGGATACCGGCCTGTGACTAAGGCCCTGTGCAGTATGAGCGTAAAGCCTGACCCGCAGGGGAATGCCCAAAATTGTCTGAACTCGAATTTTTAGAATTTTTAGAATGGCCCGAATTCTAAAAATTCATTAATTCCAACAATTCGGGTTCAGACAAAAATCCGAAAAACACCCCCTTCCGGACTTTCTGACTTTCGGTCTTTCCGACTTCCCCGCTAAAACCTATATTTGCCCCTATTATGAGCAACAGTACCGACGATATATTTAAAAACGTTATAGCACACGCCAAGGAGTATGGCTTTGTTTTCCCGTCAAGCGAGATTTATGATGGGCTGAGCGCCGTTTACGACTACGGCCAAAATGGCGCCGAACTGAAAAACAACATCAAAACTTACTGGTGGAAGGCTATGGTGCAGATGAACGAGAACATTGTGGGTATTGACAGCGCCATATTTATGCACCCCAAAATATGGAAGGCCAGCGGCCACGTCGACGGTTTTAGCGACCCGATGATAGATAACAAGGACAGCAAGAAACGCTACCGTGCCGATCAGCTTTTGGAAGACCGCATTGCAAAATACGACGAGGAAGGTAAAACCGACCTTGCCGAAGAATTACAGCACGAAATGGACGAGGCCCTTAAAGCCGAGAACCTGCCGCGCCTTAAAGAGCTTATCATTCAACACGATATAACCGACCCTATTGGCGGCTCGCGCAATTGGACGGATGTACGCCAGTTTAACCTCATGTTCAGCACCCAGATGGGCGCCGTGGCCGATGATGCCGATGTGGTTTACCTGCGCCCAGAAACCGCGCAGGGTATATTTGTAAATTACTTAAACGTACAGAAGTCGGGCCGCATGAAGATACCTTTTGGTATCGCGCAAATCGGCAAGGCTTTCCGTAACGAGGTAATTGCCCGCCAGTTCATTATCCGCATGCGCGAATTTGAGCAGATGGAAATGCAGTTCTTTGTTCGCCCCGGCACACAGGCCGAGTGGTTCGACAAATGGAAACAGGCGCGCCTGCAATGGCACCTGGCTTTAGGTACCGAGCCTGAAAAATACCGCTTCCACGAGCATACCAAGCTGGCACATTATGCTGATGCTGCTTTTGATATTGAATTCCAATTTCCGTTTGGTTTTAAGGAAGTGGAAGGCATACACAGCCGTACCGATTTCGATTTGAGCCAGCACCAGAAATTCTCGGGCAAAAAACTGCAATATTTCGATCCTGAAATAAACCAGAACTATGTACCTTATGTGATTGAAACTTCCATTGGCCTCGACCGTATGTTTTTATTAACCATGATAAACGCCTACGAGGAAGAAGACTTAAGCACCGAAGAAAAGCAGGACAGTCGCACAGTGTTGCGCCTTCACCCCTGCCTTGCCCCGGTTAAAGCAGCAATATTCCCGCTTACTAAAAAGGATGGCCTGCCCGAAAAAGCACAGGAGATCATGAGTTCGTTAAAAGCCGACTTTAACCTGCAATACGAAGAAAAAGACGCCATAGGCAAACGCTACCGCCGCCAGGATGCCATTGGTACACCGTTCTGTATCACTGTCGATCATCAGACATTAGAAGATAACACCGTAACCATCCGCTACCGTGATACCATGCAACAGGAACGTGTTTCGGCTAACGACCTGGGCAGCATCATCGGTGATTTGGTGAGCTGGAGAAATTTGTTGGGATAAGATAAACGTGCTTCATAAAACAAACTTCCGAAGTTTTATAAACTTCGGAAGTTGTTAGCTTAAAGATTATTCCTTTTCAGGCTTATCCGTCTTTGGCTTTTCCTCAACTACCACATGCGCTTCATTAGTCGTTTGCAGCTTCTTGAACATTTCGCTGCCGATTAAAGCATCTATCATTCCGCTGCCACCGCCATCTTTGCCGCTTACCAGTATATCGGGCACCAATTTTATGCCGTGGCTTGCAAGGGCCTCAGCTACACGTACTATGGCGTATTGCTCGGTACCCATGGCTTCGGTTTTTTGCTTGGTTACTTCAGCTTCGGATAGACCTATCGCCTTTATCTTGGTAGCTTCGGCTATACCGTTTACCTCGGTGGCGTTGGCATCGGCTTTGGCGTTTACGGTTTTGGCTTCGGCATCCGCTTTGGCTATGGTTATCCTCACTTCGGCATCAGCCTTGGCATTGATGGTCTTAGCCTCTGCCTCACCACGCGATGCGGCAACTTTCGAAGCAGCCATCTGCGTATTGATCTCTACCTGGCGGGTTGATTTTACAACCTCGGGCTGCATATCGGCTCCGGCTTTGGCGCTTTCAAATTCCTTACGCTCAATTTGTGCGTGGCGCTGTATTTCGTAGGTCACCTTTTCCTGCTCAGCTATTTTACGGTCGGTTAGGGTTTTCATCAGGGCCGGAGGAGGCACAATATCACCAATCAGCGTATCCACACCAACTACGTTATAGTCGTTCAGCACTTTGCTGATGTGCGATTTCGCATCTTCCTGCCTTTGCACACGATTTGCCAAAAACTCTATCACATCACTTTTTTGTGCCGAGTTACGGAAATAGTTGGCGATGGTAGGCTCCAGCACCTGCGATACCAGGTTCTTCATGTTACCAAAACGTGCGATAACCTTTGGCGCCTCGTTGCGAGGGATGTGGATGATCTGCGACACATCCAAATTGAATGTAAAACCATCGGACGAACGAACAGTGATTGTACACAGGTTCTTATCCAGCTCATGCGCCTCGGTGCGACTATCGGCCCAATTCAACACAATATTGGTGGTTGGTACTACCTCTACTGCATGGGTATAAATGTTCACCGGGTGCTTACCGGGGTCGAGCGGTTGATCCCACACACCTTTTTCATTACGCTTAACAATGTTGCCATGTTTAAAGCTGTCGCCGCTGGTGTCTTTCCCTTCAGGCCCAACGAACGAGTTCACGACCCCCACATAACCAATAGGGATGTATATCATATCCACCTGCTCAACAATTACAAACCAGGGGTTTAAGTAATAGGTACCTGCCAGTATCACATCCTCCTGCAAACCTTTACGGCCACCGGCGCTGATGAACGCAATAGGATCCTGGTAGTTTTTATGCCCGGCAACCGAGTTACCGGCAATTTCGCCTTTTTCCAATGGCTCACCATCCAACGTGGTTACAATACCCACCTTGTTTTCCTGTATTTGCGTAATAGGCACCATCTCTATCTCGAACAAAAAAGCGTTGATACGATAGCTACCCGGCGTTAAAAACGCAGCCTGCGGACCTTTCTGACCCCTGTTATCCAAAAAGGCCTGCGCATCCTGGAAGTTGTCGCAATCAACCGGTTTACCCAATACACGACCTGTATCCATCGAGGCACCATCCCTTGCCTTTACCAGCCCCAGCTTGCCCTGTTCAATAATAGTGAACGGTTGCATGGTGATGCTGTATTGCCATGGCCACATGGCCCAATAAAGTCCCGGAGCAAGGGCTTTAGCCTGCATACCGGCTTCGCCATTTATGGCAATGATACGGCCATCGGGCAGTCGTTTGGCTCCCGTGAGCGCGTACTTTTTAACCACCAGGCCAATACGGTCGTCGGGGACGATAACCATACCAAAAAACACACGCAGTACAAATTTGTACAGCACTAAAATTACTACCACAGGCACAGCCCATAGCGCAACACCAATTAAATTGTTCATTTTGTTTAGATAAATTATTTTTTTTGATTTTTTAACGGAACCCTTAAGGTGCGGGCCCTCACAATAACTTACAGCTTAACTTAAGATGAGTACCTTTGCTGTATAGTGACTATAAGATTGCATGCATAAAGATTTGTTACAATAAATTGTGAAAAAGTTTCGCCAAATATGTTGATTGGGGCCTGCAGATGCAAGAAAGCGGGGAAATAAAGTAATTAACAATTGGGGGAATTGTTTGGGCGTTGCTTGCGGCCCGTGCTATCCGCTTATACGGCACAGGGCCTTAGCCACGGGCCGGTATCCGCTCCTATCACTAATGCTGCCTGTGCCTTTAGCACTCAATGGAGCCCATTATCATGCATACCAGGCAAAAACATATGATATTTACAACTATCAGGGTATTGTACGATGCCTTATATTCCCGGTTTCCTGCTTTTTGACTTCTGTTTGCCAACCAGATCAATGTGCCGACTATCAAAAGTTCAGGAATTAAAAACGCTCTTAATACAGGCGGTAAATCGGAATTACTAAAACCGTTACCAGGTGAATAGGACGTTGAAGAAATACCACCTTCGATACAAAGCAAGACAAAAAAACTAATACACGACAAAACAAGGCCCACAATAAAATGCGAAACAGGGAATTTGAATTGTTCTGGGGCTTCCTCGATGATCTCCGGGGTGGTTTGTGAATTGTCAGGCATTATCAAATATAAATAAATTCCTGTGATATGATCATTTTCAACTTTCGGACTTCCCGACTTTTCGGACTTTCGGACTAAATAATTACCTTCATCCCCCGAAATCAAACTGAAACATGAAATTATTAGAAGGAAAAACCGCCTTGATCACAGGCGCGTCAAAAGGTATAGGCCGCAAAATAGCGGAGAAGTTTGCAGAGCACGGCGCCAATGTCGCTTTCACTTATTTATCATCGGTTGAAAAAGGACTGGCATTAGAACAGGAACTGCAAAGCTTTGGCACCAAGGTAAAAGGCTACCGTTCTGATGCTTCGAAATTTGATGAAGCCGAAAAACTGATCAACGATATAGTAGCCGATTTCGGCACCCTGCATGTAGTGGTAAACAACGCGGGCATAACTAAGGACGGCCTTTTAATGCGCATGACCGAGGAACAATGGGACGAGGTGTTGGATGTAAACCTGAAATCTATCTTCAACGTAACCAAAGCTGCCTCGAAAATTATGATGAAAAACCGCGATGGCGTGTTCATTAACATGAGTTCGGTAGTTGGCGTGCAGGGCAATGCAGGGCAGAGCAATTATGCGGCTTCAAAGGCAGGTATTATAGGCTTCTCTAAATCAATAGCAAAAGAATTAGGCTCGCGCAATATACGCACCAACGTGGTTGCCCCCGGCTTTATAAAAACCGAAATGACCGAAGTGCTCGACCCTAAAGTAGTTGAAGGCTGGGCGCAGGCTATCCCCCTTAAACGCGGCGGCGAAACTGAGGATGTAGCCAATTGCTGCGTTTTCCTGGCATCGAACATGGCATCATATATCACAGGGCAGGTTATACCTGTTGATGGCGGGATGTTGTAGTTAGAGATCAGTGGTTGGAGATTAGAGATTAGTTTGAAACGGCCTGATTTAAAAGAGATTATTGATTATTTGTCGTTATAATAATTATATTTAGCCTGATTAATTTAAACGAACCGAATGGAAATCAATTTCGAGAATATAACCGATCATACTATCCCAATAAATGATTTTTCTTTAAATGGCCGTTTCATTGAAAATTTGCCTTTGGCTGATCTGCACCAGTTAAAGCCATTAAATAACACGTCGTCGAAGTTTTTGGATGATTTTATCACCACAAAGCAACTGCATAAGCATGCCCCGTTTAAAAAGGGCTTTTTTAATAAGGCTGATAAAATAAAGATAACGAACGATAACCATGAAGACGTACGGAACTGGTTACTTGAACATAACATATCGCTAACCCAGGAGGTTTTCCTGTCGTGGGATACAAGCACCACCATGATCACCCCCTGGAAATTGGTAATTCAATATTTTGATGATTTCCATTACACAGCATCCGACGACCTGACCGTATTTGATGAAAGCCTGGATTGGGCGCTGCTTTTTTCACGTAAAAATGTTATTTATTACGGCGCCAAATAAATGCACTGATTTCATATAACCACATTTTCAAATCTTCAAATTAAAACAGCATATTTGGCATACAGGTATGCTGTTTTTATTTGCTATAACATGGGGAGCGGTTTCGGGATGGTGGGCAGTGGCCTGCCTTGCGCTGGCTATATTGTATGCCTGGCTCATGTACCGGCAACCTGTAAGCCTTAGTAATACATTTCGCTATATTTTATTTGCGCTCCGCACGATAGCCGTATTCGTATTATCATTTCTATTGCTTGCACCGCTGGTTAGGTCGGTGAGCTATCAGCCTCAAAAGCCGCTGGTTTTAATTTTGCAGGATAATTCCGAATCAATAAAATTATTTCAGCCAAAAACAAGCGCATTCAACCTTAATTCAGATTTAAATGGGATCAAATCCGTCCTCGGCGATAACTACGATATACGCGAATTTAACTTCGACCGCTCACTCAACAACGGCCTCTCAGATAAATTCAACGGCAAACAAACCAATATCTCCGCGGCATTAAAGCAGCTGAATGACCAGTTTGTGAACCAGAACATTGGCGCGGTAATATTGGCTACGGACGGCCTGTTCAACCAGGGCAGCGACCCGCAGTACGAGGCCCGAAACTTTAAAACAACCATCTACACCGTTGCTTTGGGCGATACCACCCCCAAACGCGATCTGCTTATAGCCAATGTAAACTATAACAAAAACGCTTTTTTAGGCAATGATTTCGAGATCGAGGTTTTAGCCGAGGGCTACCAAAGTAAGGGCGAAACTATGCGGCTTACTGTTACCGAAGATGGCCGACAGGTGGCTGCTCAAAACATCCCGGTAAACTCCGATGCTTTTCAAAAACTGGTGCCGTTAAAGCTAACCGCCGATAAAAAAGGTGTCCGCAAGTTTACTATCAGCATCGCACCCATTAAAAATGAGCTATCGACCCAAAATAACACCGAAACTATTTATGTGGACGTGCTTGATGCCAAACAAAAGGTGTTGCTGGTTTATAACAGCATCAACCCCGACATTAACGTAATAAAAAACGGCATTGAAAGCAACAAGAACTACGATGTTAAAACCATCTTATCAACCGACATTTCAACCATAAAACTTGCCGATTACAGCCTTATTATATTGCACCAGTTTATCCCGTCGGGCGCATTGCAAAGTTTTATCACCAAAAGCAAGATACCGGTTTGGTATATGCTTGGCGCACAATCCGACCTTTCTGCTTTCGACCAAATCCAATCTATTATAAAAGTAAGCGCCAACAGCTATCAGACACAGGAAGTATTCGCGCAGCCCGTGGCAGAATTTTCGGCATTCACACTGTCTGATTCCAGCAAGCAGAAATTAGCCTCGTTCCCGCCTTTGCTGGCACCCTTCGGCAGTTACACATCGTCGCCAACTAACCAGGTGTTGTTTAAACAAAAGATTGGCAATATTACTACCACCTATCCCCTGCTGTCGTTTGTGGATGCAGGCGGCCATCGTATAGGCATCCTAACGGGTGAGGGCCTGTGGCGCTGGCAATTGGCCGAATACAAAGCCTACGGCAACCACCATGCTGTGGAAGAATTACTGGATCAAAGCGTACAATACCTTACGGCAAATGCCAACCGTCAGCAGTTCAGGGTTTATGCCGCAAAAAATGTTTTTGATGAAGGCGAGAGCGTAATACTCAACGCCGAACTGTATAATGATGCGCTCGAACTTGTCAACACACCAGATGTAAAAATCGACCTAAAGGGTGCTTCAGGTAAAAGCTACAGCTTCTTGTTCACCCGCAGTGGCCAAAGCTACCAGTTGGATGCCGGTACACTCCCGGTTGATGAATACACCTACACTACATCAACCAAAGTCGGCACTAAAACTTATACCGCGAACGGGCAGCTAACCGTAAAAGCACTGAATCTTGAAACCCGCCAAAGCACAGCAAATCATCAATTATTGAACAGCATAGCCAAACAATCGGGCGGCATAATAGTGCTGCCTTCACAGATCGGCAAACTGGCCGACCTCATCAAAAAAAATGAGAACATTAAAACCGTAGTTTATGAGGACAAACATTACAGCGACCTGGTTGATATTAAGTGGATCTTCGCCTTGATACTGGCCCTGTTAAGCGCCGAATGGTTTATGCGCAAACGGGAAGGCGAGGTTTAACACTTCCACTCGCGTCATTGCGAGGTACGAAGCAATCCCACTACACGGGCAATCGGCTTTGCATATTCGCCGCCTGTCATATGAGATTGCTTCGTACCTCGCAATGACGAAAAGCTTTTATATCAAAAAAATTACCTGTAAACCAGTTACTTTGGCCAACAATTTGATAGATTTGGTTTGGCTAAAATTTATTTAAAAAAATATCGTTTAGCGTTAAACCTTTTAATAAAAGCTAGTCTAATATATTATCTATATTCTGAAAAGGAAACAAAGCCATGAAAAGATCAATTTATTTAGCGCTGATAGTTTTAACCCTTGCCGGTTTGTCAGCCTGTAACAGTTACAATTATTATACCGCAGGCCTTAACCGCACCAACATGAGCGGTTACCACAGTTTTGCGTGGATGCCGGCAAATCACGACCCTAATAGGAAGGCGAAAAACAATGACGAAGCCGATGCCAAGATCAAAGACGCTGCAACCAACGCATTACAAGCTAAAGGCCTGACGCTGCAAACACACCGCCCTGACTTAATAGTAGTTTACACAGCTACAGTTGGCCGCGGTACCCGTACCGATTATTATTCGGCTTACCCTGGCTTTTATGGTGGCTGGGGTTGGGGCGCCGGCTGGGGCTGGGGCAGCAGATGGGGCTGGGGCGGCTGGGCAAGGCCCGGTTATTATTGGGGAGGCGATCCATTCCTGTATGATGGTGGTATAACTTATGCCGAACAGGAGCATTATAAAGAAGGTACCCTTATCATCGACCTGATAGATACCCGTACCAAAAAAGTAGTATGGCGTGGCTTTGGCGTAGGCGAAGTACACCATAATCCACAAAAAAATATCGACGATATTCCAAAAGTGGTTAGTGGCATAATTGACCAGTTGAACTTAACACCGCATACAACAACGTACCGTACGCGTACTATGAGTTCATAAGATATTAACTATTGATAATAAGCAACTCAACAACATTGGTAGCCCGGCAACAAGACGTTCCGGGCTATTTTTTTTGCCTTTTTTCGCTGTTCATATTACCATAGCGATGGGTTTTAAACCCATCGCTATTATTGGTCGCCGCTATCCTACTAATGAACCAGTGAACTAATAAACAAATGAGCCAAAATACTTCATCGCCTCCCCCGCGGCCACCTGTCCCGATATAATGGCAGGCGGCACACCCGGCCCCGGCACCGTTAACTGACCTGTGAACAGCAAATTCTTAATATGCTTCGCCCGCATGGCGGGCTTAAAAAATGCCGTCTGGTTTAACGTATTCGCCAGCCCATAAGCATTCCCCTTAAACGAATGGTAATCCGCCTTAAAATCATTCATGGCATAGCTGCGTTTTACTATAATGTTATCGCGGATGTTTACGCCGGTAATCTTTTCAAACCTGTTCATCAGCAATTCAAAGTATTCACCCCGCAAGGCTTCGGTATCTTCCAATCCCGGCGCAAGGGGTATCAAGAAAAATAAATTCTCGCAGCCTGAAGGAGCTACGGTATCATCCGTTTTTGATGGACAGCAAACATAAAACAAAGGCTTCTCCGGCCATTTTGGATCGGTGTATATCTCGTTGGCGTGCTGTTCAAAATCCTCATCGAAAAACAAATTATGATGCTTTATGCCCGCCACCTTTTTATTTGTGCCGATATAAAACAGCAATGCCGATGGCGACATGGTTCTGCTTTCCCAATACTTCCTGTCGTAGTTTTGGCTGGGCTTGTCAATTAGTTCCTGGTCAACATGTTCATAGTCGGCCCCAGCTATCACAAAGTCAGCCTCAAATAAGCCTTTATCAGTAACTACGTAACTAACCTTTTCATTTACCACCTCAATTTTGGCAACCTCGGTATTCAGCTTAATCTCCACGCCCAGTTCTTCGGCTACCGATACTATCGCTTTTACAATTTCATTCATGCCACCCATCGGGTACCAGGTACCCAAAACCAGGTCGGCATAATTCATCATACTGTACATGGCAGGGGTATCCTGCGGTCTCGCTCCCAAAAACAGCACCGGGAATTCCAGCAGCTTTATCAGTTTCGGGTCTTTAAAATACCTACGCACGTGCCTGCTCATGCTGGTAAGCAATTGCATACTAAAGCTTTTCCGTATAAGGTTAAGGTCGATAAACTCCGTAATGGCATGCGACGGGCGGAAAACATATTCGCCCATCCCTACCTTGTATTTATATTCTGCCTGCGCTAAAAACTTGCGCAAACCTTTGGTACTGCCGGGTTCAATACTTTCAAAAAGTGCTTCCAGTTCAGGCATTGCTGCAGGTACATCCAAAGCATCATTCTTGCCCCAATAAATGCGGTAAGCGGGATCAAGCCTTTCCAATTCATAAAAGTCCTGTGGCTTTTTACCAAACAGCACGAAGAAGTTCTCGAAAACGTCAGGCATCCAGTACCAGCTCGGGCCCATATCAAACTTAAAACCGTCCTTTTCCCATACACGCGCCCTGCCGCCTGGCTGGTCGTTCCTTTCAAGTACCGTAACCTTAAAACCCGCCTTAGCCAGCACACACGCGGCCGATAACCCGGCAAACCCTGCCCCTATAACTATGATGTGTTTGCTGCTCATTCCTGTTTGCGCTAAATTAGTTAAATTGTTTTGTCATGTTTAAAAACCAATAACCGTTCATTTTCGTAGTTTTGGACACCAGCTACAAAAGACAACAAAATGGATCTGTATACAAAAACATGCTTCGAATGCAGCAAGTTAATCACCAAACAATACAGCACTTCATTTAACATCGGCATCCGTGCCTTTGATGAGCAATACCGCTACCCCATTTATGCCATATACGGTTTTGTGCGCTGTGCCGATGAAATAGTCGACACCTTCCATCAGCACGATAAAACCCAACTGATCAAAAACTTCCGCCACGATACCTTTGAAGCCATCGAACAAAAAATTAGCCTTAACCCCTACCTGCATTCATTTCAGTTGATCGTTCATGAATATAGCATCGACAAAGGCTTGATAAACGCTTTTTTAGATTCGATGGAAGTCGACCTTAATAAAACAAGCCATAGCCATGAAAGCTATAACGCCTATATTTTTGGCTCGGCTGAAGTGGTTGGCTTAATGTGCCTGCGCGTTTTTTGTGGTGATGATGAAGCATTGTATCAGCGGTTGCAACCCGCCGCTCGCAGCCTGGGCGCGGCATTTCAAAAGGTAAATTTTTTGCGCGATGCCAAAGCCGACCTTGAAGAACGCGGCCGCACCTATTTCCCCGGCGTTGATTTTAATAATTTTACCGAGGATGATAAACAGCAGATCGAGGCCAATATCCAGCAGGATTTTGATGATGGCTTTGCGGGCATAAAACAATTGCCTGCTGGCACCCGGCTCGGCGTTTATATTGCCTATAAATATTACCTGCAACTATTCAAAAAAATAAGCAAAACACCGGCGCAAATCATACTGCGCAAACGTATTCGTATTTCTGATACCCGCAAGTTATCGCTGTATTGCGGAGCGGTACTTCAGCAAAAGCTTAATGTTATTTAGGGCGAATTGTAAGGCATTAAACCTGAACTGCTAACGCTTTTTTTCATCGCACAAAAAAATGAAAAAAACTAACCGCTAACCTCAATTCTCTAATCTCTAATCACTACCTTTGCGGCTCAAAAAAACGCATTGCTGATGAGCCATTCTGTTCAAATAAAAAACGCTTTAATTTCTGTTTATTACAAAGATAATCTTGAGCCTATAATTCATGAGTTAAACCGCCTTGGTGTAAAAATTTATACCACCGGCGGTACCGAAACTTTCATACGCTCGCTTGGGGTTGATGTAATTGCTGTTGAGGACCTTACCTCGTACCCATCTATACTGGGCGGCCGTGTAAAAACGCTGCATCCTAAGGTATTTGGGGGTATTTTGGCCCGCAGAAGTTTTGAAGGCGATGAGCAGCAACTGGCACAGTACGAGATACCCGAAATTGACCTGGTGATCGTCGACCTCTATCCTTTTGAAGAAACTGTAAAATCAGGCGCCGGCCAGGATGATGTGATCGAAAAGATCGACATTGGCGGCATATCGCTTATCCGCGCCGCGGCTAAGAATTTTAAGGACGTGGTTATCGTTGCATCGAAAGATGATTACACCGGCCTGCATAACCTGCTTACCACGCAAAACGGCTCAACCACTTACAACCAGCGCCGCTTATACGCTCAAAAAGCTTTTAACATTACCTCGAATTACGATACCGCCATCTTCGGTTATTTTAACCAGGAAGACCCGCTGCCGGTATTTAAACAAAGCATATTAACCAGCCAAACTTTACGCTATGGCGAAAACCCGCATCAAAAAGGTGTTTTCTACGGCGACCTGGATGCTATGTTCACCAAACTGAACGGCAAGGAATTATCATACAATAACCTGGTCGATGTTGACGCCGCCGTAGCTTTGATAGATGAATTTACCAATGAGCCTACCATCGCCATATTGAAGCATACCAACGCCTGCGGTATTGCATCACGTTCGTTTATAAAAGAGGCATGGATCGATGCTTTGGCTTGCGACCCGGTTTCGGCTTTCGGTGGTGTTATTATTGCCAACGATGAGATCGATGCGGCTACAGCTACTGAGATCGACAAGATATTTTACGAGGTGCTGATAGCCCCTGCCTATACCGATGAAGCTGTTCAGATATTGCAGGGTAAGAAAAACCGCATCATCCTTATCCGCCAACCGGTTGAATTGCCTGTTAAACAATTTAAAACATTATTGAACGGTGTTATTGAGCAGGACAAGGATTTGGTAGTTGAAGGGCCATCGCAAATGACCACAGTTACTGTAAAACAACCAACCGCGCATGAATTGCACGACCTGCATTTCGCAAACAAGGTGGTAAAACATACCAAATCAAATACTATAGTTTTTGCTAAAAATAACCAGTTGATGGCAAGCGGTGTTGGCCAAACCTCAAGGGTCGATTCATTAAAACAGGCCATTATAAAAGCCGAAAGCTTTGGGTTCGATCTGCATGGCGCTGTAATGGCATCAGACGCATTTTTCCCCTTTGCCGATTGTGCCGAATTGGCCGCCGAAGCCGGGATTACAGCCATTTTACAACCCGGTGGCTCAATAAACGACCAGAAGTCGATTGACATGAGTAATGAAAAAGGCATAGCTATGGTAACTACCGGCGTCCGCCATTTTAAACATTAACAAAACTTTAACAAATTATTCGGATTGATACGAATTACGCAAAATCAGAGTTATATTTATCAATTCGATTTTTTATTGTAACACCAGTTTCCTAAATGGAGATGGTGCTTTAACTTAAACATACAAATGGGTCTATTTAATTTTTTTACGCAGGAAATTGCTATCGACTTAGGTACTGCAAATACCCTGATCATACATAACGATAAAGTTGTGGTTGATGAGCCCTCAATAGTGGCTTTCGACCGCACCACCAATAAAGTAATAGCTATAGGGCGCCAGGCCATGCAAATGGAGGGTAAAACGCACGATAATATCCGTACCGTTCGCCCTTTGAAAGACGGTGTAATAGCCGACTTTAACGCCGCCGAACACATGATACGCGGCATGATAAAAATGATAAACCCCGGCAAAGGCTGGTTCTTTCCTTCGCTGCGCATGGTTATCTGTATCCCATCGGGTATTACCGAGGTGGAGAAACGTGCCGTACGCGACAGCGCCGAAATTGCAGGCGCTAAAGAAGTTTACCTGATACATGAGCCAATGGCAGCAGCCGTAGGTATTGGTATTGATGTGGAAGAGCCTATGGGCAACATGATCATTGATATTGGTGGTGGTACTACCGAGATCGCGGTTATCGCCCTATCTGGTATTGTTTGCGACCAGTCTATCCGTGTTGCGGGGGATAATTTCGACTCTGATATCGTTCAATACATCCGTCGCCAGCACAACATCATGATTGGCGACCGCACCGCTGAAAAAATTAAAATTGAAGTTGGCGCGGCATTACCTGAGCTTGCCGATCCACCGGCTGATTTTGCCGTACAGGGCCGCGACCTGATGACAGGCGTACCAAAGCAAATCATGGTATCATATACCGAAATTGCTCACTGCCTTGATAAATCCATCTCGAAAATTGAGGAAGCTATACTAAAAGCGCTTGAAATAACCCCGCCCGAATTATCTGCCGATATTTACCAAACCGGTATTTATTTAACAGGCGGTGGCGCGTTATTACGCGGGCTGGATAAACGTGTGGCGTCAAAAACCAAACTGCCGGTACACGTAGCCGAGGACCCGCTTCGCGCCGTTGTACGCGGTACCGGTACGGCACTGAAAAATATTGGTAATTTTAAATTCTTAATGCAGTAATTTAGAGGCAAGAAATAAGAATCAAGAATCAGGATTAAAAATTTTCATTCTTGATTCCTGGTTCTTGTTTCTTGATTCCACTTTTAAACTGGCAAGGCGACATGCGTAACCTACTGATCTTCATTACCAAGTACAACGCATTTTTCTTATTTATCATTTTCGAGATAAGTTCGCTTATCATCTATATTAAATACAACGCGTTTCAAAAGGCCAGCTTCATCAATAGCACTAATGTTGTTACGGGTAACTTAAATGAACAGTTTACTGGGTTAAAGTCCTACCTATCGTTAAAAGACGCTAATGACAGCCTTGCTCGCGAAAATGCAAAACTGCGCAACCAACTTAAATCATCGTTTTATATCGATACCCTTGCCAAGCGTAAAGTCGACGATACGGTGTTCAAAGTAAAATACGAATACATTACTGCGAAGGTTATCAATAATTCAACTAACCATAGTTATAACTATTTAACTATCGACAGGGGCAGCAAAGACGGCATTACTGTAGGCATGGGCGTTATTTGCAGCGCCGGCATTGTAGGCAAGGTGGTAAACGTTACGCCGCACATGGCCAACGTGCAATCCATGCTGAACAAAAACAGCCGCTTTAGCGTAATGCTGGCCAATAATAAAGAGATAGGCTCTATCCAATGGGGTGATGACCTCGACCCGCACAAAGGCATGTTGTTTGACGTAGGCACCAACGCCCAGCCAAAGCTTGGCGAAGCGGTTTTAACATCGGGCTACTCCTTATTCCCTGAAGGGATAATGGTGGGTAAGGTAAGCAACCTGCACCCCAAAGGCGGCGGTATATCATTAAACATGGAAGTAAATTTTGCTGTGGATTTTAGCAAGCTGGAATACGTGAATGTGGTCGACTATAAATTTGCACAGGAACAAGCGGGACTGGAGGCTCAGCAAAAGAAAGATGATTAGAACAATTATTATTAACCTTTTGCGGTTTATCGTACTGGTTTTTATACAGGTTTTTTTACTGAAGAACATTACCCTGTATAACTTCTCAACCCCTTATTTATACATACTATTCATCCTGCTGCTTCCGTTCGAAACACCGAACGTTCTGTTATTTATACTGGCCTTTGTATTGGGCCTAACCATCGACGCGTTTTATGATACACCCGGCCTTCATGCTGCAGCATGCGTTGTACTGGCATTGGTACGGGTTTTATTCATCAGCATAACCGTGCAAAAAGAGGGCTTTGATAACGAACCCGAACCCACCCTTAGTATCATGGGTTTCCGCTGGTTTTTTACCTATGCACTTGTACTTACATTTTTTCACCATTTCTTTCTCTTTACGCTCGAAGTCTTTAGCTTTTCAGGCATCCAGTACACACTAAGCCGCATTATTTCGAGTTCTATTTTTACTGTATTTTTGATGTTGGTTTCAGGTTTATTATTTTACAGGAGAAAAGAGCGTAAATGAATAGTTTTTTTGTACGGCGGTACGTTATTGCGGGCATTTTCATTTCTATCATTTTACTACTTGCGGCCAAACTATTCTATATACAGATAATTGACGATCAGTACAGCCTTACCGCTACCAAAAACGTACTTCGCCCAATAAAACAATATCCTGCCCGCGGCCCTATACTCGACCGTAATGGCAAGGTATTGGTACAAAATGAGGTATTTTATGATATTACTGTAATTCCCAAACAGGTAAAACCTTTCGATACGCTTGAGTTTTGCAAACTGCTGAATATAGATAAAGCCGAATTTGATAAGCGATTTGAAAAAGCCATCAAATATTCGCCTTATTTATCGTCACCATTCGAAAAGCAATTATCGGCACAGGCATTCGCATCCATACAGGAACGCTTATCCGAGTTTCCCGGGTTTTTCGCCACGCCCCGTTATCTGCGTACTTATCCCGACTCCACCGCCGCGCAGTTTTTAGGATATATTGGCGAGGTCACCCAACGGGATATCGACCGCTCAGGCGGCAAATACAAAGCAGGTGACTATATTGGCGTTACGGGCGTTGAAAAAGCCTATGAAGATGTTTTAAAAGGGACTGTTGGTGTAAAGAACGTAATTGTTAATTCACACAACGTAGTCCAGGATAGCTATGAGAATGGCCGGTTTGATACCGCCGCACGCGCAGGCGAGCGCCTTATTTCATCGCTCGACATCCGCATACAAAAAATGGGCGAACAGTTGATGCAGGGCAAAGTAGGAAGTATCGTTGCCATTGAACCATCAACCGGCGAGATATTAGCCTTTGTAAGCAGCCCCACTTACGACCCTAACCTGCTGGTTGGCCGCGAGCGTGGCAACAACGCCGCCAAAATGTATAAAGACCCTTACGATCCTTTGCTGATTCGCCCAATACAGGCTTACTATCCACCAGGTTCGTCGTTTAAACCCCTTAGCGCGCTTATTGCTTTGCAGGATGGTATAATTACACCACAGGTTACTTACAACTGCCCCGGTGTTTACTGGGCCGGTAACCACCCGGTAAAATGCCTCGAGGTACATGGAGTGGTCGATTTGAGTGGTGCCGTGGCCGGTTCATGCAATGGCTATTTCTCGATGGTGTTCCAAAAGCTGATAGACCTGCATGGCCCCAAAATGGTGGACACAACATTTTCAACCTGGCGTAGCGAAGTAAGCAAATTTGGATTAGGCGCGAGGTTGGGTGTCGATATGCCAAACGAAGGAAAAGGCAACCTCCCCACCGCAGCACATTACGACAAGATATACCACAAAGGCGGATGGCGTTCAAGTACCGTTGTGTCACTTGCCATAGGCCAGGGTGAGTTGGAAGCTACACCGTTACAATTGGCTAATATTGAATGTACAATTGCTAATCATGGGTTTTACTATAAACCCCATTTAATAAAAGGCATAGGCGATAAGGATATTGTAAAACCCGAATATACGCTCAAAAACTATGTAGGCATCAGCGCCTCAAACTTTGAGCCGTTGATTGATGGCATGCAGGCGGTGGTCGATCATGGTACAGCGGCATCATCAAAAATACCGGGCATAGTAATGTGCGGCAAAACAGGTACGGCACAGGTGCATGGTGAAGACAACTCTGTATTCGTAGCTTTCGCTCCGCGCGATAATCCTAAGATAGCTATAGCCGTAGTAGTTGAAAACGCCGGGCAGGGCGCCCATTGGGCCGCACCTATAGCCAGTTACATAGTCGAAAAATATTTAACCGATACCATCCGCAGGCCAATGGACGAATATAACCGGGTAAAGGATGCCAACCTGCTGCCCGATCTTTCAACTTATTATTCATCAAGCAGAAGGCAGGCGATAAGGGATAGTCTTAAAAAGTTAAAGACGGATAGCCTGCATAAAAAGCAAGTCACAAAGCCTGCTATAAAAAGCGTATCAACCAAAAAGAACAACGGCAACAAATTGGCTTATGCAGCCATGCCGGGCAAAGGGAGGGGCCATGAGTAACCCGCAACGCAGTTTCTTTTTTAATGTCGACTGGATAACTGTATTCATTTACCTGGCGTTGTGTACCATTGGCTGGTTCAACATCCACTCCGCGGCATTCGACCCACGATATCCTGGTATATTTAATACCAATACCGATTACGGCAAACAGCTCATATACCTGTCAATAGCTATACCCATTGGCATTGTGATATTATTATTGGAAAGCCGCTTTATTACAGCGCTTTCGGTGCCCATCTATGTCGTAACTACGTTTCTTTTATTGTTAGTGCTAATTCCACATATTGGGCGTAATGTTGGTGGCAACCAGGCATGGATATCGCTTGGCGGTGGGTTCAGGTTACAGCCATCGGAGTTTGCTAAATTTAGCACGATCTTACTGCTCGCACGATATTTAAGCGGCACTAATATAAAGATTACCGAGTTAAAGTCATTCCTTATTGCTGCTGGTATCATCGCATTCCCCATGTTCCTCATTATGCTGCAGCCCGATGCCGGCTCAACGCTTGTTTTCAGCGCGCTCATATTCGTGCTATACCGCGAAGGACTTTCACCCTATTTCCTCATACTGGAGGGCCTGTTTATCACCCTGTTTGTATTAACGCTAAAGGTTGAAAATCACTGGTACATTATAGGGGCATTAGTGGCTATCGCCGTCATCATTGTGGTTTTATTCAAACGCCATAAAAAACTGGTTTCAAATGTACTGCTTGGCCTTTGTATATGCATCGCTTTTGTGTTCAGCGTTAAGTTTTTGTATAACCATGTTTTGCAGCCGCACCAAAAGGTTCGTATTGATATTGTTTTAGGCATAACCTCCGACCTGAAAGGCAAGGGGTACAACGTTAATCAATCCAAAATAGCCATCGGTTCGGGCAAACTTTGGGGCAAGGGCTATATGCAGGGCACCCAAACCAAATATTCATTCGTACCCGAACAAAGCACCGATTTTATTTTTTGTACCGTAGGCGAAGAATGGGGTTTTGCAGGCGCTATGGTGGTGCTTGGTTTATACCTGTTCCTGGTGCTGCGTATCATCCGCATGGCCGAAAGGCAGCGATCGCCGTTTACGCGTATCTATGCCTATGGCGTGGCCTCGGTTATATTCTTCCACGTGGTTATCAATATCGGCATGACCATCGGCATCGTACCATCAATCGGTATACCATTGCCATTCATAAGTTACGGTGGCTCATCGTTACTGAATTTCACCATACTGTTGTTTGTGCTGCTCAAGCTCGACTCCAACCGTATGGGGATCATTTACGCGTAACGGCGCTGTAGTAAGGCGTAAAATTTTGCGGTGGTTTCCGGTTTTCCATCCCAGTTGTTTTTCACTACGTAGTTTTTCTTCAAAAACAGGTCGGCTTCATTAAGGCTGGTAAAGCGGTTCAGTATCTCAATAGCTTCGCTGTAAGCAAGGCTGTAACCGTTGAACAGGTCTTTTATATACAGCAGCTTTTCGTTAAGGGTAATGGCTTTTTTAAGGTCAGCAATCTTGTCAATGTTTGTTTGCTCGGCTACGTTCCGGCTCTCCGCCATTTTCGCCGACATCCTCTCATTAATAGTCAGCACCTCTTCCTTTTCAGGCGCTTTTGCTTTTTCGGCTACCGGGGTGGCAATAACAGGTTCCGGCTCGGGTTCTTTTACTTTAACCTCAACAACAGTTGGTATTTCTATTTCCTTTTCCACTGGTTTTACCTCTTCTACCGGTGGTATTTCAATCTCTTTTTCTTCAGCTATTACTTCGGGTTCATGAGCTATCTCTTTTTCCCTTGCCTTCACTTCAGGTACCGGCGGTATCTCAATTTCTTCGTCGCTTATGTCTTTCTGTTCCTCGTCTTCATCTTCCCAGTCAGCTTCATCCAAAATTAATTCGTGGCGTATAGTTTCGGGTTCTTCTTCCCTTATAAACGAATAAGTATCTTCTCCGCTGCCGGCTCCAAGGTCAATTTCCGGCGCGGGGGTATCTTCAATAACAGGCCTTAATTTTTCGGTAGGCTTGTTAAAATTTATGGGTGCCTGTACAAGCGGTTCAAAAAAATTAAGAGTATGGTGCTCTACAGGTTTTTCTTCTTGTTTCTCTTCTGTTTTTTTAGGGGCGATGTTTTGCGCGTTAAGCTTGCTTAATATCACCACATGGTCGCCTAAAAAATGTGAATTGGCTAAAAAAAGTTCCAGTTCCAGTTCATTTAACGGGCCATCAACCGTTTTAAGGTATTCGTACTGGTCATTAAGCTCCTTTATAATTACGCCTATCTTTTTAAAAACTTCCTGTTGCTTCATGGCTTTTTATATTCAAAAATACTACCCAAAAATAAGATTAAATTCTGATATTAGACGCCTTTAAAAGTTCAGGATGCAGGTAAGCGAAGAAGTATTTAAGCGAAAAACCGAAGGTGGTGGCAGTATTGAAGTGATATGTGGCTCAATGTTTTCGGGCAAAACCGAAGAATTGATGCGGCGGCTTAAACGCGCCCGCATAGCCCGTTTAAGCGTTGAGATATTCAGCCCAAAAGCCGATACAAGGTACAGCGAGACTGCCCTGGTATCGCATAATTCAAATTCAATACCGTCAATGCCGGTTTCAAAAGCTTCGTCAATACTGGCGCCCGGCAGCCAGGTGCAGGTGGTAGGTATTGATGAGGCGCAATTTTTTGATGATGAACTGCCCGATGTGTGCAATGAACTTGCCAATAAAGGCGTACGCGTAATTGTGGCGGGGCTGGATATGGATTTCCAGGGTAAGCCGTTTGGCCCTATGCCCGCCCTTATGGCCATAGCCGAATCAGTAACCAAGCTGCATGCGGTATGCGTTGTTTGCGGCAACCCCGCGTTGTACTCCTATCGCATAGTCCCCGGCGATGGCCAAATATTATTGGGCGAAAAGGAAAGTTACGAACCCCGCTGCAGGTTGTGTTACAATAGTTGAGCAGCATATCAACCCCACAAAATATTACTTACAAAAAAATTACACTAAAAAAAGCTTCATACCTAAAACAAAAGGCATAGGTTATGGTATTTATATTAAAAATTACCTGTACCAATATTAACAAGCCGACAAATTCTCTTTTTATATAAAAATTTATACCCAATAGTATTGCAGCACTTATGGAAAGTACACGCAAAAAAATACTTGTTATTGAAGATGACAAAGACATAAGGGATACTATTGTTTATATTCTGGAAGAGGAAAATTATGATATCTTAGCCTCAGAGGATTCAAAAATTCTGAAATCAATTGACAAGCATAAACCCGACCTGGTATTACTCGATAACTGGCTCACCGATTGGAAAAGTGATGCCAATGGCCAACAGTTAAGCAAAGAGCTAAAAACCAACCCCGCGACACAACACATCCCCGTGATCATAATTTCGGCCGTAAGTAATATTAAGGAAATTGCCGAAGCCGGCATGGCCGATGGCTACCTGCGTAAGCCCTTCGATCTTGCCGAACTTGTTGATATAGTTAAAAAACATATTAAATAAAAGGTTCTTGCCGCGCTCGCCGGCAACGAGTGCTTAACATGATCTTACGATTGCATTGCCCGGGTACGTAGAATTTTTAATTTTAAAATACAAGTTAAATTAATATTTTTACACGTTAAACTTATTTGCATACTTATGGTCTAATTAAGCGCCTTGAATTTCAGGGCCTTATGCCCGGGTAAACAATAAGCCGTCCGCTAAAAAACCAATTATATAAACAGTAAAATAAATTTATGATGATTAAGAACGTGTACTTATTGCTGGTGGGGATTTTGCTCATCAGTTTTACTGCTTGCAAGAAAAGTGATAATTCCGGGAAAGGTTCCGGGAACGTTACCGACACTACAAAAACCGGAAAAGATGTTCCCTCTGGCGCCGGTGACGGGGTTACTTTTATTAATTCGGGCAAATCGGCAATATTCAATATTTATGCCCCCGGCAAAAAAACCATTTATTTAATAGGCGATTTTAATAACTGGTCGAAAACCGCCACACCTATGACAAAAACAACTGATGGTACACGCTTTTGGGTACAGGTTGACAATTTAGATCCGGCTACCGAATATGCTTATCAATATTATATTGATAATTCAATTATTGTAGCCGACCCATACAGCCATAAAATACTCGACCCGAATAACGACTCGTCCATACCGGCTTCTGTTTATCCAAGCCTGAAGGCTTACCCTACAGGAAAAACCACCGGTATTGTTTCTGTAACGCAGGGTTCTCCTACGCCTTATGCCTGGCAGGTGGGCAACTTTACTAAACCTGCACAAAAAAACCTGGTGATATATGAATTGCTTCCCCGCGATTTTGTGGCCACTCACAGCTATCAAACCATGACCGATACACTTAACTATATAGCACGCCTTGGTGTTAATGCTATTGAATTGCTGCCGGTAAATGAATTTGAGGGCAACGTTTCATGGGGCTACAATTCCAATTTCATGTTTGCGCTCGATAAATACTATGGCACTCCAAATGCTTACAAAGCTTTTATCGACGCTTGCCACGCAAAAGGGATAGCAGTAATACAGGATATAGTGCTTGAAGATCAGTTCGGTTCGTCGCCAATGGTGCAGATGTATGCAAATTCTGATGGCTCCCCTGCGGCAAATAACCCCTGGTTCGACCAAACAAATATGCACCCCGATGCAGTTGGCTGGCAATTGAACCACTCAAAAGCCGCGACACAGTACTTTACCGAAAACGTACTGAAATATTGGGTGCAGGAATACCACATTGATGGTTACAGGTTTGATGAAGCCAAAGGCTATACCCAGGTTAATTCGGGTAACAATGAAACTGCCTGGGCAGCTTATGACCAAACAAGGGTCGATCTGTGGACAAAGTACAATACCTACATGAAAACTTTAGACCCTAATTTATATGTGATATTGGAAATGTTCGCGGATAATACCGAGGAAGCCAAATATGCTGCCCAGGGGATTATGTGCTGGACCAACTTAAGCACCCCGGCCGAACAGGCATTGATGAGTTATAATGATACCGGGGGTTCATGGGATATCTCTGGTTTATTTTACAATAACTACGGTTTCCCAAACACTCTTCCATCGCCATACGGCTTGGTTGCTTATTTTGAGAGCCATGACGAGATTCGCCTGCAATTTAAAAACGGTGAATATGGTAACATCAGCGGTAGCTATAGCATAAAAGATCTGCCTACTGGCTTAAAACGTGATGAAATGGGCGCTGCCTTCATGTTCTCCTCACCCGGACCAAAAATGGTGTGGGAATTTGGCGAACGCGGCTATGACGATGCAACGGCGGGCCCGGATTACGGGAACCTTAATAATACGGGAGATAAAAGAACTGATCCTGAGCCACCGCATTGGGAATATATGTCTGATCCTAACCGCGCGCATTTGTATAAAGTGTATTCGCAAATGATAAAAATGAAGACCAAGAATGCGGTTTTTGCTACAACTAATTTTACTTATGATTTGAGTAACGATGCTGTAAAATGGATACAATTGCTTGATCCGAGTGCAGATGTTGAAGTAGTGGGTAATTTTGCTGTAACATCGCAAACAGCAAATATTACTTTCCCGGCAACCGGCACATGGATCGATAACATTACTGGCGCAACCTACAATGTTACGTCAGCAACCATGACAATGACACTCGCCCCGGGCGAATACCATGTTTACAGTAACGTTGCTTTAAATCAATAACAACATTTTAAACAGGAAAGCCTATATGAGTTTTTAAACTTACAAAGGCTTTCCTGCTTTGTAACATATATGCAACTTTGTATCCTTCGCCGAATATGTTGCGTATAACGCAATAAATGGGTATATTAGCCCTGCCTACTTAAACAATTAAACTGTAATGAGGATTCATTTTTTTAGCAAAGCTGATTTAAACGGTCGTTCTGCTTTCCGCTCCTATTACATTCTTCAGAATTTAAGGACGGTTAAATCCGTCACCGTTATTTATTTCATATTTACGCTGATAATCAGGGGCTTATTTTCTGCTTTTAACCTCTCCAACCGAACTTTTCTTCATCTTGACGAATATAATGCAGCCAACTGGATTGCCTTGGCCGTCCTCCCGCTTTTTTATTTGATCAGTACACAGTTAATTAAAAACTTTGCGAACAAGGCTAAATTCTTACGGCTTGCGCAATCATTTGTACTATTATTTGCCGTTTTTATTATTTTCAGCGCCATGCGTGCCAGCTTTTTCAGCATGCACAATCCCCGCAATACACTTGTAATGTATATGATGGGGCTGATAATAATTGGCGCCTTTTACACTTTTGAATATTACGAAACTATAGCCATTACGCTTGCTACCGGTATTATATTCAGTACGCTTTTACCGTTTTACCAGCACACTATAGATGAGTTGGTATTAAACAACCTGGCATCAATGTTAGTACTTACAAGCTTCTTTTGTGTTTCAAGATATCTATTCTCATACCGGGCCGATAACTTCCTGAAATTAAAAGCCATTGAAGAAAAGAATATAGAGATCGAAAATGCCAGCAATGCCAAAAACGAGATATTGGGAGTTGTAGCGCACGACCTTCGCAACCCGCTTGCAGTTATCAAATCCATCACAATGCTAATGGAAATGGACGATTTCAAAGCCGATGATTACCTGGAAAACCTGCAAATGATACAGGCATCGTGCGACAAAGCAAGCTTTATCATAAACGATCTGCTCGAGACAGCGCAGAACGAGGTACTCAATAATTTCGACCTTGAAAAAACCGAGCTGGGCGATTTCCTTTTTTCAATAATTGATGAGTGGCTTAAAAATAAAAAAGGGCAGGTAAATATCAGCTATACCAGCCCCGGTATCCCAGTTCATGCACAGGTGAATAAAGAAAAGTTGCAGCGGGTAATGGACAACCTGATCATCAATGCCATTAAATTTTCAGGGCCGAACGGGAATATCGACATCAACCTGTCTGCCGTGCACAACGAAGTTACCATCAGTGTGAAAGATTCAGGCATAGGCATCCCGCAGGATATGCTGCCCTATATTTTCGACCGCTTTTCAAAAGCAAGGCGCGCGGGTATCCGCGGCGAGGCATCAGTTGGCCTGGGTCTGAGCATTGTACGCCAGATAATCAGGAAACACAACGGCGAAATAGAGGTCGACAGCAGCGAAAAACAAGGCACAACTTTTACCATTACCCTGCCGCAGGTAAGGTCAACCGCACATGTTACAAACATGGTTAGCACACCTGTCCCTGTAGAACAGGATCTGGGTTTAGGGTACTGACAAAACACTGTCACCACTTTTCTAAATCTTTATCCCGACATTTGGAATGTACCAGGGATATAAAAAGTCTCCCCTACCGGGGGAGATTTAGAGGGGGCCAAATCCGTACGCCCGCTGTATCAAAACCGAACAGCTTTTAGCAGTATAAATTTCACATCAAATTAATTATCAGCATGTTACCCGCGTGGCATATTGTTGGCTGATATATTCCCATTGTCGCACATATCTAATAAATCGTAAGTGTTATGTTCAAAAGCTATTTCAAAACCGCTTTCCGTTTTTTGTTAAAAAACAAAACATTCAGCTTTATTAATATTATTGGCCTGGCTACCGGCACGCTTTGCTGCCTGTACATTGTTTTATATGTACAGGATCAATACAGCTATGATCAGCATCATAAAGACATAGCCGATATTTACCGCGTTACCACCACGCTGCAATTACCTGGTGATAATCATAACAATTCATCTTCTTCTCCACCGATAGTTCCGGCCATGCGGCGCGATTTTCCCGAAGTAAAACAATATGTAAGGGTTGTACCGGCAGCAGGTTTAGGTGCTAACAAAACGCTTGTTACCTACAAGGAAAAGGCATTTTATGAAAAGGATCTGCTCTATGTCGACTCCACTTTTTTTGATGTATTTACGTATCATTTCGCAAATGGCGCGCCTTTAAAGAGCCTTAATGATCCCTACAGCGTGGTATTGTTAAAACCTGTATCCGATAAACTTTTTGGTAACGACAACCCGGTTGGAAAGGTAATTACACTCGACAATGGCTTTGGCAAACATGATTTTAAAGTTACCGCGGTAATTGATCAAAGCCTGGGTAAAACACATATACTCGGCAGCATATTTGTTACCATGAACAGCGGTGGCCTTGGCGATTACGTGATACATGATAACGATTGGGGTGGCAATAATTTCGCTTACAGCTATGTAAAGTTACAACCCGGCGCCAACCCGGCAGCGCTACAAGCCAAGTTACCCGCCTTTTTAGATAAGTATGGCGCACAGCAAATGAAAGCTATGGGCATGACCAAACAATTGCACCTGCAAAAAGTAACTACTATACATACTACAACCGGTTATGAACATGAACTTACAGAAGCAATAAGCCCTTCATTCCTTTACATTTTATTGCTGATAGCTATTATGATACAGGTTATCGCCTGCATCAACTTCATGAACCTGTCAACTGCCCGCGCGTCGAAACGTGCAAAAGAAGTTGGGGTACGCAAAGTGATAGGTGCAGGCCAGTTCGACCTGGTAAAACAATTCCTTGGCGAATCATTTTTATTGGCATTTATTGGGGTGATCATCGCCTTACCTTTACTAGCCCTGTTACTTCCCTATCTTAACCAGCTTACCGGTTCAAATATCCAGCTATCCATTTTCAGCGATTATCGTTTATGGGCTATGTTAACTGTGCTTGTGTTGGTTACCGGCTTTTTGGCAGGCAGTTATCCCGCTTTTTATCTTTCCGCCTTTCAGGCTGTAAAGGTTATAAAGGGCAATTTCAACAGCCACATTTCAGCGGCAGGTATAAGGCGTTCACTCGTAGTAATTCAATTCGTGTTGTCTATCGTATTGATCACGGGCATCATTATTATATATAGCCAGTTGAATTATATAAAAAATAAAGATCTCGGCTTTAATAAGGATCAAAAACTGATCTTCAACTTTTATACAGCGGAAACGCAGAAGAAAATGGATGATATTGCTAACGACCTGCGCCAAATGGCGGATGTAAGGGTAGTAAGCAAATCAGATAATTACCTCAGCCAGTTCGTGCCTCACGATCATGGTGTTTACCCTCCCGGTGGTAATATGACCACGGCTATCGATGCCCAAAACATTGTTACTGATGAGAATGTGATTAAAGCAAACGGGATAAAACTTATCTCCGGCCGCGATTTCAGGCTAAATGATACCAACCGGGTGCTGATAAATCAAACCCTGGCAAAAAGGCTGGGCTTAAGCATTGAAAAAGCGCCGGGCACCAGGCTTTATTCGCAATACGGCCCGAACCCTGCTTATTTTGTTGAGGTTGTTGGTGTAATGAAGGACTTTAATTACAACTCGCTTCATGGCGACATCAAACCTTTCATGTTTATTTATGACAACAACCCCGGGCGCTTTACCAACCTCACGGTAGCTGTAAAAAGCAATAATTACCAATCATTACTAAGTAGTATTGGTGCTGTTTGGCACAAGAATCTACCCTCGACCCCGTTTGAATACATGTTCCTCGACCAGGAAGTGCAAAAGCAATATCAGGCCGAGATCACCATGTCGCAGATCATCAATTCCTTTACAATAATGGCCATTATTATTTCATGCTTAGGTTTGTTTGGCCTCGCTGCTTTCAGCGCCGAACAACGCAGCAAAGAGATAGGTATACGCAAGGTATTGGGCGCAAGCGTATCGGGCATAGTAAGCCTGCTATCAATGGATTTTCTAAAACTGGTTATCATATCCTTTATAATAGCAACCCCCATAGCCTGGTACGGCATGAGCAAATGGCTGCAGGTGTTTGCATATCGCGTACCCATCAGTTGGTGGATGTTTGCTTTAGCCGGCATAATGGCGCTATTTATTGCCTTATTTACAGTAAGCTTCCAGGCCATAAAGGCAGCAGTGGCAAACCCCGTAAAAAGTTTAAAAACAGAGTAAACCTAAAAACAAAATATTCCCAACTGGCAATGTCATTAATCTAAAATGTTTTTTGCCCTCTTTCCGCGCAGCGAGAGAGAGGGTCGACAAGCGTAGCGTAGTCGGGGTGAGTAAACGGAGCGTGTTCATTACCAGCGGGTCAATAGTTATTTTTATATCGAAATCCAAGTTGCTTTTAATGTTTTTACATAAATTAGTAAAAACATTAAAAGTGATGAAGAACCAAACTATCGCAAATTTTAAATACCGGCTGCTGGCAATTCCTGCATTGGTAATTGTGTTTTCATGTAATTATTCCAAACCGCAGCTTACTCCTATCGAAATAGGGCACGTACAGGGTAAAGTAAATAAGTTGATGAACAGTATAGCAACCGATGTTTTGGCCAAAGGCCCAAGCGCATGGCTTAACTATTTGCAGGATACCTCCTATTTCTTCATGGCAGATAATGGTCAGCTGGCATTTAAAGATTACAAATCGGCTGTAAAATTCGTACAGGATACACTGGTTAAATCCATGCCTAAAGTAAACCTGAAATGGAGCAACATACGCATCGATCCGCTTACTGATAATATTGCCAGCATAGGTGCCGATTATCATGAGGATGTTACCGATACCGCCGCCAAAGTAACCGCTCTCGATGGATATTTTACAGCTACCGCGGTACAGGTAAATGACGAATGGAAACTGCGTAACATGCACTGGTCGGACATACCAGCCAAAAAATAAAAAGTCAGCTGATTATCATTAAGTAATATTGACGATGGCTATATCATAATTTGCTTCTACTTTTATAAAAAAATACCGATTAGTATATTTTAAAAAACAAACCCATATTATACGGGTTTATAAATAATAATAAATCATATTTTTGCTGCGCGATCATCAACAGCCCGGTCGTTAATTATAGCTACCTGTAAATGACAAAAAAAAAGATATTGATTACTGGTGCCAGCAGGGGTTTAGGCTTGGCAATAGCACAAAAACTGGCTGCTGATTATTCGCTCATCTTACACGCTTCAAAGCCCGAAAGCTTCACCACTACCATACCCGGCGCTGATATTCTATGCGCTGATTTCAGCGATAACGATCAGTTGACCGACTTCTGCAAACAGCTAAAAAAACAACATGGTAACGAACTATACGGCATCATTAACAATGCGGGCGTTACCTTCGATAAGCCCCTCACCTTTCAGCCTGAACGCGAAATTGAGGCAATGCTAAACGTTAACCTAAAGGCCCCCATCATGATATGCAAAACAGCCATGAAAATATTCGGGCTTAACCAAACCGGGGTCATCATCAATATCAGCTCGGTAGTTGGCGAAACAGGCAATGCCTTTCAATCCGTTTACGCGGCAACAAAGGCAGGTTTGGCGGCATTATCGCGTTCGCTGGCACAGGAAGCCGCCGCGCTAAACCAGGAACATACTATTAGGGTACTAAGTGTATCGCCGGGCTTTATTGAAACCGATATGACCGATGCCATCCCCGATACATTTAAAGATAAATACCTGGCCATGATCCCCGCCAAACGCTTCGGCAAGGTGGATGATGTGGCCGAAACAATAGCATTTTTATTATCAGATAAAGCCTCATATATCAACGGCACCAACATACACATTAACGGAGGTTTAATTTGAGACAGAAACTTACATCAGTTGACCAGATACCCGAAACATTGGTAGGCGACCTGCCCGAACACTGGCTTTTGCACGGCCCTACCAAACGTTATGTAGATAATTACCACTGGCACCGCCCTAACGCAGGCATTGTGGCCAGTTATACGCCTACCGAACAAAATGTAGAGGACCATTTTGACATATTTAGGGGGGTAGATCAGATCGAATCTTTTGCGCAGGCAACTGTAGTATCATTAGGCACTTACCTCGAATGCAAAAAACTGAAGGTAGTGCCCGAAACACTGGCTGAAATGTTTATTCCTACCTTCATCAGCATAGGGAACGTGTTTTACCACTCGTATTTGGAAAAAGGACAAACTTTTGTTAACATTGGTTTTATCAAGTTTTACAAATGGCGCCAAATGGTGTGCGAAGGCCGCATATACCGCGCGCCTAAAGGCATGGACCTCGATGCCTATTTTAAAGATTTTGACGAGCAGCGGCTCAGGGCTTTTGACCTCGACCCAGACTTCGTTTTCATTGCCGAGTTGTATGACATCACCGGCAGGGGTATTAAAAAAGAAATGTTTGACAAACTACTATAAAAACAATAATGGATAGAAAAGAAATACTTGCAGGTCTGATCGAAGTTTTAAGAACAATAAGAACCGTTGACCCCGCTAAGCTGGAAAACGTGACCGAAGAAACCGACTTCATGACCGATATGAACACGCCATCAACCGAGTTGATAAATATAGCCGCAAAGGTTGAACAGAAGTTTGACGTGGAATTTGAAGATGAGGATATTGACGAGCTTGGCTCGAAAGTAAAGGATGTGATCGACCTTATCATCAAAGCAAAAGCAAGGACAGAAGAAGAAAGAGGCAACTAAAATGGTAACAGGCAGAAAAGTAGCGGTTGTTGGTATGGGGGGCTCCTTTCCTGACTGTGCCGATATAAATGAATTTGATCAGAAAATATTTTCAGGTCAGAGTTTAATACGTGAATGGTCAAAAGCTGCCGAACGCGATAAGCAGATACGTTCAAAGGTAGCCGGCTACATCAATGATAATGATCTGGGTATCGAACCTATATATTTGGTTGAAGGTTACGACTGGCCCGAAACTTTTATAGATACCCGCGGCCGTATACCCGACATCAACCTCTCCACTGCCGACCTCGGCTGTGTTTGGGCCATGAATGGCGCGCTCGATTCTATTGAGATGGCTGGTTGGACAAAAGAAGAAACCCAATCTGAAATGACAGGTGTGGTGGTAGCTTCAGGTGGTGGCGGCAACGTGATCATGCGTAATGCATGGCACGCCTTTTTCGAGCTGGGTAAAAAATCCCGCCAGGCAGGTTCGCACATGGTCGATAGGGCCATGTCATACCGCGAAGCAGCCAACATCTCCTGCCTTATCAAAAACCGCGGCGTTTGTGAATCTATTATTTCTGCCTGCGCTACAGGTTTAGGTAATATTGGCTATGCCTACCGTCTCATAAAATTCGGTTTGCAGGATCGCGCCATAGCAGGCGGCGTTGAAGGCACATCACTCGAAACATTTATCGGCTTTGACGCCATGCAGGTACTCAGCAAAGGCTTCGCACCTGCCGAAAGCTCCCGCCCGTTTGATATAAAACGCAACGGTTTCGTATGCTCATTTGGCGCAGGCATAGTAGCTTTGGAAGAGTATGAAATGGCAAAGGCCCGCGGCGCAAATATTTTAGCCGTGATAGATGAATATTTCAATAATTCCGATGGCGATGGCGATATGTTCTATCCATCATACAACGGCCAGATAAGGATGTGGAAAGGCTTATCGGCCAATGCGCATATAAAACCTGATGTAGTTAAAGTACATGGCACAGCCACACCAGTAGGCGATATTTTGGAGCTGATAAGCGTTGTAGATACCTTGGGCGAGGAAGGCTACCATGTTTCGGCGCCTAAATCGCAATTCGGGCATATGCTGGGTGCGGCCGGTTCGGTTGAGTTTATCGTAGCACTGCTAATGCTAAAGAACCAGCAGGTACCCGGCTGCTTAAATTCCGACACATTGAACCCTGAACTGGAAAACTTCCAGAAAAAAGAAGGATGGCAAGGCTCCATGAAACCGGCAGCAGCCTACAGGCACCTCATCCCGCAGGAAACTATAAGTAAAGAAATTAACCAGGTAGTTTGTTTAAATTACGGCTTCGGCGGTACTAACAGCGCTATGGCTATTTCGAGGGATATATAAAATATAAATTTGTCATCCTGAGCGACAGCGAAGGATCTATTATAAAAGCAGCCGGTAGCTTTGCGCTTGGGTTAGAACGCGGATAGATCCTTCGCTGTCGCTCAGGATGACAAAAAGGAATATTATGATCGATAACCAAAACAAAGTTGCAGTAGTATTCGGCGTCCGTAACGATAGCTCAATAGCTTATGATGTGGCTCTTAAGCTCCACCGTTCAGGCTGTAAAGTAGCCCTAAGCTATATGAGCGATACTAAGGACGATATACTTTACCTCATGAACCAAATAGGTATGGACCCCCAATACGCCATGGAAGTTGATGTGCGCGATGAGGACCAGATCACCACATTCCTGCAAGCTGTTTACAATGGCCTCGGCCCTATTGATTATATACTGCATGGTGTGGCATTTGGCACAAGCAAGGTTATTTACTATACCCAGGCGGCCACAGGCGAACAGGAAATGCCATCCTATCTCGATATACCATTCGAAGATTTGATGGATTCCTTCAATATCAGCGCCTATTCGCTCATCCGCATATGCCGTGTAGCCGAGAAACTACTTGCCGCGAACGCGTCAATTCTAACACTTACCTACAACGCCTCGCAGCGTGTGTTCCCACCTTATGCGGGTATGGCTATCAATAAGGCTGCATTGGAGAACATAGTTATCTATCTCGCCAGCCATTTCAGGGATAAAAAAATACGGGTAAACGCCATATCAGCGGGTTTGGTCATGACCACTTCTGCCGGTGTAATTTATGGCGCGCGCAAGCTGCGTAAAATGGGTAAGTTCACTGCACCGCTGGGCAATATTGATGCAGGCGACGTAGGCGATACCGCTTTATATTACTTCTCGCCGCTGTCAAAAAAGGTAACAGGCAATATCCATTATGTTGATGGCGGCTTTAACGTTATGGGCCTCGGAATTGATGAATAATAAGCTTGACGCATCGGTTACAGCTACCATAAGCGACAAATTTGCCGCTGGCAACGACCTTGTTTACCTGCCCGATTTTAAATTATCGCTAAACGACCTCTTCAAAAAAAAAGTCTACACCCCTGCTGAAACAGCTTATTGCGACCAGTTTGATGATGCCGGATTGCATTATGCCTCGACCTGGGCGGCAAAAGAAGCCGTGTACAAAGCAGTTAAACAGTTAGAACCATCCGCTCTTCCATTCAAAAAAATAGAGATATTGAGGGATAAACCCGGCGGTCGGCCTTATGTGGTGATGCACAAATATGCCGGCAGATTTAAAATTAGTTTAACAATATCGCACGATGGCGACTATATTTGGGCAATCGCACTAATTGAGATCAGCCTTTGACATCGCATTACTTTGAGAACGCCTTAGTTAAACTCCACTACTACAAATTTGGTACTGGCGCACAAACCATGCTTTGTTTTCATGGTTACGGCATGCACGGCAAGCAG
>Ga0206949_1075_pt2 | contig 34025 bp, 37 predicted proteins | sample Alteio_BWOrgHeat_40_FD_153240 | JGI IMG/M metagenome (GOLD analysis project Ga0206949, IMG submission 153240) | Enriched cells from forest soil in Barre Woods Harvard Forest LTER site, Petersham, Massachusetts, United States -... | ecosystem: Environmental > Terrestrial > Soil > Temperate forest >...
GTTCGAGGTAGGTGAATTTCTTGTTTTCAAAAAAAGGAAAAAAGCTATGAAACGGCCGTAGACGCGATCTTTTCCATCAGTAAGATGAATGCGGATATGCGGGCCTTCGTTAGCACGCAACTGCTAAACCAGTTTCAGTATGGCGATTACGACATTCTCGGCGCATACATCAATGAGCATTATGTGGTCACTGAAACCTGTGAGACCGGAGCTAAGCCAACTGATGTTACACAGCGGATAGACAAGATAAGGCGGGTAGCAGTTGGTAAGAATGCCCCAGAGATTACGATGATCCAGGAAACAGGGGACAGTCTGCGCCTTTCGGCTATCGCCGGAGACTACACGCTTGTGGTTTTCTGGGCCACAACTTGCCCTCACTGCACAGAAATGCTTCCCAAGCTGAAGAAAGTATATGAAAGAAGGAAAAGCACTACTACCAAGGTACTTGCTATTTCGCTTGATCTGGACGACACCAAATGGAAAGATTTCAATAAGGCGGGCAACTATTCATGGATCAGTTACTGTGACCACAAAGGCCCTGCCGGGCCCATAGTCAGCGATTACAATGTTACAGGCACGCCAAGCTTCTTCCTGCTTGATAAAAACAAAACCATTGTTGCCAAGCCTGCCACTATAGAAGACCTGACATCCACACTTACCCAACTTAATCTTATAGATTGAGTTGTAATATCTGACCGAAGATCGGTCTGAAATTGCCTGGTTAAATCGTTATAGAAAATTAATTGGCAGCGGAGGGCGACAAGCTGAGCCCGGGTACTCCCGCTCACTCACCACTCACCCAAAACCAAAATCTGGTTTTCGCAAGGAAGTGCAGGTGCGATTCCAGTTCTGGACACTTAGTTCAGCTTGAAGCGAGAGCGCTTTCTGCTCACTCTGACGTTTTTAGTGGCGATGTAAACGTCAACGAGTGGAAAAACCGGTTTATTTATCTTTTGCAATGATGATATGCGTCGCTCTGCCGGAGGGTGTGTTTTGTACGCATTTATAGCCAAGTTTGACAAGGTCGATGCCATTAAAAAGGTGCTCTCCCGATCCGAGCAGGGTGGGAGATATGGCGATGCGTAATTCATCAACTAAGCCTTCCTTTAAATATTGCCGGATGGTACTTGTGCCCCCGCACAATCGAATATCCTTGCCGTTGGCGACTTCTTTCGCGCGGCGAAGGGCTTCATGGATCCCTTCAGTTACGAAGTGAAAAGTTGTGCCCCCTTCCATCGTAACTGATTCTCTTGCATGATGGGTCAAAACAAAGACAGGACAATGAAAGGGGGGATTTTCTTCCCACCATCCTTTCCAGTTATCATCCGGCCAATTGCCTCTTATGGGGCCGAACATGTTTCTGCCCATAATACATGCACCTACCTGTTCCAAACCTTTTAATGCAATGTCGTTATCTACGCCCTTTTCGCCAGGCTGGCCGCTTACCATTTGTTGAAATGCGTCTGTTGGGAAAAACCATTGATGCAGAGTCATTCCATTTTTGCCAAGCGGGTCATTTAAAGTCTGATCGGGCCCGGCGCCAAATCCATCTATAGAAATTGAAAAATTGTCGACTCTTATTCTTTGCATGCTTATTTTATTTTCATGAAATGATCTGACTACAAACCAAATTTAATAATAAAATGTGAGTGAAGAAAATGGAAAGTTTCCACGGCCTATGCCGGATGTTTGTCCAAAAATTGCATGTCTTCTTCAGTCAGCTTTATATCTGCGGCTAACATATTTTCTTCAAAATGCACCAATGACGAAGTTCCAGGTATGGGTAAGATCCATGGTGACCTATGCAGCAACCAGGCGATATTCGCCTGTATTTCGTTTACCCCGTATTTTTTGGCGATCGCGGCTATACGTGGATCTTTTTTTGGCGCTGACAGGAACAAAGAGAAGTAGGGTACTAATGGTATTCCGTTCTTTTCGCAGATATCGAGGATCTCTTCGCCTCCATTGCTCACCATATGACCCTCTCCGTGTGTGGTGCGCTGGGCATGACCATACATGTTTTCGACAGTGGCAATTTCGCCCATTTTCATAGCTGCTCCCAGCTCACTCCTGGTAACATTGCTTACGCCCACATGCAGTATTTTGCCTTCCTGCTGCATCGCAAACATAGCCTCCATAGACCGTTCAAAATTCATGGCGTTCCCCATCGCCCTGAAATGCACCAGCGTTACCTGGTCAATTTTTAGCGTACGCAGATTGTTTTCTATACTTGTACGCAGGTTTTCAGGTGTGTTAAACGGGATCCAGCTTTTATCGGGCTTGCGGGCCCCGCCCACTTTAGTGCAGATCACCAGATCTTTTGGGTATGGATACAAAGCTTCCGCTATTAAACGGTTAGTGACATCTTCGCCATAATAATCAGCGGTATCAAAAAAGTTGACGCCTCTTTCTACTGCTTTCTTCAATATCTGCAAGGCTTCAGGCCGGTTGTGATGTTCGCCGTAGATACCGGGGCCGGTAAGCCGCATAGTGCCATAGCCCAGGCGGTTAACGGTTATCGGGTTCTTGCTACTAGCCGCAATGGTTATTGTTTTTGGATTGTTCATGGTTTGTTTCGTAGTTAGACAAGTCAAAACTATGTATTGTTTGTCAATTAAAATACCTACTTGTTACCGATTCATGCACTTTGTATGAATATTGACATACACGTTCGTTGTTTAACGGCTGTGGGAATTGCCCGTTATTTTTATTGAGCATACATTTGCAACTCATTTTATTATTCATGGGAAGTAGAATAGAACGTTTAAGGGAAGACATCAGGCCTTTGAGAGAACAACTGGTTGGACATTCGTTATACAGTCAAATAACAACGATGGCACGATTGAATGTTTTTATGGAGCATCACATTTTTGCTGTTTGGGATTTTATGTCGTTGCTAAAATCATTGCAGCGGGAGCTTACCTGCGTTGATGTGCCATGGGTACCTAAAGGAAGTGCTGATACGCGGTACTTAATAAATGAAATTGTAACGGGTGAGGAAAGTGATGTTGATCAGGATGGTAACAGAACCAGCCATTTTGAATTATATCTCAGTGCTATGAAGCAAGCAGGCAGCAATTCGGAGGGGATAGCTGACCTGATAAAAGAGCTCGAAACTACCCACGAAGTCAGGACTGCAATGAAAAAATGTGATATTGCACAGCCCATTTTTGATTTCGTTTCAACGACTTTTGATGTGATTGCCACAGGTAAGCCGTACTTGCAGGCAGCAGTATTTACCTTTGGCAGAGAAGATCTGATACCCGGGATGTTCATATCTTTTGTAAAAGAACTCAACAAACAAACAACTGATAAGGCGAGCATATTTCAATACTATTTGGAACGACACATAGAAGTAGATGGCGACCACCACTCACATCTGGCGTATAAGATGACAGAACAACTATGTGGCAACAACGATCAATATTGGGAAGAAGCTACAAAAGCGGTAAAGAATGCGTTGACTGCAAGGATAGCGCTCTGGGATCATATACTATCGGTAATCGAAACCAGGTAATTTGCGAACATCGAGTCATTCAATTCGGCTATTGTCAGATCTGGATATCGTTCCTTTAGGAGCTGCTGCTATTTATACTTACAGTCATGGCGCTGTATTTGGAATCGCCGCATTATTGATGATCTGCGGACTGCTCCTGTTTGTAAAACTGAAAACGAAATAAGTATGAAAGGAATAACAGGCCGTTGAGTTGTGCTCAAAATCTGTTTTTCGCAAGGAAGTGCGGTTCGATTTCTGTTCCGGGCACAAAACACTTTTTTGGGGTGTTTGTAATTTTTCTTGGGAAATATTTATATATTGCATTATACTTAGGATTGACCTGAGTAGTTAATAAATACGCTAATATGAAAAAATTGGCACTCCTATCTATCCTTATCGTCCTGGCCTTCAGTACGTCTGCCCAGGTTTCATTCTCAGTCACCACTATTCCCTGCAATCACAATGGGGTACTGAGTAGCGATTTTTCTTCTGCCAGTCCTCCACTCATACCTCCGGTAGTAGTAAGTTATACACTCACCGGTACTCCTGGTAGCACCGTAACGCATACAGGCGTCAGTGGTCTTACAGATTTGCTCACCAGCTATTCCGGTGGCCCACTATCGGTATTAGCGTCTGACGCATTTGGAAACTTTGCATATGGCTCTTTTGCCGGAATGCCTGTATTTGGTTACAACTATATACCTAAGTCTGTGCTTTGTCCCGGAGTAAGTACTGATAGTGTGGATGTTTTTACAGGTGGTACAGCACCTTATACTTATCAATGGATAGATCTGACCACACGGACTACTGTTGGTACAAGCAATCCCATATCTCTCGCTCCTGGCACATATGGCGTTGAGATCACTGACGCACTCGGTTGTGTGTATGGAGCTATGGATGAGCATGACGCTTCTATCATACCTTATGTACCTTCTTATTCCGTTACCACTACCTCTACAGTGGCAAATTGCTCCAATGGCACTGCTTCTGTATCCGTTTCCCCCGGTGCGGTGTTACCGGTTAGTTATATTTGGTCTACAGGTGCTACTACGCCCGCTATTCTGGGTTTGGTTACAGGTAGTTATAACATTACCGTTAGCGATGCCATTGGTTGTACCGCATCAGCTTCAGCATATGTGCCGCAGGCCGTTACCATTGCAGCGCCTGTTACGCCTACGCCCGCTACCTGCACTTCTAACAACGGTGCAATCATAGCGTTCGGTAGCGGCGGCCTTCCTCCGTACGGATATCTTTGGAGCAATGGCGCTACTACACAATCTCAAACAGGCCTTTCCGCAGGTTATTATACAGTGACAGTTACTGATGCGAATGGTTGTGTGGGGTCGGGCGCCGGTGCTGTTGGCGTTTCTACGCCCATCACAGTTACTTATTCTACCACTCCCACTTTATGTACTTCACCTACCGGTTCAGCTACTCTGAGTATCGCTGGCGGCACACCTCCATACTCTACTATGTGGTACACAACTCCTGCGCAGACCGGTATTACAGCCGTTAACCTCACTCAAGGCAATTTCAGCTTCCTGGTTGCTGATGCAGTAGGTTGTATTCGCTCCGGTGCCGCTACTGTTCCGCCTATCGATGTGATAGTTGCATCCTTCTCGTCAGTTGCTCCTATCTGCACACTGTCTACAGGTAGCATAACGGTTACCGCCTCCAGTGGTGTTGCTCCTTATACGTACGCCTGGAGCAATGGTGCTACCACATCATCTATCAGCGGCGTGCCATCAAATTGGTATCACGTCACCGTCACTGATGTCAATAATTGTACTGCGACTTATTCTGAATATTTGCCTTATACATCAACCTTGTCTGTAGGCATGGTTGAAACTCCGGCAACCTGTCTTTTTGTAAGCGATGGTGTTCTTACTGCCGTGCCTTATGGCGGTACCACACCTTATTACTATGCATGGACCGGCGGCGGATCTACCAGCACTATTACCGGGCTTCCTGCCGGCATCCCATATACGGTCATTGTTACAGATGCGCTTGGTTGCCAGGCCTCAAGTTCTGTAACAATGGGTGCTGACACACTCAGCTCATGCTACTGTACTATCTCCGGCACGGTTTATAATGACGCGAATGGTAACTGTACCCAGGATCCGGGCGAAGCAGGTATTCCTAATATAAAGATCAATATCAGTGGCCGTGGTTACACCTTTACAGATGCGTCAGGCAATTACTCTTACAAAGTGCCCTCAGGCACTTATATCGTATCCGAAAATGTCCTGGCTTTCTATCCGTTGTCTCCATGCCAGTCCAATTATATTACTTTTACATCTTCATCAGCTACAGGTTGTGTGTTGCCGGTCAATTTTGCTAATACTATGGATACCATCCACGATCTGCATATTTGCACATGGGACTATAACCTTCCGGTGCCAGGGCATATATATAACCAGGTTACTATCATAACTAACAATGGTACGGTACCTGAACCCGCTGTTTACACTGGCTATGCACCGGATGGCCAGTTCTTCGCACCCTTGTCGTTCGTTCCTTCCGGTTACTTCCTTGGCGGCTCTAATTTTTATAGTACGGTAGATAGCTTCCCGCTGTTGACGCCCGGAGCCCAGCAGGCTTTCTATATGGCGTACAATGTACCTACCGATATCCCATTGGGTACCAACGTTATATTTATAGATACTATAACTGCCGATTCTCCTGCTACTAACTGGCTGCTCGACTACTCGCCATGGAACAACACCCGATATTTCACTACCACTGTGGTAGGGCCGTTCGATCCGAATTTTAAAGAGGTTTATCCTAAAGGTGTAGGTAGCGCCGGCCTGATTACTGCCGCAGATACTATTCTCGAATATATGGTACACTTCCAGAACACAGGCACTTACCAGGCAGAGAATATACGCGTGGTAGATACGCTCGATGACAATCTCGACTGGACGTCGCTCGTACCTATTTCGGGCCAATGCCAGGTCACTGTCGATCAGTATGCCGGTAAAAAGATAGCCACATTTATGTTCAATGAGATCAATCTGCCTCCAGCATCTTCCGAGCCGATCACCAGTAACGCCATGTTCAGCTACAGCATCAAAACATTGCCTGGGTTGCCGGTGGGTACGCAATTTAAGAACAGCGCTTCTATCTATTTCGATTATAATGCACCGGTCAAGACGAACCAAACCCTCAATACCCTGGGCTCTTTACCGGAGCATACCGGCAATGTTACTGCTCGGCAGAATGTTAATTCATTTTCTGTTTACCCCAACCCTGCAAGCACCCGTTTTACCGCTATCATCAATAGCGATATTGCTGGTAATGCAAACATGAATATTACTGATGTAACCGGTAAGATACTTATGAACACCAAGGTGAATGTTCAGAAAGGCCGCCAGTCAGTTTCCAGTGATATCAGCCAGCTTACTCCTGGTGTTTATTTTGTAAACTTCACTCAGAATGGCAAGTCGCAGATTCAAAAGCTGGTGGTAATAAAACAATAAATCACATTTCCAGCATAGCACGTCCTGCTATTACGCAGGGATCCTTTTGCTCCCTAATCAGACATCCACGCCCGCATTCATCAGCATGTTCACGCCATTAATATGCCGTGATGATTGTATGAAAAAGAGAACGGCATCGGCCACTTCACCGGTGGTGAGCAGGCTTTTAAGCGGATGCTCTTCTTTCATTTGCTCTATGATGCGCTCATCCGTATCGGCGGTGAGCCAGTGAGCATAAACGAGGGTGATATGCAATTAGCAGTTATGTTATACCGTGCATTCTCGTTTGCCCATGCTTTGCTCATGGATAACAGGTATGCCTTATTGGCCACATATTCAGAGAGGCCTGTCGGAGGCTTGTTCGCCACGTACGAAGAAAGTATAGTAATGATCTTCCCGAATTTCCTTTTTCTGAAGCTGTTGATTGCAGCCCCGGTTATAGCCAGTACCGGCGCCACATTCCGCTCAAAGCTGTCCTGGAACGTGGCTGTGGCCGTTTTATGGAAGTGTGCCTTATGGATGGCGGTATGTGCATTGTTCACAAGCACGTCCAACTCCAGGCTACCCAGTTGTGCAGCCATATCCTCGACTGATGATAAATTATTAAAATCGCAGAAAATTGCTTTTGTATTGACATAGCGCTCCTCTGTTTCTTTAGCCGCCCCCCCCGCAGACTTTGCGTAGGTAAAATACACCGTGTTACCACTGTCCTGAGCTAGTTTCCCCACTATTGCAGCTTCTATAGTTGGCACATCCTTCCCCTCGTTGTTCGGCACGTCAGTGAATATTTCATTTACCAGTTTCAGTATTTCATCATCGTTCATATTGCTGATGCTGTGTGGTTATAATAGTATCTCTTTTCTTATAGTTTTTTAAATTGGCCTCCCACGTGCCGTCTGCCTATGCAAAGCCCATAAGGTTCTTTACTATGCTGTTTTTTTTATTGTCTGGCGCAAAGTAAGCATTAAAATATAGATCAAAGCTTGGCTATATTTTGTGTTAGTTTAAACTACAGTTCAAAAAATCTGGCACGATTCTTGCTTCATAAATTCAACAACACAATACCTTATGCACTTCAGGGCAGTAGCAGGCATTATTTCACTGTCTCTTTTCTTTTCCGCCGGCGCTGCCTTTGCGACCGGGAGGGGAAATTCTATAGTTTCAATTAGTTCTGGCATTGTAAGCATTGATGATTTTAGAGGAGTTACTGCCACATCTTATATGGATATTCCCTATGGTTATTCTACCGCCGTTTTTGAGTCTTATCGTTATTTTCTCACCAATCACTTTGCCGTTGGGTTGGGCATCGGCGTGGACGAAGTTAAAGGAGATCTGACTTATGGGAATCCTAAAGCTAATGGAGGGGTAGAAGGAACTGCAGGTACCTACATCAGGCATGCCTACACAATTGCGCCCGAATTGTTTATTAAATATAGTGAGCGGGGAAAGACTATGCTGTATGGATATTGTGGAATAGGGTACACCTTCTCAACGGTTGAAAAAGCCTACTATCCGGAACAATATGCTGTTGCTTATCAAAATGGCGTTACGCCCTACCCGGCATACTTGCCACCATACCTATCCGCTCAGAATCCTCTGTACGTCAATGACGATCATATGAACTTCCAGGTGACGGTCCTCGGAATAAGAGTAGGAGGAAAATTGCATGGAACATAGAATTCGGTGCTGGCTACAAGGGTGTAATAAATACCGGCTTGTCCTTAAAACTTTGACAATGAAGAAAAGATATCTACCCATATTGCTCCTTTTACTGCTGCTGGCCTCCTGTTTTAAATACATCAAAGTTGATAACAGTATTAAGTATACCGTCCTCGGGTTTCGTGATGTAACTATAGATCAAAACGACTCTGGTATCCTGTACGTATCCGTCGAACTCTTGTCGGGTGACCCTACAAACGAATATATTACGTTCAAAGTGAGCGGTATTCCGGATAGCGTATTGGTAAACAATGACAGCCTTACATTCCGTCCCAATTATGGGTTTCCCCTTGTATTCCATGCCCACGCGCCAAAGCCGGGTGTGTACCCAGTTACTGTAACGATGTCGGCTCCCACGATAGGAACAAAAATATACACGTTCAACCTCACCGTCACATCGTTTACAGACTGCACAAACCAATTCAGCCAGAGTCAGACAACTTCTTCCCTAGACAGCCGACACGAAGTACAAATGCCCGGTACCTATGGGAGCAATCTTTATGCCTATGTTCAACGAACAGCCTGCGATACGCTTCACATCCAGGTAATGAAAGACAGCATGGAGCCAGGTTCAGAGCCAGATGGCGTACAAATAATGGTGGCCGAATTTTCTGCTTTTGTGAATTGTTCAGCCAATTCACTTTCTGTTTTTCCACAAAGCGCTAAGTGGCTTCAGCAGCCCAATGAATTGATAAGGGGGAGTGGTACGTATGTACCCCTTACCACTACTACCGCGACTATCACCATTAACGACACTGTGTATTCAGGCTCCCAGATCAGCACCACCAATACGATTATTATTTATTGAAACTATCTGCAGATAGTTCTTGGAAGAAGGTGATTTTTGAGGTTAATGCTTCCGATGTTTCGACCGGATTTTATTCTGTCTGTATCGCTTTTATACCAGCATACCAGCAATAGTTGCTGACAAATAAGAGGCCAGCGTGCCGCACAGCAAGGCTTTCAGCCCAAGCTTTGCCAGATCGGCACGGCGCTCAGGGACTAAGGCCCCTATACCACCGATCTGCATGCCTACACTGCTGAAATTGGCGAAGCCGCAGATGGCAACAGTAATAATGGTGAGCCCGCGCGGTGTAACTATAGGTACTGACTGTGTGGTAAGGTTTTTAAAAGCCACAAATTCATTGACAGTAAGTTTCTGGCCAAGCAATGCCGCAGCGTTATGTATATCTGTTTCCGGCACACCCATTGCCCATGCAACAGGATAAAATAACTTACCGAAGATCATGTCTAATGACAGCCCATGGTATATATGCCCCAACATCCAGTTCACCATTGCTATGAGCGCTATGAAACCAATAAGCATTGCAATGACGTTCATTGCTATCTTAAAACCATCGGCTGCGCCATGCGTTATCGCATCTATGAGGTTTGTGTATTGGCTCTTTACGTCCAGCTTTACGGTACCCATAGTGGGCGAAATTTCCGTTTCAGGAAATACGATCTTTGAGATCACGAGGGCACCCGGTGCAGCCATAAGGCTGGCGGCGATCAGGTAATCAGGGCGTGCACCCATATTGGCATAAACGATCAGTATACCACCGGCTATACATGCCAGGCTGCCGCTCATTGATGCCAATAGTTCACTTTTGGTCATTGTGGGCAGATATGCCCGTATCATTACCTGTGCCTCCACCTGGCCCACGAAAGCACTCGCTACATTACTCAATGCCTCAGCCCCGCTCACGCGCATCACAAAATTCATGGCCCTGGCTATCACTGATACAATAAACTGCATGACATGCAGATGATACAATATGGCTACCAGTATGCATACCAGGATAATAGTAGCGGTAATATTAAAGGCAAATACGAATACGGGTGCAGCCGCATAATTGACCAGTTGCCCGCTGTGATCATACGTGCCAATGCCGCCGTATACGAAGCCAGCACCCTCTTTGGCAAAGCCTTCCAGCTTTTGCATGCCTTTACCTAACAGCTGAAAGAAATTATTTACGGCAGGCACTTTCAAAACCAATAAAGCAATTCCCAACTGAAGTGCCAGGCCGCTGCATACCAGCCGGAGGTTGATGCGCCTTCTGTTATTTGAACACAGGAATGCAATTCCCAGTATCAGTATAATGCCTATGATGCCCGTAAATCGCCCTGCTGATTGCATCTAAAAAATTTCTGGAAACAAATTACAAAATATTATTCCGGATTTCTATACTATTCCATACTTGCTTTTGTAAACTCAAACGGTAACAGTTCCTGTATGGTGCGCTGGATGAGCTTTTGTTCGTTTTTGAATATGACAATGACATCTTTACCAAACTCAATAATAAACTGGCGGCATGCCCCGCATGGTGATATGGAGTCTGTATTTGAATAGACAGCAATTGCTTTTATACCAGTATTACCAGCCGAGATAGCATATCCTAAAGCTGTTCTCTCCGCACAAATGGTGACGCTATACGATGCGTTCTCTACATTGGCGCCACGGAATATAGCACCGTCTGCGGTAAGCACAGCAGCACCCACGGGAAAATGTGAATAAGGCGAATAGGTATGAGCAGCTGCGGCTTTCGCTTCTTCAAATAATTTACACGCTTCGTCTTCCGGTAAGTAGTTCATAAGGCTCAGTTATTTCTTCAGTCCTATTTCAGCCAGTCTTTCGTCGAGGTATTGACCGGCTGTATAGTCTTCATATGCCTTTGGAGCAGCTTCTGTAATACAGCTTCCCAGGCATGCGAGGCTCATATTGCTGCGCGGATGCAGGAAGAAGGGTATAGAATAGCGAGGCATATCCCATTTTTCTTTCGGAGGATTTACCACGCGGTGTGTTGTTGATTTCAGCCTGTTGTTGGTGAGGCGTTGCAGCATATCGCCAACATTTACTACTATCTGTTCCGGGAGTGAAGTTACTGGTACCCAATCGCCTTGCATACTCAATACCTGCAGACCATCAGCCGAGGCACCTACAAGCAGCGTGATGAGGTTAATATCTTCATGTTGCTCTGCACGTATTGCAGACTTAGGTTCTTCTGTTATAGGAGGATAATAAATAGCCCTTAGTATGGAATTGCCATTGTGCACGTACTCATCAAAATAATGCTCGTCGAGGTCGAGAAACAGCGCTATGGCCTGGAGTAAGGCAATCCCTGATCTTTCAAATGCTTTGTATGCTGCCAGCATCGTAGGTGTAAATTGAGGTATCTCAGCTACTGCAACATTATCAGGATATTCGTCTGCATCAGTATCGCCGTCTTCTACTACCTGACCAAACTGGAAAAACTCTTTAAGGTCGGGTGCATCATAACCTTTGGCATGCTCTGTACCGAAGGACGTATAACCACGCTGGCCGGCCAGTTCAGGTTTTTTATATTTCGCCTTGGTATCATCGGGTAAAGCAAAAAACGCCCGGATCTCTTCATAAAGGCTGGCTATAAGTTCGTCAGAAATGCCATGATTCTTAACAGATACAAAACCAACCTCTTCATAGGCTTTGCCTAACCGGTTTACAAAATCTTTCTTTGACTGATCATCACCGCTGACAAAATCGGCCAGGTCAACTACAGGAATGTTGTTCATATTATTTATGTTTAAAGCAAAGCGCAAACTAATTCCAATTGCCAGTATTTTTCATTATGTTTCGGTTAATTCTTATCCCGCAGGCCGTCATCGTTTTTGAACTATTTTTACAACACTTAAATATACAGTAATGAATAATCACTTCATTGACCGGATAGAAGATTCAGAGCTTATCATCACCGAACGTGGCACTATATACCACCTGGATCTTGCCCCGGAACACCTGGCGCCCACGGTGATAACGGTGGGTAGTTGTGACCGGGTAAAGGAGGTGTCGAAGCATTTTGATAAGATCACACACATCGCCCAGCACAGGGAATTCATCACTCATACCGGATATATAGGCACAAAGCACATCAGCGTCATCAGCACGGGTATCGGGTCGGGCAATATAGATATTGTATTTAACGAGATCGACGCACTGGCGAACATTGACTTTGCAACGAGAGCAGTAAGGATTGAAAAAAAGCAGCTTTCGATCATACGCCTGGGAACCTGTGGTACGTTGCAAAAACATATCCCGGTTGATAGCATGATCGTGTCTTCGCACGGTATAGGCCTTGACAACCTGCTTCTTTATTATCAGTACCACAATAGTCCAGAGGAAATCTATATTCTCAATGAATTTCAGAGGCATACCAATATGGGCATTAAAGGTATTACGCCGTATATTAATGAGGCTTCCATCTCTTTACGCAAACACTTTGGGCCGGAATATGTGCATGGTATGACGATAACATGCCCGGGATTTTACGGACCGCAGGGGCGAGTACTGAGGCTACAGTCCAGTGTCCCCAATCTGCTTGATGCTTTAGCTTCGTTTCGCTGCCAGGACAAGGTTGTGGCCAATTTTGAGATGGAGACATCTGCCATGTATGGTATGGCGAAACTACTGGGGCATAAATGCCTGTCCATTAGTGTAGCACTCGCTAACCGCGCCACAAAAGACTTTTCTAAAAACCATGATGCGGCCATTGATAAAATGATCAAAACCTCCCTGGAGATAATTACTGGAATCCCTGCCTGATCAGCGGTTGGGTGATTTCTGTTCCGAGGCAATGGTTGTCAACCAGTTAGGAAAAAGCGCTGCAAGCAATTCGTCTAAGTTTTCATAAATCGGGTTATGGAATGCATCGAGGGGCTCTTAAAATATACTTTTTCGATCGATACTAGTCTACATTTGCAATTATGGGTACTGGGTTATTGATTAGTGTTATCATAATAGTTATTGCCGCAGTTTTTTCCTTTAAGTATATGCGGAAGGACGCCAGCAAATACATAGTACCGGCAAATGCCCGGCAATTGTTATCTGACCATGTAACCTTTTATAGCCAACTGGACGATGCGAATAAACTACTTTTTGAAACGCGGATAAAGGATTTCCTGGAAAATGTGATGATACGCGGGGTGGATGTGAAGGCTGAAGACCTGGACCGCGTCCTGGTGGCAGCAGGTGCGATCATTCCAATATTTGCTTTTCCCGATTGGAAGTACAATAACATTTCGGAAGTACTGCTATACAAGGATACATTTGACAAGGATTTTAAAACCACGGGTGTCACCCGCAATGTATTGGGAATGGTAGGCGATGGCGCTATGCGCCGGGAAATGTTATTGTCTCAGCCTTCCTTGCGTGCGTCCTTCAGAAACGCTGGCGATGGCCACAATACAGCAATACATGAGTTTGCACACCTGATAGACAAGGCGGATGGCGAAGCTGATGGCCTGCCTGAGTATTTGCTTGAAAAGCCTTACATATTGCCCTGGATATCGCTGATGCATGATACCATAGAAGATATAAAAAGAAGCAGCAATCCTGATATTAATCCTTATGGCGCCGCAAATGATGCCGAATTCTTTGCGGTTATATCAGAGTATTTTTTCGAGCGGCCGAATGAACTGAAAGAACATCATGCGGAGCTATATGTAATGCTGGAGAGAATGTTTCACCCGCCGGACGTTACGGCCTGAGCGTTACAAGGTTGAATAGAAAACTGTTTTTCCAGAAAAACGTTTTGGTAAATTGTTTTTCAAATAGTCCTTTCAGGAATTGGGAATATCCTGATTCTCAGGAAATAATTTAGTAACTAACTTTACTAAACTAAAAACCAACAAAATGAACAATAAGGATTTTACGACTACTTTTTCTGTAGACAAAACTGCGCTGGAGGTATTTAATGCCATCAATAATGTACGCGGATGGTGGTCGGGCGAGGTTAGTGGTGACACAACTACCCTGGGGGATGAGTTTACTTACAATGTACCTAACGTGCACTTCTCCAAACAAAAGATCACAGAATTAGTCCCTGGGAAAAGCGTTGTATGGCTTGTAGTGGACGCTGAGCTCACTTTTGTAAAGGACAAAGATGAATGGATTGGTACCGACATCACTTTTGACATCGCTAAAGCTGGCGATAAGACGGAAGTTCGTTTTACGCATGTCGGACTCGTGCCTGCCTATGAATGTTATAGCAAATGCTCAAACGCATGGGGAACGTTAGTAAACGGAAATTTGCGCAAGCTAATTGAGACAGGTAAAAATCAACCAAGCCCATGGGACTAGGCTAAAGTTACCCAGTAATTTTTTTGCGAACTAAGAGGGAAAAGGTGATAATTTCTATTGGGTACGTTCGAGTATAGCTTAGTTATCCAATAAACGAGACGGATCACGAGCACTTGATATGTTCCAGCTTCATGATGCTGGCATGAACAAGATCAATGAATAGGGAAGTGTCCATGTTCTTGCTATTGTTAGTTTCGTTGAACAGTGTTGTATACCTGCCGCTTTCCTTTATTGACGAGATGCTGAACTTGCGCAGTTGCAGCCATACCTGGAAACTCCTGCCTTCGACGCTGCAGTTGACCGTTTGAATGTCTTCGACGTGCTCTATGGTGTACCGTACTTCTATCTGGTCGGCGCTTTCCGGTGGGTAAGCAATCATTACTGAGTTATTCATAGAAAATATATTAAACGGGTAGTACTTAGGTCGTTGCGTTTGAGATCTTGATAATGCTCAGCCGGTGAAAAAGGCGGATGACGGGGTACATAGGATCTATCTCGAACCAGCGGCGTCCGAAATTGATAGATGACGGATGTTTGTGATGATTGTTGTGATATGATTCGCCAAGCATCAATATGTCTATGAAGAACAGGTTCATAGAAGTGTTTTTCAGCTTGAAGTTGATATATCCGTATTTGTGGGCGAACCAATTGATGACCGCGCCATGAAATGCACCCATGCTAACGACCACAGGCAGCAGCAGGTACTGCCAGGGACTGGTGGCGAAGAAAATAAAGAAAGCAGTGTACAAGACCACCCAAATGATGCGCGATACCGCGCCGTTAGCAAAACGGTCGAGGGCAGGCCATTCAGGCACATTTTTAGTAAACCGGTCTTCTACTTCCATACGATTATGCACAATATCCTGGTAGATACTACGGGTGCGCCACATCATGGAAAAAATGTTGGGAGAATAGGAAGGCGAATGCGGATCCTGCTCGGTGTCCGTATAGGCATGATGCAGCCTGTGCATAATGGCGTAAGCGCGTGGACTCATATAAGAAGACCCCTGAGTAATATAGGCTATGATAAAGAAGAAACGCTCCCAGCGCTTGCTCATTGTAAAAGCCCCATGGGCCCCATACCTATGCTGGAAGAATGTTTGCGAAAACAAAGACGTATACCACAATGTGATAAAAAAGATGACCACTATCATTAGAAAAGAGATTTAAAATAGAAAAGGCGGGAGAACAGATCTCAAAATCCTAAGACGGTGAAATGATATAGAAGCGCTATCTCTGCATATAAAGTTAGGCTATTTGTAGTTAATAACAATATAAATGTTAACTTTTCACGCTCCTAAGCGGTATCGGCATCTCCGTCTGCGATATAAATGAGGCGCAATCTATCAAATGTGTTTCTCGGCAACAGCAAGTTTCTCGGCCAGTGCATCTTTAGCCATAATAGGAGTGGTCTCGTTTGTAAAAGCAAAAGATACACCCAGAAAAGTGATGGCCGGAATACCATTTGTTTTTGCCATTCAGCAATGTGTGGAAGGAGTGCTGTGGATGTCATTATTACATCCGGCGTGGCACAGATGGGAAGGGGCAGCTACTTACCTCTTCCAGGTATTTGCACAGGTGGTATGGCCGGTATATATACCTTTGTCCATTTTGTTTTTTGAAAATAGCCGAAGCAGGCAGCGGATGATCTTTCTTCTATTTCTGTTTGGTGTGGGCCTGTCGGCCTGTACGTGCTATTATTTATATCAATACCCCGTACAAGCGATTGCAGAGCATCACCATATCCGGTATGAGCCGGGTTTCCCGCTGGCGCAAAAATGGTACTATGGTCTATTGTACTTTCTGCCAACTATCCTGGCGCCAATACTTAGCAGTGTAAGGCATATCCGTTGGCTGGGTTACCTGTTCCTTTTTTCCTATGCCGTATCGAGGGTGTTATTTCATTTTTATGAAATATCGGTCTGGTGTTTCTTCGGCGCGCTTATAAGCGCTATGGTGCTATTCATAATCACAAGGCCACTGAAGATGAGCGATGGGGTATGAGTACTCAGTAAGTACGGATAAACAACATTGGCAAATACGCTAGCTCCTACCCCGGCTCAATTTATTTAACAAGGATACATAGACTGACTTTGCCGCGGGTGGTAGCTGTTGTATCATCTCGAGCTGTATCTCCGGGTAAGAACGGTCATCTTTCCAGGTAATATTACCATCCCATTTCTTCCGTATCTCAGGAGCAACGGATTGTACGATCTTGGAAAATGATATTTCGAATTGGCGTCTTGATTCCGGTGTAGTGAGCATAAGCCAGTTTGGGGGGATAAAAATGGATGTTAATAAAGGTAACCTAATATTCTCACTATACACTATTTATTACGGTGGCGTTGCCCCTGATCGGATTGCTATACCGTCTTGGGTGCATGAATGAAAGATTTTTTGCTTAATTTTGAGTGATAGAGTAACGGATCGCGTGTCCGTACATGAATCTAAAATATTTAAAAAAAATGGCCGCAAGACAAAAAAAAGAAATGACCCGGAAAGTACCGGCATTTAAACATACCGAGGTGAAACTGAATGCAGAAGAAGACCTTAAAAAAGTGAAAGCACAGACGATCAAAGAACTGAAGGAAGCCGAAAAGAATAAAAAAGAATGGTACGATAACGAAATGGATAAAAATCTGAACAAACTTTAATCACTACGAAAAATAATAATAACATGGAAGGAACGATCAAAACAAATAAAGGAGATATAGTTATAGATTTCTTTGACCAGGCAACGCCGAATACGGTGGCAAACTTTGTGAAGCTAGCCAAGTCTGGGTTTTATGACGGGGTAAAGTTTCACCGCATCATCAGGAATTTTATGGTGCAGGGCGGAGATCCGCTGACCAAGGAAGAATCCAAGAAACATTTGTGGGGTACTGGAGGCCCGGGTTATAAATTTGATGATGAGATAGGCACTGAAAACAGTAATGCCTCCGGAACTATATCTATGGCCAATGCAGGCCGTAATACCAACGGCAGTCAATTCTTCATTAATGTTGCGGACAACCATTTTCTGAATTCGAAGCATACGGCGTTCGGGCAGGTGGTGAAAGGCATGGATGTGGTTGCGGCTATTGCTGCGGTACCTACCGCTGCCGGCGATCAACCGATAGATCCGGTGGTGATAGAGTCTGTGGTGTTTGAATAATGGGCAACATATTGTTGCCTACGAACAAACGATAATCTTATGAGAACCCTGCTTGTTTGTATTCCTTTGTTATTGCTTTTATTCATTTCATCGTGCTGTCATAATGTAAGTACCAAGTGCGCCACAGGGAGCCTGAATATTTATGTGACCGGAGTTTCCGAGAGTGACATGCATGCCAGCCCATCGAGTTCTATGCCACCTTACGCAGTGCGGTATTTGGCAGATAATACTTTTAGCAGTCCCATTGATTCGTTCATGATAGGCAGCACGATCAGCGATGGAGATACTTTCGCATTATACTTTAATGATCCGCAGAGTACAGGTGGTGTGAACGACAGTCTTGTAAATGGGTTACTGCCGGGTTATGATTATAAGATCGTGATTCCAGCGGATACGCTCACCTTTCTGCTCACCAACGTTGTACTCGCCAACAACAATGTAATGGAACTGAAAAAGTGTGGGGACAAATCGCCGCCACAATGCTATAAAAATATAGTGTCGTGTAATGTTAATGGCATTGCTACAACGCCAAAACCTGTGTACGGGAATACCAACATCACTAATCTTTATCAGTATCCCTCCACGTTCATCTATCTATCGAGGTAGCCCGATGGTCAGCTATGCATTTTCTCGACAAATGCGATGCTCAGCATGACGCTCATGGTGACTATGCCTACAAAGAATAGTATTACAGTAAGCATTTTTGTATTGGTTATTTTCCCTCCCCGGTATAAAAAATAACCGATGACAAGGTTGAACAAGCCCCATAAAACATTTACAGTGGGGGAGGATAACCCTTTTCCGGGTGGATTGGCGAATGGTGTAGGAAAACCATCGCCCGATATGCCATGAATAAAATGCGGGACGAAATTTGCAAGGAACATGCCTGCAAAAAAGCACGAGACGTAATTATACCATTTCATGAAATGTGGTTTTTAAAAGTTAGACCCAAAGCCAACTAATGACAAAGGTATATTTATTCAAACAACATTATGTGAAGATCGAATGCACTTATGTCCCAAAATGCACATCAGCAAGACCCATGAAATATGGATCTCGCTGAAATAAATGTGCCTATGCTTTATTTTACAATGATTTCTGCGTCATCGTGATGGTGATGATGCCAGTGGTGGTGATGGTCATCATGCTCGCGTACGATACATGAGCTTAAATTCATAGTGATGACTGCAAAAGCGACAAATAACATGATTTTCTTTTTCATAGCGATAGTTTTTTGCTTGACAATCACTAAGGATATAAAACCATGCCATTAGTCATGGCGAGCTGCCACTGTTACCTATTTGAGCTGGCCTAACTCGTTCATCTCCTCATTTGTAAGTATAATAGAAGCAGCTTTGATATTTTCCTCCAGGTGCTTTGTTTTTGAGGTGCCGGGTATGAGCAGAATATTTGGTGCATGATGGTACAGCCAGCTAAGAGCTACCTGCTGCATTGTGGCATTGTGCCGGGCAGCAATCTCGTTGAGTTTTTCTACGTGAAGAATGTTGCCGGCATTGATGGGATTCCAGGGGATGAACGCGATATTTTGCTCTTTGCAATATTGCAGATCAGGCTCCCAGTTGCGGTATAGTATGCTGTATTTGTTTTGGAGGGAAACTATATCAACAAATTCCTTTGCCTTCTTAATATCTGCAATGCCTACTTCTGATAAACCAATATGTTTTATCAATCCTTCTTCCTGCGCTTTCTTTAAAAAGCTAAGTGTTCTTTCGAAAGGTACTTTCGGGTCTATTCTATGTAACTGGTACAAGTCTATCTTTTCCAGCTTCAGTCGTTTCAGGCTGCCTTCGAGCGCTTGTCTTAGATGATCGGGGTGGCTGTTGATGTGCCATTCATTTGGGCCGGTGCGCATAAAGCCGCCTTTTGTGGCAATAACCATACCGGTGGGGTATGGGTACAACGCTTCTGCTATCAACTCCTCAGATACATGCGGGCCATAGCTATCGGCTGTGTCTATGAAATTGACACCCAACTCCGGCAGGCTTTGTAGCACGTTTATAGCTTCTTCCATGTCTTCCGGCTGGCCCCATACACCCTTACCTGTTATGCGCATAGCGCCATATCCTATCCGGTTAACGGAAAGGTCTCCCCCGAGCGTAAATGTTTTTGATCCTGTTTTTATCATGTGATGGCTTTAGAATAGCAAAGGTAGGGCGGTAATGAATACAGTAACGGTAATTCTGCATAAATGAACTTCGTTAAAACTTTCTGTGTTTTCCGCAGGAAAGAGTAATTTTGGGCTATCATATGCAGCAAAACATTCAATCTATATTTAGCCGTAATTATAACAGCGGCAACTTCTTCCTGATGGCTGGGCCTTGCGTGGTAGAAAGCGAAAAAGTGATCATGCAAACCGCTGAAAGAATAGTGCAGATCTGTGACCAACTGGAGATACCATTGATATTCAAGTCGTCATACCGGAAAGCAAACAGGAGCCGGCTGGATAGCTTCGCCGGTATAGGTGATGAGGCGGCATTGAAAATACTGAGAAAAGCGGGCGACGCTTTTAGTGTGCCGTTGGTGACGGACATACATGCAGCAGATGAGGCAGATATGGCTGCGGAGTATGTAGATGTGTTGCAGATACCTGCGTTCCTGTGCCGGCAGACTGATATACTAATAGCTGCCGCAAAAACCGGGAAAGTAGTAAATGTAAAAAAAGGACAGTTCCTTTCTCCTGAGTCAATGCGTTTTGCGGTAGATAAGATCCAGCAGAGCGGCAATGATAAAATAATGCTGACCGACAGGGGGACAATGTTCGGGTATCACGACCTTATTGTTGACTACAGGGCTATACCGGCCATGCAGGAACTGAACGTGCCGGTGGTGCTGGATTGCACTCACTCCTTACAGCAGCCTAACACCACAAGCGGCGTTACCGGAGGCAATCCGAAAATGATAGAGACAATAGCCCGCGCCGGAATAGCGGTAGGAGCCGATGGTCTGTTTATAGAGACGCATCCTGATCCTGCTCACGCTATGTCTGATGGGGCTAATATGCTGCAGCTTTCAGAACTGGAACCGCTGCTCAAAAAACTGACCGCTTTACGCCGGGTAATTAACGAGTTTTAAATAACGAGTTTTAAAGCACCTGCGCGACCAGGAATTTAAGGTATTGTGTAGACGGTATATTTCTTAGGATAGGGTGGTCAGATGCCTGGGTGCGCCACTCCACCTGGCGTAGTATCCGCTTCGCATCCTTTGCCGCGGCATCAATGGTATCGAGAAACATTTCCGGAGACACAAGATTGGTGCAGGATGCTGTGACGAGAAATCCTCCGGGGCGTATCAATTTCATAGCCCGCAGATTTATTTCTTTATAACCGGTTACGGCCTTTTGTATGTTCTCGCGGCTTTTGGTAAACGCCGGAGGGTCCAGTATTACGACATCATAGCGTCTATTCTCTTTGGCCCATAGTTTCAGCACGTCGAAGGCATTGACCGCGTCGAATTTGCAGATGTTTTCGTAGCCGTTCAGTTCAGCATTCCTGCGCGCGGTTGCAACTGCGTTCTCTGAAATGTCGAGGCCAAGCACGCTCTTTGCGCCATATTGGGCGGCATGCAGAGAGAAGGTGCCTGTATAGCAGAATACTTCTAAAACGTCGGCGTCCTTAACTACGTGAGCTATGGCACGGCGATTGTCCTGCTGATCGAGGAAGTAACCGGTCTTCTGTCCGTTTTCTATGTCGACATGAAACTTTAGTCCGTTCTCGTTGATAATAATGTTTGTATCAAAGGGCGCTGACAGGAAGCCTTTTCGCTGCTCCATGCCTTCAAGTGTACGTACCGGCACATCATTGCGCTCATATATGCCCTTAGGCGTAAATATTTTCTGCAAAGCCGCGACTATTGCATCCTTCCATTTTTCTATACCCAGCGCCAGTGTCTGTATTACCAGGTAGTCATTAAACTTATCAATGATCAAGGCAGGCAATTGGTCAGCTTCACCAAAAATTAGGCGGCAGTTCTCTATATAGCCCAGCTTTTTACGGTATTCCCAGGCTTCGTTTATTTTTTTGAAAAAGAAATCTTCGTTTATTACTTCGTTCTTATCTCTTGTAAGCAGGCGAATACGTATCTGGGAGGCTGGGTTGATATATCCCTTGCCAACGAAAGACCCATTGTAAGAATAGACCTCAACTATATCTCCGGGTTCCGCCGTTCCTTCTGTATCTCCCAGTTCATTTCCGAATATCCATGGATGGCCATTTATAACACGGTCGCCAATCTTTTTCCTTAAGAAGAATTTTGCCATGCGGCAAAGATATGCCGTGTAGCGTATAATACCCGCACTAAGCGGTAAACGATGGTTATGGCCGGATCAGATACATGACTACCGGAAAATGGTCACTGTATCCATTGATCCAATGCGTGCCTACAAAGGAGCGGTGCGGTTCTCCTTCGTGGCCTTTGTAATGATCTACTATAAAGTCTGGTTTGAAAATCTCTGCTTTGCTGTACTGGAGTTTGTGATTGCTGTTTTTCAATAGTGCACCCGACACTATTATCTGATCGAACAAATTCCAGCTATGGCGATATTCTTCGGTGCCAGTACCACTTTTGTATATGTTTATCCAGGGGTCATATAGGCCTGTAGCTGTTACTTCAGCCTGCTCTGCTTTAGCACCCAGTATGTAGGTAATGCTGCTGTCGGTGGGGTTGTCGTTGAGATCGCCCAGGAGTATGATCTTTGCATTTGGGGCATTTTTTGTAATAGCATCTATTGCATTTTTAGCTACCTGCGCGGCTATGGCGCGTTTCGGACCGCTTTCGTCTTCACCACCACGCCGGGATGGCCAATGGTTTACAAATACATCAACGGTATCGCTGCACAGCACACCATGCACATGCAATATGTCGCGGGTCACTGATTTGCCGCCTGTACCGGAGAGGTCAACGTGCAGCGGATCGGCGGAGATCACGGTAAAATATTGAGGATTATAGAGCATTGCCACATTGATGCCACGCGGATCAGGGCCATCGAACCACTCATATTTATAGCCGCGACCAGAAAGCTCGGGCTGGCGAATAAGGTCCCTTAATACGGTACTGTTCTCTACTTCGGCCATTCCCAGTATAGCCGGGCCATTGGGGCCTCCCATATTCTGAACGACGGTAGCCAGGTTGTGGACTTTTTGTTCGTAGACCCGGGTAGTATAGCGATACTTGCCTGCCGGAGTGAATTCTTCATCTTCCTTCGCCGGGTTATGAACGGTATCGAAAAAGTTCTCGCAGTTATAGAAAGCGACTGAAATAATGTGGTTATCACTTTTTTGGGCGCAGCCCACCAGGCTGGTAACAAGCAGTAATATAAAAACAATCAATATTTTATATGTGTTCATGGATTTTATATTTAGGTTAAGGCTTAGTAAAATGGGAAATTTTCTTTAATTTTCATAAAAATATACATTATGCCATACAATACAGGCCTGATCGCCGAACTACAAATGGAAGCAGCAGCCACAAAGAAAATGCTGGAGCGTGTGCCAACAGATAATAATGATTGGAAACCACACGATAAGTCAATGAAGATAGGCAACCTGGCCAACCACGTTGCTGAATTACCGGGATGGATAGCTATGACGATGACAACCGATGAACTGGATCTCTCTAAAATGGATTACAAGCCAAAGATATCCCAGAGCACAGCAGAATTACTGGGCAAACTGGATGAAAACGTAAACAAGGCAGTAGCGGCTTTGGAAAACTCGACTGACGATGACTTCCATAAAATGTGGACACTGAGAAACGGAGACAAGGTCATTTTTGCAATGCCTAAAATTGCTGTATTGCGCGCTATGGCATTTAGCCATCACTACCATCACCGTGGCCAGTTGAGCGTTTATCTTCGTTTATTGGATATACCTGTTCCGGGCATGTACGGACCAAGCTATGACGATATGAATGCCATGGCTGCTGCGCCTGCAGAAGCTGCGATTAATTAATTTTTTAGTTTTACTGATTATGTATAGAGCGGCTTTGGCCGCTCTATACATTTATAGGAGCGTCACTTTTATACCAGCCAACCAGTTGATCCCCGGCATAGGGCGGAAGGCAACTACCTGGTAATGCTGGTTCCAGATATTGTTGCATTGGGCCGTAAACTGAAACGGATGGTTGCGGAGAGGGGTATTGTACATGAGTTGCAGATTGCCTGTCTGATAGGGCAACAGGTATTCCGATTCATCGGTGGTGATGAACCTGTAGCCGGTGTAAGTCTGGTTGTAATTTGCCGATAATCTTTTATAGTTAAAGCCCACGTTTGCCTGGCCGTTGTAACGCGGGGCATAGGGGATCTGCTTGCCCACGCTGCCATCATTTTGTATATAGCTGGCTACAGTAGTTGCCAATACGTAGGAGGTGTTGACGCCGATATGCAGCTTCCAATTGCCGATAGTATATACGATGTTATTCTCGGTCTCCACACCGCGGCTGTGTACTTCGGCAATATTATGTGGCGTCCAGATAGTGCCACCGAGCCATATTATCCAGTCGTGTATATCACGGGTAAACACAGAAAGATCGTGGTAGAATGTAAAATTCGAGTGCCCGAGCTTTACAGTATATCCTGCATCCTCATTCCACCCACGCTCCGGTTTCAGGCTGGTATTGCCACCGGGGAAATAGTATAGTTCATTTAGGGTAGGGGTGCGGTAGGTGCGTTGTGCATTAGCCCGTAGCTGCAGCCATTGGGTAAGAGTAAAAGATGCGTCGGCGCCGGGTAAAAGTATTTTGTGCGTATTGATGTCTTCACCTCTTGCGTTCACAGCTATGTTCAACCGATTACTAATAAGCCCGATGTTGTATGCAGCCGCAATGGCCAATCTGGTTTGCTGCTCAGTGTCTGTGCCCGGAGTGGGTATCCAGGATACCTGCAGTGGTAGGAATACAAGTAACTGGCCGTATTGAAAAAATTGTTTCTTCCACCCCAGTTCCTGGTAATATTGGTAAACTGTACTATTGGCATTGATCTCTATAGTATCGTCCCGGTAATGCTGCTGGTCGCGGATAAGGGACGACTTCGCATACCATGTATTTGTGCCCGAATGTTTATTCCCGTCGGCAAGCAACCGGAGCGAACCATCGGTTTGTTGCTTATCGGAGTAGGTTTCGAATAACGCGGGTGGAACCTCCCTGTCATATTGCTGGTACCATGCAGTAAGGCTGATGGTATTTTGGGTGTTTATTTTATAAGCGGCGTTTAGTAATGCTGCCGCACTTTTCAGGTGGTCGTTAGGCATCCGTTCCTGACTGCCTGCACTGTTAATATATTTGAAATCGTTGGTGGCCGTTTGTGTAAATACGTTTGCTGAAAAATACCAGCGCTTGCCGGATATGGATCCTTTGAGGCTGCCCAGGTATTGGCCGAAACTGCCGGCGCCTACGCCCACTGATAAGGAATGTTTGCCGGAATCAAAGCCTGGCTTGTCTTGTTCCAGCAGCAATGCCCCTCCTACGTTTCCGCTGCCCCATAGTGCGGCAGATCCGCCGTAGACTATATTTACTTTGTCTATCAGTGCTACCGGCAGGGTAGATACATCAGCGATGCCGAGGGAGGCATTCTGAATGGGAATGCCATTCCATAGCACGGCACTCTGCGCTGCTGAAGAGCCTCTGAAATTAAGCGTGGCCAATCCGTTGAATCCGTATGACTTTATAAAGACCGGTACCTGCTGAGATAAAAGATTGGCCATGCTCTGGAGTTGGTATTGCTGAAGGGTGGCGCTGTCTATTGATCTTATTTTTTGTCCCGGAGAGAAGTCATTCACTTTTGTATCTGCAGACGGGTTTTGTTTAGCATGCACACGCACTTCTTTTAGCGTATCATTCAGGTGCTGGGCAACCGATATGTTCGAACAGGCAAGCAAGATCACAGCGGACAGTAATATAACTGGCAAGAGTAATCCGGTGTTTTTGTTCTTAAACATTACTGTGCCAACTGTGTTTTAATTGAAATAAAAATGTCCTGGCCCGAGACCGACGTTAAAGCTATCTGTTTTAGTGCCGTCCTGCCTGAATATGTATACGATGCCTTTCTGGATGAAGCCTTTTGGGTCTCCCACATAAGCATAGCCAGTGGCAGGATCGATCCCCAATGCCCAGAAATATTGATATTGTTTTGCCAGAACAAATGCTTGTGCAGGCAATGATACGTCTGTTATGCCCATCCGGTAAATACCGTTATTAGCAGTACCGTTATAATAATTGACCTCAATAAAATACAGCGTGTCTTTTGTGTTGTTGAAAACAGGTTTCAGGGCATCAGCGCTTGCTGGAAATTGCCACGATGCCAGTATTTCGCCCGTCAGCGTGTCGAGCCGTGTCCAGGTTGCGGTCTTACCCTCGGTCTGGTTGCCGGCCAATACCCAAAGCGTACCTTCTTTATCGAGCAAGGGAGACTGCGGCGCATAACCTGCTATTTTTATGGCCTGTTCTATTTTGTCTGTTTGTGTATTTACTTTGAAAACAGTATTACAGGCAGTGTCCCATGTACAAATGATCGCGGTGTTGTTATAACCGCACATTTCTTCCGTATTCTGGTTAGGAAACTCTATGGTACCTGTTACAGTATATGTCTGCAGGTCGATAATGTACACTTTGTTATTGTACAGGGAAGACACGTAAGCTTTTGTGGGGCTCACCTGTAGCATATAACGTGGTGTGGGGATAGAGATAGTGGCGATTGTTTTTCGACTGGTGGTATCGATGACCACTACCTTGTTGGAGTTGTTGATACAAAGAAAGAAATTTGCCCCGACACGGGTCATGCTCTGAAATACATCGCCCAATGGCTGATTATTTGTCGCAGTATACAGATCGCCATATACGCTTTTCTTAACGGGATCATATAGATATAGTGTAGCGTCTCCGTTGCCAAAATTGCCTTCGCAGACCACATATACATCGTGCGGGCTACCGGGCGCAATAGAACTGGCTGGCTGTGGTTTATCTTTTACGCAAGATACCAGCAGGCAGCATAATGCAAATGTCAGCGCTTTGATATCTTTTCTACCCATTTATTTCCATTGGCGTCACTCATCTCCAGGTAATACATGCCTGCAGGTAGTTCGCCGACAGAAATGCTACTTGTGCTTTGTGACAATGTATTTTGTTTGACCACTTGTCCGGTAATAGCAGTGAGTCTTACCTGCATACCCGGGTTGCCACCTGTAACGGAGATAAAAAGCTTGTCTGTTGTGGGGTTAGGGTATGCTTTTACAGACAGGCCATAACCAACAATATTTATACCGGAATTAGTTGTTTGATGTATAGCGCCCACAGCGTCCAGGTCGAACCCACCGGTAGCAAACTGGGTTGGGAACGGATCGTTGATCACACTGCCCGTAATATCGTGAGATGCATGTATGCCTATAGTGCCTATCACATCTACCAGTCGAACGCTGGTGATATTAGTTATGTCAAGGCCCGGTGAGTCGGCTAATTCCTGTAGGTCGAACGGAGTGCCGTAACCGGCGATGTACTTTCCGCCGAGGTTATTTACACGGTTGGCATACATATATACACCGGCTCCCGGTATCTGTGTATTTATCTGGGTCAGCGAATTGCACGGGAACCGCACATAGCGCGAGCCATCAGAACTAACCTCTACGAATGCAAGTTCCAGGAAAGCCTGTGAATCATTGACCGGGTTGGGGAAGCCATTTTCAAACACAGCAAAGTCAGGTCCTGGACCATCATAAAGCGGGCTTGCGAATGTAAGCGTTGCCACGCCGCTATCGCCTAAACTTACCACATAGCGGTCTGGTGCGCCTGCTCCAAAACTATCAACACCCGATGTTACATAGCCGAGGGCGGTTGAATCTATATTCAGATATCCCCGTGCTACCACGCAACCTGTGGCCCAGCCTGTGAAGACACTACTTGTGCCGCTAATTGCATCATTGCCCGGCACACCCACCTGTGGCAAATATTGCGCACTGGCGGGTGTGAGACAGATGATGGTGATAAGAAAAATAATAAATACTTTCATGATCAGTTCTTAATGAATCTTGACGTAGCAATGCCGTTGCTACCGGATAACTTAAGTATATAGTTACCTGGCTGCAAACCAGATACATTGATCTCTGTATGGGCAGTAATGTTGTTAACTGTATATACTGTATGGCCCGTAATATCTACAATGCTGATTTGGCCAATGGTGTTATCGGCAAGGTCCACATATAATGCGTTGGTTGCAGGAGTGGGATATACTTTTGCAACAGCAGCCACAGTATTATTAACGGATAAGCTGGATACCGGTAGTGGTTCGTCAGTTGTAAAGTTATCTATGCAGAAATAGGCGGGCGTGTTCATGCCATACATGCCATTATCGCTTGATGTTAACGATAGCTGCACGCTGTCTACATTTCCTAATGGTGTAAGGTCTACCCATTTCCAGGTATTAAGGATGAAGTTTTTGGTCGGGTCGGGGAACAGGAAATCGGCCAGGTAAATGCCAACCGTAGCGGGCTGCAGCACGCCGCCGGAATATCCCTGTACACTCAGCAGGTACCAGTCGCCGTTACCGAATTTTTTTCCAAAAAAATCGCCATCGCGCATGCTATTATAGGCATAGGTGCTGTTAGTGGCATAAAAGCCTTTTACCTTTTTACCAATCGCAGACCCTGTAAGTTGTATTCTTACATTGTTTTCAAAAGTCACCGGGTCGCTACAGAAAACGGCCACGTAATTCGGTGATCCGCCATATCCGATCGCGGTTTTTGCCGAATATTCATTGGTATAACCGCTGGTGATACTGTCCGTCATGTTTGAGTATGCGAACCCTGTGCTCCAGATGCCACCGTAAGAAGTATCGTAGATGCAAGGGAAGTGGGCATGCCCGTCATTAAAGCCTACATCCGAAAGCGGAGCAGAGTAGTTGACATAAAAAGTATCGGCATGTGCGAGGTGCATAGTGTCGAACGTGGCAACTGTCTGTGCCTTGATAGCCGTTGTTCCGAGGACAAGGGCTGAGAATAGTAATGTAAATCTGCGCATATATAAATTGGTTTTTAAAAACAATTTTTAGCAGCAGCAATTGGGGTAAAAAATCAGATACAGAAGAAACCGGAGTTTGAATCCAATTTCATCTTACCTGTGCCTTTGGTCCCGAAAGCAGCGATAAGTATTCCGGATTAACCGGTTGCAAAGGCAGGTCTTCTGACTTACTCCACTTTTTCGCGGCCTTCCCACCCACGATAATCGGGGCAGTGGCTAAACAGGTAGCAAAAAAGCATTTAGCGGAGCTAACAGCATCGGGTAATGTCCAGGATTCACACCTGGTTCCCTTTTCATCCCGGCCGAAACCGGGAACCTTTGTTAGGGCAAAAGTATAAAGTAATTATCGAAATGGAAAAATTTCTTTTAAAACCAGCGCGCAGAGGGGCTGTGGATGGGCGAAAATTATGAATTTGAAGTCCCGGTTGTATCCAATCTCATTTTCTCAAGCAGATCGTTGAGTGTCTGTGCTTCTTCTTCATTTAGCGCAGATATCCCGTTTGTGATCTCCCAGGTAAGGTCATTTGCGCGGTCAAGCGTTGTTATCCCTTTTTCGGTGAGGGATACTAATGTTTCGCGTTTGTCTTCTTTGGAGGGGGTGCGTTTTGCAAGTTTTTTGATCACGAGCCTGTCTAATATCCGTGGCACATTTGAACTTCTTTCGATAGTACGGCTTGCAATATCTTTAACGCACATTTGCTCCGGATGTTTACCTCTGAGTATGCGCAACACATTGTATTGCTCCAATGTAAGGTCTTCCTTTTTCAAATTGGCGCTATAACCGCTTCTCAGCCAGTAACCGGTATACAAAACATTGATCGCGGCTTTCTGTTTTTCGCTGACAAACTTGCTGGATTTTATAGCGTCTTCTAATTTCATGGTGCAAATATAGTGTGTTTGTTTAAGTCAGAAAGTGTGAGATAATATAGTTGTGGTGACTAGCAAGATATAAAAAATCATTTGTTTTCTCATGCCCGCACTTTCACTACCACTTTTTTTACCATGGTTGGATTGCCTGCCATAATGCAAGGCATGTGCAGGTCTGTAGGGAAGAATACCATAAACGTTCCGGCATCCAATGCACTAAAGAAGGATGGCTTATCGGCAAACAGCATAAAGTCGTTTTCGGGGTCATAAGGTTTTGAAGGGGACTGTTTGTGGAATAATGCATGGCCCACCAGTTCTGAGCCACTTATCATATACTGTACATCTATATATTTTTTGTGCGATTCCATTTGCTCGCTGTCAGCATTGATTGTCTCATATTCCTGAACAATGGCAAATACGTCATTGCTGTCGATAGCATATTTACCCGGTGGGATGGTGAGCAAGTCGGTAGTCTGTAAGTAATGGAAGGCCTCGCCTATCCGTGTATGCACAGAAAGATATTGGGCTGCGTTTTCTAACCGGTCTATGATCATATTTCGTGAGTTGAAGCGATTAAATGGACATAAAAACAATTGATAAACAGATGTTTTACTGCCTGTCAGGTTAATTTTCTTGATTTTTTTTCAAAAGTACAAAACCGAAAAGGAAAAGCCCCCGTAGATGTACAGGTAAAACAATTTCTAACCAACCAAAAAAACAAATTTATGAAACGCATTCTTTTGATCCCAGTATTTGCAGTCGCGCTGATAGCCGGAAACACTGCTACCAGCTATGCACAGAAAACAGTAATGGTAGGTGGCGCAGCTATGTACCCTGCTAAAAACATCGTTGAAAACGCTGTTAACTCTAAGGACCACACAACACTGGTTGCAGCTGTAAAAGCAGCGGGCCTTGTAGAAACACTGGAAAGCCCCGGCCCATTCACGGTATTTGCACCTACCAACGAGGCTTTTGATAAACTGCCTAAAGGTACTGTAGACAACCTGGTAAAACCAGAAAACAAAGCTACACTCACATCTATTCTTACTTACCATGTGGTATCCGGTTCACTGGATTCTAAGGCACTTATGGCCAAAATAAAAGCCGGTAACGGATCAGCAACGTTGACTACCGTACAGGGCGAACCACTGACGATAATGGAAAAGAAGAGTAAGCTGTGGATAAAAGACAGCAAGGGTGGCCTGGCTGAGGTAACCATCAAGGATGTATACCAGAAGAATGGTGTGATCCACGTAATAAATAAAGTATTAATGCCTTAAAAGTTTGTAGGCTTTTAACTTTTTAAGCATGCTTATCGATGTATATTTGGGGGGAATTTATTTCCCCCATTTTAATTAGATACATTGAGCAAGGAAAGTATATCGGTATTTGACATTTTCAAGATAGGAATAGGCCCCAGCAGTTCTCACACTTTAGGTCCCTGGAGGGCAGCGCAGCGGTTCATAAGCACTATAAAAGGCAAAGGGCTGGATAAAGTACAATCGGTAAGAGTGCTGCTGTACGGGTCACTTGCCAAAACGGGTAGGGGGCATGGTACAGATGTGGCCGTATTATTAGGCCTGTGCGGTGAAGACCCGGTTACTTTTGACGTGAATGCCCTTACACCGCGCGTTGAGTCAATAACAGAAAACAGGAAAATAAAACTTAACGGAGAAAAAGAGATCACTTTCGATCCGAAAGCAGATGTGGTATTCCTGTATGACGAAAGCCTGCCGTTTCACCCCAATGCAGTTACTTTCCTATGTTCATTTACTGATGGCAATGAGATAGCAGAGACCTATTATTCTATAGGTGGCGGGTTTGTGGTGAAAGAAGGTGAAGCAGAGGGAGATGGAAAATTCATACATCTTCCTTACCCGATAGAGAAAGCAGAGTACCTGCAGGCCGCTTGTGAAAAAACCGGGCTGGGTATAGCACAGGTGGTAATGGAAAATGAAAAAGCCTGGCGTAGCGAAGAAGAAACAAAACAGGGAGTGTTGGGAATATGGGGAGCTATGCGCGATTGCATATATCGCGGAGCTCATATAGGCGGTGAACTACCCGGTGGGCTGAATGTGACCCGCCGGTCTAATGACCTGAATAAAACGCTGACCCAAGGGAAGCCTTACAACAACTTTGATGAATGGTTAGCTGTGATACGTAGCGGTGGCGAGTCTTTCAAATACACACTGGACTGGGTGAGTTGTTTTGCACTTGCTGTTAATGAAGAGAATGCGGCTTTTGGCCGTGTGGTTACTGCACCTACCAATGGCGCAGCCGGAGTAGTGCCCGCGGTATTGCTCTATTACATCGTTTTTTGTGATGGCAATGACAATGACAAGATCATTAATTTCTTACTCACTGCATCAGAGATAGGCAGCATCTTTAAGAAGGGCGCTACTTTGTCTGCTGCCATGGGTGGTTGCCAGGCAGAGATAGGTGTTTCTTCATCAATGGCTGCCGGGGCGCTCACAGAGGCCCTTGGGGGTAGTGTGGAGCAGTGCCTGATGGCAGCCGAGATAGCTATGGAGCATCACCTGGGCCTTACCTGCGACCCTGTGGGCGGGCTGGTACAAGTGCCTTGCATAGAGCGTAATACCATGGGCGCCATAAAAGCCATAACGGCTGCACAACTGGCGTTGCAAAGCAATCATGCCAATGCGCTTATATCACTTGATGATGTAGTAAATACCATGTGGCACACTGCCCTGGATATGAATCATAAATACAAGGAGACAGCAGAAGGCGGACTTGCATTGCAGTTGCCAATCAGCCTGAGTGAGTGTTGATTTGTCAAGGTAAAACCAGTAGCTGCCGGTTGCTGTTCAACTCGCTTGTTGCTCTTCTTCACGTACCTGCCGCCGGCTGCCTTCGTAGAGTTCGTATTCCATGAGGCGGCAATCTATGATGCTGGTGTAAAACTCTATTCTGCGTTTTGCTTTTAGCCCTATTTTCTTTGCGAGGTCCAGGTTGCCGGTAAATATATATCCCCAGTAACCGCCGCATTTCTTCTTCATAAAATCACCTATCCGGGTGTAGGTGGCTTCCAGTTCTGATATATTGCCCAGACGCTCACCATATTCCGGATTCATGAACATAACGCCCTTACCACCTTCGGGTACCTCGGTAGCTTCAAAGTCACAAACTGAGAATTCTATAATATCCGACACTCCGGCAGCAATGGCATTCTTGCGGGCATTGGCAATAGCCACGTCGCTATAATCCGTGGCAATAATGCGCAATCCGGGGATATCTATGATCTGTTTGTTGAGCGTTTCCATTTCATCCAGGTATACCTGCTCGTCATAACCGGTGAGGTGCATGAAAGCATAATTGAGCCGGAACAGACCAGGCCTTTGGTTAGTGGCAATGAGTGCGGCTTCTATAGCTACTGTGCCTGAGCCGCACATGGGTTGACGAAGGGCGATGCTTTATCCCAGCGTGTGGCAAGTATGGTTGCCGCAGCAAGTGCTTCCAGCATTGGCGCACGGCCAGGGATCTTGCGGTAACCATGGCGCGCTAATGAATCTCCCGAAGTGTCAATAAATACTTCTGCCGACTCGTTTTTCCAGAACAGGTGGACAACTGCACCTGTAAGCTCTGCGCCTGTTGATGGCCGGGTGCCTGTTTTTTCGCGCAGCCGGTCTACTATGGCATCTTTTACCCGCAGGTTGGCAAACATGCTGTTGTTGATCGTTTCATTCATCACATTGCTGGTGACGGAGAAATATCCGTTGTCGGGCAATACCTTTTCCCAGGGATAATTGAGCAGGTTTTTGTAAATATCATCAGCATTTATGGCGTCAAACTGTTTAATGCTATATAGTACCTGGCTGGCGCACCGCAGGTTCAGGTTCAGTCGTATGCAATCATTAATCGTGCCCTTTAACCGTACTCCGGTCACAAAAGTTTCTTCAGGCTGAAACCCTAATTCTTTAACTTCCTGCTCCAGGTATGGCGCCAGACGTTTGTTGCAGGTAATAGTAATGGGTGCTGCTGTGGTGTATAAAGACATAAGCAAAGGTATGTCCTAACTAAATGAGAGATTGCCAAAATGAAAATTATTCCTGAGGTGATCCACCGTTTACAGCGTTTTTGCGAACAGATGCAGAGTCGTTCTTTTTGGGATTGATGTATTTTCTTTTAGGTGCAGACCAATGGTTTCTTGAATTCTGG
>Ga0206949_1093_pt1 | contig 33545 bp, 28 predicted proteins | sample Alteio_BWOrgHeat_40_FD_153240 | JGI IMG/M metagenome (GOLD analysis project Ga0206949, IMG submission 153240) | Enriched cells from forest soil in Barre Woods Harvard Forest LTER site, Petersham, Massachusetts, United States -... | ecosystem: Environmental > Terrestrial > Soil > Temperate forest >...
GCCGGATACAGCCGTCTCCGGCTTACCACCAAGTTCTATCGTCTTGATCACCTCATTAGTCGCAGGGTCTATTACCGAAAGATCCTTGCTGTGACCATTGCATACGTACACCTTTTTAGAATGAGCGTCATACATAATCGCGTCAGGGTTGTCCCCTGCTTTTATCTGCGCCAGCACTGCATTTGAATTCAGGTCGAAAACCGTAATGGTGTTGATCATACCATTGCTCGTAAACCCTTTTTTATACTCAGGGGCGAAGGCGATACCATGCACGCCGGTGGTATTGCTGATCACACCTACTGAGTCGCCGGTATTTTTATTCAGTATATTCACTTGTGTCTGGTGCGACACATATACATTGTCGTTCACCGGGCAAATGGCTATATAATCCCAACGGCCGAAGCTGGGGATATGAAATGTATTGACAACGTGGTAGCCACCACCCTGCGCAAACGAAGTAAAGCCGGCGGCAAGCAGGGTAATCGCAGTAAGAAACGAACCGTTTTTGATCTTCATAAATTGTACCGGATAAAGTGGTTAAAGTTGTTGAGGGTGTAAATATACTATGTCATTGTTCATCGCACGTATCGGACCGCAATCGGAACACACGCTGGTAATGACTTAATAATTACTTAATACCAAATATCAGGAAGAATACCGGTTATGTGAGAACTAACCTGTTATATAAATGCCGATAAAACCTAACGATCTGTATTTCAGTGTATTTACTAAAAAAGCCCACTTCGTTGAAGCAGGGCTTTTAGAATTAGTCAGCGCATTGAGTTGTCAGAACCGGGCGCCAATGCCCACATATATGCTCCGGCCAAGGGACGGGATGATGCCGGGGCCAGGATACTCTATGGTACGCATAGTGAAGTATTTAGCATCAGCCACATTATTCATTCCGAATTTGATGTGGTAGTTTTTCAGCTTCACGGTAGCCGCCCAATCCATAACGGTATATGCCGGAATTACCCCCACTTCTGCATCATCACTAAACACGGTATTGTTGGCATCGCTGTATGACTTTGCTGTGTGGCTGAACAGGAAAGTAGTGGAGAATCCTTTAATGGCATAAGTAAGCCCAAAACGCTCGATAGTGGCGGGTGCAAACTCAGCCCAGTTGCCATTATACAGTCCATTGATGTATTTGGCATTGTCATAAGCAAATGAATTAAAGAAAGAAACCGTGCCGACCCTAGAATGTTTGGTGAACAGTTTCACAATATTCAGCTCCACATAAGACTCGATGCCCATGTGAGCCGCATCGCCTACATTGGTCTCAAAGAAGCTGACATTGGTGGTGGGGTTAAGGGTTTCTATAGCGATGTTGTTATTGTACGCCATGTAGAAACCGCTGACGTCAAAATTGAAATAGTCTTTTACCGTACCTCTCCAGCCGAGGTCGACGTTATAGCCGGTTATGTCTTTCAGGTTGGGGTCTATCCTTGCATCAACATCCAACCCCATCGGGTAAAGGAACGAATAAGCTATCGGGGTGTAGGCCTGTGATATGTTGCCGTAGATATTGGTATTACGCGATGTTTTGTATTGCAGACCAAGGCCGGCTAATGGAATATACCTGGCCTTGTTGCCATTTACATTGATCAGGTAATTGCCGGTACTGTCTGTCACAAATCCCTTGGCGGTAGAATTGATATACTCAAACCGGAACCCTGGGGTAACTGACAAATTCCGCCCGATGTGAAAGGTGTTCTCAACAAATGGCGCGACGTTGAGGGTGGTAAAGGTCAGGTTATTCTCATAATCGCCACCGTAGTTGGTAAAGTCGGGGCCAATATCTGTGGAACCTACACCGCCTTCCTGGCGTATCATAGACCCGTAGAAGAAACGCACGCCGGCTGCGAGTGTCTGCTCCCTGTCGCCGAGGTTATATTTAGTAAGCGACCGCAGCTCATTGGTAGAGCTCTTGAAATATTCATGCTCCACTTCTCGGGGAATGTATGAATTGGTGGCGGGGCTAATGCTGTCCGGAGTGCCGGGGCCACCATCCTCATTTCTCCACACTATACTGCGTGAACTTATGTTCAGTGCCGACTTAAAGGTGAGCAATGTCTTATCAGACACGTGATATTCTGATGTAAGCGCCACAATATTCCATGGTGTTACGAGCCAGTTGCGTGCGCGCAAAGATTGGTCGGGGTTTTGGTTGAAGGCTGCATCATCAAGTCCACCGGGCATGTGAATGAGGTTGCGGAGCAAGGAATATTCCACACCTATTTTGAAACGCTCATTCGGTTTGTATTCCAGTTTCCCGAAACCGGTCACCTGCTCCATTTGCGAATTCGGCCTCCATCCAGCCTCATACTGCCCTTCCACAAAAGCATAGTAGTTCCACTTTTTCCAGGTGCCGCCTATAGATACAAAAACAAAGAGGCTGTTTGCCGGTTGTGATAATAAGGTACTGATAGTGTTGAATGCAGAGAACGGTAAGGTGGTAAAAGAATTACCCATAGGGGATGGTTGTGATGGTGTTGCGTTCGACCCGTCATTGAAATATGTATTCAGTTCGAACGGTGAAGGTACCTTGACAGTGATACATGAGAAGTCGGCTAGCGATTTTGAAGTGCTGGAAAACGCGGTAACCAAGAAGAGTGCACGCACCCTGGCGGTTGACGAGCGCACGCACAAAGTATATCTGCCGGCAGCAGACCTGGGCCCCGCCGACCCGGCGAAGCCCAAAGCACGCCCTGCAATGATACCAGGTACTTTCCAGGTACTGGTAATGGGTAAGTAACAACTTGAAGAAGATCAGACACAGCATCAACGCAATTTTAGATGAAGAGAACAACCTGCCATTTTACTGTACTTATTGCACTGTTATTTTTAGGGGAGACGTCTGTGGCCCAGAATGTATTCAAGGCGCGGGTGACGGATAAGACGTCCGGGCAACCGCTGGTGGGCGTAGTAGTGGCTGATAAGAACGGGCACGGTAATGCCACAGACGACAGTGGGATGGTAACAATAAGTGGGGTGCCCAACGGAAGGGCCACTTTCTTTTTCACTTACCTGGGATATCAGACAGATAGCGTTGCTACGTTGCTGCCAGATAACTCCCTGCACCAGGTAGCCTTGTCCGGTGGTGAGAAATCTCTTGACGAAGTGGTATTCGTTGCATCAACCCGCACTAACGAGCGTATCGAGAATTCGCCCATAAAAGTAGAAGTGCTGGGCAGCGAAGATATGGGCGAGGAGAATACAATACGCCCTGCCAATATCGCCAGTATACTGGGTGATGTGAGTGGTGTCCAGATACAACAGTCTTCCGCTGTATCTGGCAATACCAATGTGCGCATACAGGGACTGAACGGACAGTATAAGCAGATACTCCGGGATGGTATGCCGCTATACGATGGGTTCTCAGGCGGTTTTGGCATATTGCAGATACCCCCGCTTGACCTGAAGCAGATAGAGCTGATCAAAGGTTCGGCATCTACCTTGTATGGTGGTGGCGCCATTGCCGGTCTTATCAACCTCATTTCTAAACGCCCTACTGACAACCAGGAGGCAATATTTACCATTAATGCTACCACGCTGCAGGAGCAGGATGTGAATGCCTATCTCGCGAAGCGGTATAAAAAATTTGGTTACACATTGTTTGCAGGTTACACCCATCAGAACGCAGTGGATGTGAACGGTGATGGATTTTCTGATGTGCCTGATCTGAGCACCTTCACTATACATCCGCGCCTGTTTTACTATCCCGATTCAAAAACAACGTTGACCGTTGGCTATAATGGTACGTTCGAAAGCCGCCTGGGTGGTGATATGCAGGTGATCAATAACCTCGCAGACAGTGCGCATCAGTACTATGAAAAAAATACCACGCAAAGAAATACGGGTGAAGTAATATTTGAGCGGTCATTGCCCGGCCTTGTGAAGTTGACGATCAAAGGAAGCGTCAGTTCTTTCAACAGGGATATAGCTTCAAATATCATTGACATAAAAGGTAACCAGCTCAGCTACTATTCCGAGGCGTCTGTTTTTGTACCGCAAAAGAAGAATAGTATCGTCGCAGGTATCAACCTTACCGGTGATAATTTTAAGGTACTGCCGGGATCAGACCCAATACCGCTGCAGGATTTTCAGAATAGCGCATTGGGCGCGTTCGGTCAGTATTCTATCCACTTTACAGGGCAGACCACCCTGGAGGCGGGGCTCCGTGCAGACCATACCTTTCAGTATGGCGATTTCATATTACCGCGCCTGGCGCTCTTTCACCGCTTTAATGATACATGGGCCATGCGTGCAGGCGCTGGTTTGGGGTACAAGACGCCTAATGCACTCGAGCAGCAAATCATTGATTATCCTATTGAAGACCTGCAGCCGATGCCGGCAGATGTAAAAGCAGAAAAATCTGCGGGTTATAACATAGAAGGTAACTTCAAGAAAGACATTTCCGATGATGTAAACCTATTTATTAATCACGCATTCTTCCTCACTGACATTTCTTCGCCCATCGTTGCTACTCAGCTCTCTAACAATAATGTGGTGTTCAGCAATGCCACCAAAGATGTGACCACTATGGGATTTGATACCTATGTGAAGCTTACTATAAAAAAAGTAGAACTCTATGCCGGCTATACCTATACAGATGCGGAGCGGAAATACCTGCCGCAAAACAGTTTTATGCCGCTCACTCCAAGGAACCGTGTAGCATTCACGGCGGTCAGGGAGTTTGAGGAGAAATGGCGTGTCGGCCTCGAAGGTTCGTACGTGGGTGTAGAATACAGGGACGGTGATATAAACACGCAACCCTACTTTATTACCGCGCTTATGATAGAGCGTAAGTTTGGTAAAAAGTTTACCGTTGTATTAAACGGAGAGAACCTGCTCGATTACCGGCAAACAAAATTCGAGCAGATATATACCGGCCCTGTTACAGACCCTACATTCAAACCGTTGTGGGCGCCAATCGAAGGTCGGGTGATCAACTTGTCTTTAAAGATCACTCCTTTTAACAAGTAACTATTTTCCGAACACGGCCTTCATCATCACATCGGTGAACGTATCCCAGGAATACTTCTTCTTTTCAGCAAGAATATTCGAGTGCAGGTTGGGGATAGAGTCAGGCATGTAGAACTTAAGTATAGCGTCGGCTATTGATTTAGGGTTCGGTTCTGCCACAAACCCTACTTTGCCGTCCGGCACTACTTCTGCCAGGCCACCTACATTGGTCACTACCATTGGTTTTTCAAAGTGAAATGCGATCTGGGTGATGCCGCTTTGCGTGGCATGTTTGTATGGTTGTACCACCAGGTCCGCCGCGCTGAAGAAGTAACGCACTTCGCTGTTAGGGATAAAATCAGTTCTCATGTGCACCGCCTTATGCAGGTGGTGCTTATCTATGATCTTGTCATTGCTCGCTTCAAGGTCTTTGCTGTAATATTCGCCTGCAGCTACTAATTCGATCCCGGCTTCTTTTATGCGCTTATCGGCCATGGCCTCCAGCAGCAGGTCCAGGCCCTTGTAGTCGCGTATGAAGCCGAAGAAAAGAATATACTTTTTCTCCTCATGCAGGTGCAGGTGTTTGCATGCGTCATGCTTGCTTACGGCTTCGTTATAACTGTCGTATATAGGGTGGGGCGTAAAGTAAGAAGGCTTATGTGTAAATGTTTTCACGTCCTTCAGCACATCCTTGCTCATCGTCACAAAAGCATCTACTACTTTAATGAAGTATTGTGTGAATGGTTTATCTCCCGGCCTTTTCTCATGCGGTATTATATTGTCTACCACGCACACTACCCTGGTGTGCTTATTCTTCTTAGCTATTTTCAGTATCGTGCCAAATGCCGGCCCCATAAAAGGCAGCCAGTACTTTACAACGATAAGGTCATACTTCGCTTTGTTCATTTCTCCACCTACCTGCATCCAGTTGAGCGGGTTTACGGAGTTCACTTTAGTATGTATAGTTAATCCTTCCGGAGCGGGCTCATCAGTAAATTGTGTTTTCCCCGGAAACAGAAAAGAAGGGTACTGAAGCGAGAAAGAATAGATCACTACTTCATGCCCCTGCTGCTGTAGTTGGTATGCCAGTCGTTCATTAAATGCTGCAAGCCCGCCGCGTAGAGGGTGGGCCGATCCAAGGATTGCGATCCTCATAAAAATATTGTTTTAAAATCTTCCTGTGCCTGGTTGTAATCGGCAGGAATGCCAATGTCTATAAAATAGCTGTCGCTTTTGAATCCGTAAAATTTCTTCTCTTTCCGGAATTGCTCCAGGTAATCTTTTTCAAAGGAGAACTTATCAGCCAGCGGCCGATTCATAAAGCCAGCTTTGTTAACAATGTAAACGCCGCCGTTTATCAGCCCATGTTCCTTGAATTGTTTCTCCTCAAAAGAAGTAATGATGTTTTTGGCGTCAACGTTCACTACACCATAACGGTCGAAATTGTGCATTTCTTTCAGTGCAAGTGTGGTCTCTGCTTTGTGGGCATGGTGAAAGGCCAGTTGTTCACGTATATCTACCAAGAACATGGTGTCTCCGTTCACTACAACTACATCGTCTGCCTCTGCTTCTTCTATTGCTGCAAGTATACCGCCACCTGTGCCTAATGGCTCATCTTCAATTACACAATCTACTTCAAAAAAGAGGTCCTGTGTCTCCAGCCAGTCGGTGACGATCCTGTGCTTGTAACCCAATGACAAGATGACGCGCGTACACTTCTGCCGGTCGAGGTAAGAGAATAGATGCGATAAAAATGGACGTCCGTCTACCTGGGCCATGCACTTTGGGTAAGCACCTATCACTCCCTGCAATCTTGTTCCCAGTCCGCCGGCTAATACTATTGCTTCCATTGCTGAATTAATTATTTAGATCAAATGCTCCAGGTGACTAACCCGCGTTCGGTAAATTGATACGGAGAGAAGGTGCCTCCAAAATGCGACAAAGCTTTTTTAACGGCATACCTGGTGTTGGCTGGGCAATAGAACATCATAAACCCGCCGCCGCCAGCACCGGATATCTTACCACCAGTAGCGCCTGCTTTCAGGGCTGCCTCGTATATTTCGTCCATGGCGTCATTAGAGATACCTTTTGCCATTTGCTTCTTATAACGGAACCCGAAATCCAAAATGCCCCCTATTTCGTGTATAGTGCCTTTAAGCAGTGCTTCCTTCATCATCAGTGCCTGCTCTTTAAGGTTATGCATGGCATCTATCGATTCCTTATTTTTCTCCTTCACATTCTGGCTCTGCGCCTCTATGATAGTTGACGACAACCTGCTTGTAGCCGTAAAATACAGCAACAGATTGTTCTCCAGTTCAAAAAGATATTCCTGCTTTATTCTAAGTGGATTTACGATCACCTTATTGTCTTTATAGAACTCCATGAAGTTCACTCCACCGAATGTGGCTGCATACTGGTCCTGCTTGCCGCCTGCCATGGCCAGTTCTACACGTTCTACCTCATAGGCTATCTGGGCTATATCATACTCGCCCAGCGGCAGGTTCAGCCATTCGGCAAAGACCCCTATGATGGCCACCATAAGTGTAGATGAGCTTCCTAATCCCGATCCCGCAGGTGCATCTACTATTGTTGACAATTTGAACCCGGAAGGAACCGGGCCGTACTTGGTTACAATGTGGTTATAGGCCCCTTTCGCGAGGTCAAGGTTGCCGTCAATGGGTAGCTTGTCCGTTTTGTCGTAAGAGAGACTCTCACTTCGGTCTACGGCCTCTATGATGATCTGCGGTTCATCAAGTGGTTCTATTGTAGCATAAGCATACAAAGAAATGGTTGCGTTCAGTATGGCGCCGCCATAAAGATCGCAGTAGGGGCTTACGTCAGTACCGCCTCCGGCAAGTCCTATTCTTAAGGGCGCTTTACTTCTGTAGATCATAATATGGCAGCTAAATTAATAAATTAATGGCTCATCTGCTGTGCCTTTCCACATCGGGTGTATTCATTCTGTTAATTCCGTCCCCATTTCACAAAAAATTATAAACTTCTAGTCAGGTTACTATCGTATTAATCTGTAAACTTGTATAATTAATTAAATTTATGATCGATCCTGTAACAGAACCGATAGATATAGACGCCACACAGTCCATACAAAGGCTGGTAGACAATGTGGAGACCGTGATACGCGGTAAGCGAAAACAGTTGGAAATGGTGATCACCTGCCTGTTGGCGGGTGGGCATATCCTTATGGAAGATAACCCCGGAACAGGAAAGACTGTTCTGGCACGCACACTGTCCGAATCCATAAGCGGTACCCGTGATGGCGAACATGTGCTCTTCAAGCGTATACAGTTTACCCCCGACCTACTGCCCATGGACCTTATAGGCACCCACATTTTTGATGACAACAACAAGGAGTTTATCTTCAAAAAAGGCCCGCTGTTCTGCAACATACTGCTGGCCGACGAAATAAACCGCGCATCACCGAAAGTACAGAGCGCGTTGCTGGAAGCCATGGCAGAACAGCAGATCACCGTAGGCGATACCACATTGAAACTGGAACGGCTCTTCTTCTCCATAGCTACACAGAACCCCATAGAGATGGAAGGCACTTACCCCTTGCCTGCCGCTCAGCTCGACCGTTTCTTTATGAAGATACGCTTCGGGTATGTAAACGAAGAGACCGAGCTCAACATTTACCGCGAGTACCTGGATATTGCCAGGAACCTTACCAGCATGCAACAGGTACTCAGTATGCAGGATATACTTGCGTTGCAGAAAATGGCCGGTGAAGTATTTGTGCACGATGAGATCGTAAAGGCGGTAAGTAATATAGTGCGTAATACACGCGAACACCAGGATATTTCATTGGGTGCATCTACCCGCAGCGGCATCGCTTTTCTTAAATGCCTGCGGGCATACGCCCTTGTGCAAGGCCGTACCTACGTGATAGAAGATGATGTAAAGGACATAGCTGCCTATGTACTGGAGCACCGACTGGTATACCGCAACAAAGATGGTAAACTAAAGGCGTTGGAGGGTATCATCAACAAAGAGACCGAACGCCTTGCCAAGCTTAAATTATACGCTTAACAGATCAATTAAAGACTTTCAGACTACTTTGAAGTTTGCGCACACAAGACCACTCATCATATCCTGCATACTGGCAATAATGCTGTGTGCGGGCATTTCTTACGCCCAGAATGCCCCGACTGCGGGTCATAGGCCGGTGCCTCAGCAGCCACAACTGCCACCACAACTGATGCCGCCGCATCCGCCTGAAAAAATGCAGCAGCGCTATTTCGATATTGACGCAAAGCGGCAGATAGAAAATATAGAAAGCGAAGATGCCTTGCCTCGTTCCCGTGAGTTCAAACGGATAGACAGTACGTACTACGTGGGCTGGATGTACGAAGGTGTATATAAGTATAACCACGCTGCAGACTACCTGGGGTATAAGAATGCTGCCATACCGCTGGAGCGTGCGCTGAACCTGATAGAGCACGATTATTCAAAAGCGCTGGCTACCCGCACTGATGATGTGCTGAAGCTATACCCCATCAGGGCCATACAGCCCGACTATACCGTGCTTGCCTACTACCTGATGCAGTGCTACAGCAATACCGAACAACCGGACAAAGTATTTGCATTGCTGCGCCGTGTGCTGAAGTGGCGCTTCCAGTTCGATTACTCGATGGATACCTACAACTTCCTGGCATGGACAGTGCACCGCAACCGTTTCTACACATCAGTGAAGTACCCATTCCTCAAAAACTCGATAGACGCTAACGAGAAACTGGCTAACAGCTACCTGGACTCAGGTATGATGAACATACTACGCAACAAGAAGCTGAATGATAAGCTGGCGCAGTTTTTTCCGGGATATGAGGAGCGCGAAAAAATGGCTGTATACCATTATAAGAACATGCTCTACAGCTACACATTCAATATAGACTCTGCCAATTATTACTTTGACCTCATGCGCAAGGCCGGCCATCTGCCGCACAACAACTACGCCAACTTCCTGGGCATCTGCGGCGACTTCAAGACCGCAGAATCTGAATACAAACTTGCCGCTATGCAGGATCCGGCAGACAAGCGACTACAGGAGTGGGCATACTACACTACAATCATAGACATCTACAAAGCCCGGCCCAAACTCGGAGTGCTGCTGGCGCGAAATATGATAAAGGCCGCAGGCTCAACACCTGGCTATGGCTGGTACAATATAGCCCTGGCACGCTGCATGCTGTATGACGGCCAGATAAGCGAAGCGGACCGATACATTGACAAGGCCGCAGAGTTTAAAGAAACACACATCGGTACTACCCTTGGGCAAAGTCAGTACGACTTCAGTATACAGCTTATAAAGCTGATAAACAAAGAGCAGTCGTGGCAGATGGATCAGTTTGAGCATGCCAATTGGTGGTACAACCCATCGGTATTGCTGAGTATGGCCCGCAAGATGAGCGAGAAATACCTACAGCAGTTCCTGATCATCAACCAGTTTGCCACCAATCCAGAGCGTGACCGGGTCATCTACAAATTATTCTCTACAGAGAGCACGGTATCCTGGGACGAGATATACTACCTGATCCACGACTTCAGCACAGATTTCTTCATCAAGCGATTTGAGAACGAGGCCGTTAATGACAGCCGTGACCACATTCGCAAATACTTTGCACTGTTTGTAGCCCGCCTGAAAATGCAGCAGGGCAAGTATGCCGATGCGAAGAAAATACTGGACCGAATTATTCATGACCCCAACATAGACGAGGACTATGAAAAGCTCTTCATTGCCCGCGTATGCGAGGCTGAAGCAGCGTGTGCCGCTAACCAGAAGAACGTAGCTGCCCAAAATGAGTGGCTGTACCGTGTCTATGCCCTATACTCCCAACTGGTGCCTTATACCGGTATGCCTATGAATATGAGCCTGCACCTCAGCGGCGACATAGACAAGGACGTGGAGAAGAGGCTGCGGGAGTGTAACATCCATTGGGTGACCAACACCAGCATACCAGCGCCTAACGTCTATATCCAGTTTACGCGCAAAGGCAATAAAAAGGACATTACCTACTATGTACTGGACAAAGGCGGTAACTATATCGTAAACAAACAATCCTTTGCCTGGCAGAAGCCTGATGAGGCCGGCACATCTCTCGCTTACCGCATCTTCAACATAGGCGGCAAGGAAGAGGATGAAGACGCCGCACAATAAATACCACTACTCGCCGGTTGACACTACTTCCACATCGAAGACAAGTACTGAATTGGGAGGTATAGGGCCTACGCCACGCGAGCCATAGCCCAGGCTTGAAGGAATATATAAAGTTGCCCGTTCGCCTTTATTGAGGAGCTTAACACCTTCGTCCCAACCCTTGATTACCTGCCCTACGCCCAGTGTGAACGTAAATGGATTGCCGGTAGGTTTGTAAGCTTCGTCCATATTGGCGTCAAACTTTTTACCATCCAGCAACGTGCCGTAGTACAGCATGGATACGTGCTTGCCGAACTTTGCGTTCTCCCCTTGCCCGGGGCGCTTAACTACATAGTACAGTCCTGACGGAGTCTTAGTTGCCTTGATCTTATTGCTTGCAAAAAAAGCGTTCAGTGCCTGATCGTCGATGGTATTCTGATCCTGTGCACGGCCTGTATGCGCTACAAGCAGCATACATACTAAAAGTAAACTTCCTAATACGGTCCTGGTCATGAGTTATCTTTTTAAGGAAATGAGTGAACTGCTAATGTAAGATTATAGTTGCTAACAGCATAGTATTAACGCGGTTATCAACCTGATTTTTTTTCCGGCCTCAGCCAATGCTTCATCTTCGGATAAGTGTATTCGCTTGCGGGCACGGGATGTTTCGGTTCGGCGGTCATGCCCAACCACTGCAAATAGGGCACTGCGAAATACCTGCCCGCGGAGAAATTTTCGATGATGTTTGACGAGCCACCCTTGTAGCCATGTTCATGAAAGACGACTTCAGGGGGTATCTGTAAATGCTGCAGGGCGGCCCACGACCAGGCAATAGCAGCCATCTCCGCCGCAGCAGGGTCTACATCACCAAATAACTTATCGGGGCTTTGTGCCTGCCTGCGGTCATGCGGCAATAGTACGGCAATATGACCTGCCTCGTGCAGGAGGTCACCGGGATAGCGCAGCAATAGCTTATCGTATACAATGCGACCATCCTTTATATCTACACCCGGCAGGAAAGTACTTTCCGGGAGCGTCCCTTCTTTACATTCAATGCCCGTATCATTAATAAACCCGACTATTTTGTGCAGTAATAGATCGTCCATGGTTATCCGACTTTAAACAAACAATTCCCAATCGTCTTTCACGTCATCTCTTTCAAAGGTGGCTACCCACGCAATGAATAATTGCCGGAATTTCTCCATCTCTTCCGTGATTACGGCGGCATATTTCCTATGCTCTGCATTCTCTTCAACCATCAGCAATAAAGATGCAGTGATACCCCGCGCATACTCGCGTATCACGGCGGCGTTTGCCATCCGTATTATATACAGGCCGCCCACCTCTGATTTGACTATCTTGCCGCCTACCAGGTGGCATTCGCCCAGGATGGACCGCGCCACGTCTGTCTCAAATGCTTGGGTGGCGGGGTCTTTCTCAATGACGGGCAGTACTATACCGTTCAGTAAAAAAGTGATGGCCTGCCACTGCTCATACAATGCCTTGCAAGCCAAACCGGTAGTGCCGGGCAGCCACTCGCCGTCATCGTCATCACTCATTTGCCGCAATTTATCATCCCAATCCGGCAGATCAGATAAGTGGTCTATATTCATAAGTATTGTTTAAAACGTTTTCGCCTTCAAAATTAGTTCCAATATCACAAAGCCGGGCAGCTCATAAGGTGGTAGGTGTAAAGATAACCTACAAAAAATACGCAGGCGCATCCTGTAGTTGTTCGAACACTCATTATGTCCGCCTCAAAACAGTATACTACCTGCGTTCGATCCAGATCTGTATGGTATTTAGCCTGTCTCGCCAGGCTTTTAGATACATACCGGATGTTATGTAATATACTACTAAAACCATGCCAGAAATTACTCTGCGAAGGTCTTGTCCTTAACCTGTACCATAGCCACCTGCTGTGCCTGGATCGTGACCTTACTGTTGGCTACGGTGAGCAGAAGCGCAAACCTGGCTATATAATAATGATCCATCTTGTCTGAAATGTATACCTCAAATGGGGCTTGTTTTTCGCCATCGGGACCAATGATCTGAACTGCGATCTTCTCCAGCTCAGCGGTTGGGAAGAAGTAGAAATTATTCCCTTCGGTGCTGGCGGGTAATGCGCGCGGTTCTCCCATATCGGCCGGCATGGTGGAAAATTTGCTGCCCCAGATCTCCAGGTTGACACTGCCTTTATTATACAAATTCAACTGGCCGGATGCAGGTTGCAATACTACCTTGGGTGCGTCGGGATTCTCCAGTAATGATCCGCCCTTGCCGCTTCCGGTATCTGTGCCGGTAGTCTGCGCCGGGGCACCGGGAGTAGATGCGGTATGGTCTTTGGCAGAGAAATGCCACAGTAGCCCAAATACAAGCAGCGCGCCTGCAATTAGGGCTATAGTTGTAATGGGTTTCAGCGTATTCTTGTCGGGCATAGCGGCAATATGGTTTTGAAGCAAGTTAGAAAAAATCAGGTAAATGGACGACGAGGCTGGTGCAATTCTTTTTATTGCTCACATTGAGGTTGATAATCAGCAGGTTAATGACCTCTCCCGAGGTCGAGGCCGCCTTCATTTCCGCTGTGGAATATTGCGGGTTTTCTTCCGGTTACTGCGGTATTCTGAATTTGTCAGACGGTGGTCAAAGCAGTTTTGTGTACACTTTCTTTTTACAGTGTCCATTTCCTGATTTTTGCTCAACTCGCTATTGAAAATCAATAACTTAACGGCAACTTATAGTTTACAATCACAGAAAAAGTGAACAAAAACTGAACAAAAAGTGTACACTTTTTGTTCAGTGCCGAATCTGTGCATTGTTGCATCGTCCTGAAATAGGTTACTGCATCGTCCTGAAATAGGTTTACACGTTGGTTAGATAATCCTGATTTTGTTTACTGCTATTTCTATAGTCCTACACTGTGGCAACATTGTACATCAAAAAGCGTACCAAACTCAGCCATTTTGAGCGAGTTTCTGACATTTATTTCATGGCAATATCTCGGAGCTTATAATTAATTTACTAATTCTGTTTATTTCATTATTTTTATAGAAATCTCCAAATCCACGATTATGTCATTCTTTACACGTCTCTCCAACGGCTGGGAACTGGCTAAGACCAGTTTTAAAGTGCTTATGACCAATAAGAAACTGATCATTTTCCCGGTGCTATCGGCTATGTCAGTTTTGCTGGTGCTGGGATCGTTCGGGATAACCATCTTTGCCAGTGCAGGATGGGATACGGACAATCTGAACCATTATAACAGGGGCACTATATACCTGTTTACATTCCTGTTTTACATCGTCAATTATTTTATCATCGTGTTCTTCAACATGTCGCTGATGAACTGTGCCAAGCAGTATTTTGATGGTGAGGAAGTTTCTGTGATGAAGGGCCTCAGCTTCAGTATGAGTCGTATCGGCGCCATATTTGCCTGGGCGGTATTTGCGGGTACTGTAGGTATGATACTGCGTATGCTGCGGCAGGAATCAGGATGGATAGGAAGATTGCTTATCTCTTTCATTGGTATTGCCTGGAGCGCGGCAGTTTTCTTTGTGATACCGGTAATAGCTTATGAACAGGTGGGGCCTTACGAGGCGATGCAACGCTCCATAGCCATAATGAAAGAAAAATGGGGCGAGGGTATAGGCGCTAATTTCAGCATAGGGCTGGTAAGCATGCTGTTCATTATCCCGATAGTCATACTGGGCATGGCTATTTCTTCTTTTGTAAATGAGGCGGCGGGTATTGTCTTTTTTGTGGGGGGTATTTTTGCAATGCTGGCTGTTACTAGCGCATTGCATAGCATAGTTGTGAGCGCCATATACAACCAGATTAAGGGTGGTGATAGTGCGGGATTTGATCCGCAGATAACGGATGGGTTGTTTCAGTAAAGGTGCTGCGTGGTCTGTGTCAAAGTGCAACCCCCTCCCTGATAGCTGTGCGAATGATATGCCCAGGTAGTTCCTGTTTTTTTGATATTTCTTCTTCGGTGTAAAGAAGCAAATCAATTGGCGCATGAATAGCCTTAACTATTGCCCGGTGCATTTTACTGCTCCAGCTTAATTTTTCTTTTTGAGTTAATTCCTGTTTCGTAACAACAAGTAAGTCATAATCGCTGTGTCGGTCATAGTCTCCTCTCGCACGAGAGCCAAAAAGCAATACACGGGCATCAGGCAAGTATGCCTGCACAGTATTTCTTATGGTATCATAAACAGCGCCACTCACCTGGCAAATATACAAAAAAAACGATAGCGAAGAAGCGCAGCATGCCTGATACCAGCGTCCACAAAAAAGTTCCTATTGCTTCACAAATGTCCTCACTTCGCCGGTATTGACCTTGACAAAGTAAATGCCTTTGGGCAGGTTATTAATATCTATATGCACTTGCGCTGAATTGTACTGATTGTGATATACTAACTGGCCAACCTGGTTTGTGATGGCAACATTAGTTATCTTGTCTGAAGCTGATATGGTTATCGATGTGGTCATGGGGTTAGGATAAATAGAAAGATCAGTTTGTTGGGTACTCAAATTCTTCACCCCTTCTGATGCGTATTCGTAGATGGTAACAACAGGGCCTGCATTAGGATGATCGCCGGAGCTCCCACCATCTCCATTTACTGCATTGAGCAATGAATAGAACGACACACTGTCACTGAATGTAGCGGGTGCTGTCCAGTAAAACTGTGTGGCATATTTATTAGTGCCGCTTGTGGTTTGAGCAAGGGGTGTGGAATGCTCCACAACCGTAGTGGCGCCACACGGGTAAGTATGTAGTTGGCCAGTTGATGTTGAAGGTATTGTATAAGTTCCTGCCAGGTGGTGGTTGCCTGTGACTGCGGAGACCTGGAAACCAAAAGTAGGCAGGTTAGTGGTAATTGAAGTCGCATCCCCGGTTAATTTTACGAGATAGGTCTGGCCTTGGTGGTATTGAGTTATTGGCAGCATGGTAGTTGTATCGATCACCTGTAGCTGTGCAATCAAGCTGGAGCTGTTTGAGCCATGACAACTGCTTGTCTGACAATGCCCGGTAGTGCCTGATGGGGCGCCGGTTACATCTCCATGGCCATGATGGGCAGGACCATCTACATCGCTTGACAAGGTTATATAAAGGAATACTGAGAACAGGATTACAACAAAAGATTTTTTCTTCATTTAAATGACATTAAAATGCAAGTACTTTTATATGACAAAAATATAGCGATAAATGGGAGGAAAGCGTAAAGCAATATTATCTTGAGGTTATTTCTAAGATGGCTGTGCAGGTTCCCGGTCAGTTATTCTTTTTAACGTTTCAAATTTGCCAAAGGCTTTTTGAATGGAAAATTCTGGCGGGAATTTTCAATACCTTTGTTACCTTTCGGGATATACATATAAAATAATAAGCGGATGAAGCGTTTAGCGATATTGGGGTCGACAGGGTCTATAGGGACGCAGGCACTGGAAGTGGTGGCGGAAAACCCCGACCTGTTCGAGGTGGAAGTTTTGAGCGCGCACCGCAATGCCAACCTGCTGATAGAGCAGGCAAAAAAGTTCAAGCCGAATGCGGTAGTAGTTACCGATGAAACAAAATATAAAGAGGTAAAGGATGCACTACTGATGCTGCCCATAAAGGTATTTGCGGGTCAGAAGTCGTTGTGCGACGTGGTGCAGTGGGATACGGTAGATACAGTGTTGGGCGCTATACTGGGTTTTGCGGGACTGCACTCTGTGCTGGCGGCCATAGACGCAGGCAAGCGCGTGGCCCTGGCCAATAAGGAAACGCTGGTAGTAGCGGGCGAGCTGGTGATGCAGCATGCAAAGGCGAAGGGTGTAGCCGTGATACCTGTGGACAGCGAACACTCCGCCATCTTTCAGTGCCTGGCGGGCGAGGATATAAACGCGGTAGAAAAGATAATACTCACGGCCAGCGGCGGCCCGTTCCTGGGACGGAAGCCTAACTACTTAGTGAATGTAAAAGCATCGCACGCATTACAGCACCCCAACTGGACCATGGGCGCCAAGATAAGCATAGACAGCGCCACGTTGATGAACAAGGGCCTGGAAATGATAGAGGCGAAATGGCTCTTCTCGCTAGAGAACGAACAGATAGAAGTGGTGATACACCCGCAGTCTGTGATACACTCCATGGTGCAGTTCACAGACGGATCGATAAAGTCGCAGATGGGGCTGCCCGACATGAAGCTGCCGATACAATACGCGCTGGGATTCCCAAACAGGATACACAACAAATACAAACGCCTTGACTTCAAGGACTACCCGAAGCTGACCTTTGAACCAGCAGATCATAAAACTTTCCGTAATCTTGCGATAGCCAAAGAAGCGATGTACCGGGGCGGAAATGTGCCGTGTGTGCTCAATGCGGCCAATGAAATGGTGGTACATTCGTTTTTGCATAATAAAGTGGGCTTCCTGGAGATGAGCGAGATGATAGAGAAGACACTGGAAAGTGTGGCGTTCATTGAGCATCCTACGATGGAAGACTATGAGCAGTCGGACGCGGAAGCGCGTACATATGCTGCTGAATTTTTGAAGAAGAGCCAGTTGTCGATTTACTAAAGTGAACGTTTAGCAGAAAAATATTTTACACCCAAAAAGCACTATGCACTTAAATACGGTTTTATTAATGTCTGGCACTGCAACCAAGGTGCTGCAATTATTTGCCTCTCTTTCTATACTGATCGTTTTACATGAGTTCGGACATTTCTTTTTCGCGCGGCTGTTCAAAACACGGGTGGAGAAGTTCTACCTGTTCTTTGATTTCCTTTTCCCTATATCGAGCCTGCTTAATTTCTCCCTGTTCAAAAAGAAAATAGGAGATACGGAGTATGGTATAGGCTGGTTTCCGCTGGGTGGGTACGTGAAGATAGCAGGCATGGTAGATGAGAGCATGGATAAGGATCAGATGGCACTGCCGCCGCAGCCGTGGGAATACCGTAGCAAGAAGGCGTGGCAGAGATTATTTATTATGCTGGGCGGTATCATAGTGAATGTGTTGCTGGCCATTGTGATCTACATCTGTGTGTTTGGCATTTATGGCGAAGAGTACCTGCCCGCGCAGAACGCGAAGTACGGGATAATGGTGGACAGCCTTGCAAAATCTATAGGGTTGCATAACGGAGATATGGTCATGGGCATTGACGGTAAGCCCGTAACGAGATTTGACGACATAGCCCCGGACATAGTGATGAATGAGGCAAAGAACATACAACTGAAACGCGACGGGCAGGACGTGACCATAGCGGTAGTACCGGGCACGATACATTCCATCATAAAAGGTAAGCGACATTCATTCATCAATACCCGTATACCCACAGTGGTATATGATGTGGCCAAGGGATCGGAAGCATCGAAGATGGGACTGCAGGAAGGGGATAGCGTAGTAGGTATTAATAACATGCAGACGCCATTCTACGATCAGTTTGACAGTGTAAAGCGCTCGTTGGCAGGACAGCCGATAGCGGTAGCCATATACAGGAAGGGGCAGCCACAAACACTGACCGGTGTAGTGCCTGCTGACAAGTCGCTAGGGTTTCATACCAACCCGAACCTGGATAAGTTCTTCAAGATGGAAACCATCAATTATAGTTTTGGGCAGTCCATAGTAAAGGGTTTCAGCTATACATTCGAGAAGTTCAATGATTACTTCAGTTCGCTGAAAATGATCTTTACTTCCAAAGAAGTAAAGGCGAGCGAGAGTGTAGGCGGCATCATCAGCTTCGGGCAGATATTCCCTTCAGAATTCAATATGGAGCGTTTCCTTGACCTGACAGCGTTTGTGTCCATCATACTCGCATTCATGAACCTGCTGCCTATACCCGGCCTGGATGGTGGCTACGTTATCTTCCTTTTGTTTGAGATCATTTCCGGCAGGCAGGTGAGTGAGAAAGTAATGGAGCGCGCTACGAGCGTAGGCCTGATACTACTGCTCGCACTGATGGTATATGCCAATGGCATGGATATTTTCAGACTGTTCAAACACTAAGACATGCAGGACATTAAATTAACTACAGACGCACTGGTGTTCAGCAAAAGCGGCGGGCAGTTGCAGTTGCTACTGATAAAGCGGAAGAATATGCCCGACCAGGGCATGTGGGCATTCCCCGGTGGCTTTGTAGAAAATGATGAAGAGCTGGAAGCCGCAGCTATACGTGAGCTGCATGAAGAGACCGGGCTGCAACTATCGGCCATGAAGCAGGTGCATACCTTTGGCAAGGTAGGTCGCGATTCTCGGTTCCGTACTGTATCTGTGGTTTATTATGCGTTTACTGATGCTAACGAACATAAAGTAGCGGGCAATGATGATGCTGCGGACGCCCGCTGGATAAATGTGAGCGAGATAACCGAACTGGCATTTGACCATAAACAGATACTGGAGTTTGTGCTTCAGGAACTCAACCTCATCTCCGGTGAGATCACTTCATAATTACCTGTACCGTTTTGCGGGTCTCCTGTTTTAATAATATCTGGCGGCCTTTGGTGAGCTCGAACAACACCTCTGGTGTATAGTGCCGGATGGTAAGCAGGCTTACATTGTCATTCACAGACACTTTGTAATCCTTACCCAGGGCCTGTACGAGCGCTTTGATCTTATCTTCACGATTGTCTACACTGGCTACGAAGCTGATAGCCGCATTCTGTATGAGGTTGATCTTTATTTTCAGGTCGTGGAAGATGCTGTATAGCCTGCTGAGGTTGTCTTCTGTAATGAACGAGAAGTCTTTAGTGGTCACCTGTACCAGCTCCTGGTTTTCTTTGAGCACAATGAGTGGCGGATAATGTATGTTGTCACTCTCGCCTTGTATCACGGAGCCTTTAAGGTCTTTGTTGAGGAAGCACTTAACGTAGAGCGGTATATTGTTGTTCTGTAAAGGTTTGATGGTTTTGGGGTGAATGATCTGCGCGCCATAGAATGCCATTTCAATGACCTCGCTATAGGAGATGGCGTCTATCTTTACTGTATTGGGAAACAGCTTGGGGTCGGCATTCTGTAGCCCTTCCACATCCTTCCATATAGTTACAGACTCAAGGTGCAGCATGGCTGCAAGTATGGCCGCTGTATAGTCAGATCCTTCGCGGCCCAGTGTAACCGAAGTACCTTCTTCAGTAGACCCGATAAAGCCCTGTGTGATCACGATCTTACCCTGCCTGAGGGCTGAGCCGAGAATGGCATCTGCATTATGTTTGGAGTAAGCCCAGTCTACCACGCCATCGCGGTAAGTATGGTCTGTGCGGATCACGTTCCGTACATCGGCCCATTCGTTAGCTACCTTGTTCTGTAGTAAGTAGAACGAGAACATGTGTGACGAAAGCAATTCGCCCATACACACGATCTGGTCGTAAGAGTAATCGTAGCGTGTGCCGTCTGCGTTATGCACGGCCTGTTCCAGTTCTGCAAAGTGTTCTTTGAGTGCAGCAGCGGCAGCAGGATATTGCGTATCATCGAGCAGGGAGCGGGCATAGTCCAGGTGCTGCTGTTCCAGTTGCTGCACCAGTGTTAGTGCTTCTTTTTTCTCATCCTTACATGCGTGGCCCACTATTTTTTCCAGCGCATTGGTGGTCTTACCTAATGCGGACAGCACCACCAGCAGTGGCTGTTGCTCGTCACGGATAATTGGCAATAAGGCTGCCATCCTGCCTGCATCTGCTATGGATGCTCCCCCGAATTTAAAAACGCGCATTGTGTGTTATGTATTGCTTTGGTTATGTTCAGATCACTTTTTTTCCTTTCATCGCATCCTTCAGTGCGGCATCCATTACCCGCTCGGCATAAGGCCGGCTGATGTCGTTGAGTATTTCCAGTTCCTGCTGTATGCGGTCCTTATCCTTGTCGCTTATGGCTTGCTGTAATATCTGTATGCGCTGGTTGGTCAGTTCTATCTCTTCATCTGTGAGTACCGCGCGGTGCTTGGTGAGGAATTTCTCCGTTACGTCCAGCATTTGCTGCGCCTCGGTTGTGGCTTCTACCAATGCGCGCGTCTTTATGTCGTCCTTGGCATGGGTGAGAGAATCGAGCAGCATCTTTTCCACTTCTTCATCAGTGAGGCCATACTGGGGTTTCACGTCAATGCTCTGCGCCACACCGCTGCGCAGCTCTGTCGCACTTACTTTGAGTATGCCGTCGGCATCTATGAGGAAACTCACTTCCACTTTCGCCATCCCTGCCGGCATACCGGGTATGCCGGTAAGATTGAATTCAGCAAGTTTGCGGTTGTCCTGTACAAGGTCACGCTCGCCCTGGAAGACGGAGATACGCATGCCGCCCTGTCCGTCTTTCTGGGTGGTATATTGCCTGCCTGCTTTCATCGGTATCTTGGAGTTCCGGGGAATGAGCACATCCATGAGCCCGCCCATAGTTTCTATGCCCAGGGATAATGGCGTTACATCGAGGAGCAGCATTTCTGTATTGTTGCCGGCGAGTATATCGGCCTGCACAGCGGCGCCCAGGGCCACTACCTCATCCGGGTTCAACTCATCATGAACCTCTCTGCCGAAGAAGTCACGAACACTATTCTTAACTAATGGTACACGGGTAGACCCGCCCACCATCACTACCGCATCTATTTGTTCTTTCTTTAAGCCTGCGTCGCGCAGCGCATTGCCGCATGCGGTAATCGTGCGGTCAACAAGGGGTTGTATCAGTTCATTGAATTGCTGTCGGGTGATACTTACCTGCTTGCCATTTATGGTGCCGGAAAAATTGTCGTTACCGGAAAGATGCTTCTTTGCTTCTTCTGCGGTGATGCGAAGCTGCTGCATGGCAGACTTGTCGCTATCGGGCATGCCCAGCTCTTTATTCCAGTGTTGCGCCAGCACCCTGTCCATATCATCGCCGCCGAGATAGGTGTCGCCATTGGTAGAGAGTACCTCAAAGATGCCATTGCTGATGGTGAGTATAGAAATATCGAAGGTGCCACCGCCCAGGTCATAGACCGCAATGGTGGATTCAGTACCCTGTTTTGCACCAAGACCATACGCAAGGCTTGCTGCTGTAGGTTCGTTGATAATACGAAGTACATCAAGGCCTGCTAACCGACCGGCATCGCGTGTTGCCTGTCGCTGGGCATCGTTGAAGTAAGCGGGAACAGTGATGACCGCTTTGGTAACAGAAGTCTTCAGTATATGCTCTGCACGGTGTTTCAACTCTTTTAAAATGTAGGACGACAATTCTATCGGTGAGTAGAATTTCTGTCCTACCTGAATCTTTACCAGTGCATCAGTATCGTCGTCGATGATATTATATGCGAAGAAGCCGGCGTCTTTGCTGACGTCTTTGTAAGATTTGCCCATCAGGCGTTTTACGGAATAGATGGTACGCTCCGGCTCTGCAACTAAGAGTTCTTTTGCCGGGTTGCCCACGGTGGTATTTCCGTTCTGGTCGAAATGCACGATCGACGGAACGAGTGCCAGGCCGTCTATATCGCGTAGTGCCAATGGCTGGCGTGTATCGGTCTTCACGATGGCGATAAGGCTATTGGTTGTGCCCAGGTCTATCCCTACAATTGTTTCTTCCTGCAATAAACTTCCTGTGGCTATATTTATGGCTACTTTGCCCATGTGTGCATTCAATTAGGCGGCAAAGGTAAATATTATTATGGCTCCTTAATCGCAGTTGGGTATTAGTTGCGGTTTAGGTAATAACCATTAATTTTGTTTTCATGTGTCCGTTTGGGCGCTAAATTGCGGATAGATGCCCGAAGAAAATTTTCTCACATACCTGCGTGGCCGGAAGAAGATGCTGCTAGTGGCAGCGGGTATTTCCACGACATTGTTCCTTTTACTCAAATACTGCTTTCCCTACCCCGATTTTTTTGAGGACTCCACCAATTATGTTTTGTGGGCGTATGACAGATTTGATGTGGCTTACCGGCCTGTGGGTTATTCTTATTTTTTGCGGGGTATCCATGTAATATCCTCATCGGCCACATTCGCGGTATTTGTTCAGTATCTGTTCTTTTTTCTCAGCACGCTGTTCTGCTATTTCAGTACAGACTATTTGTTCGGGATACCGGCAAAGCTAAAATGGTTATTGCTTATAGTGCTGCTCGCAAACCCGCTGATGCTGTTCCAGGCCAACCTTATCTCCAGTGACAGTTTGTTTTGTTCGCTTACGGTTACGTGGATTACCCTCTGCCTGTGGGTGATCAGGCGCAATGAGATATGGGCCATGCTGGCACAACTGGTAGTGCTATATATGGCGCTGGAGGTACGCTATACGGCATTGTTCTTCCCGGTTGTGGCTGTAGTCGCGTTCGTCTTCTGCAGGGGCATGTGGCTATACAAAGCAGCGGGGATAGCCATAACACTGAGCTTTACATTCCTGTTTGTGCAGTTGCAGAAAGACCTGGTGACGCGACGCACGGGGGTGACAGTATTCTCGGGGTTCTCCGGCTGGCAGATAGCGAACAACGCGCTGTATTGCTACAAGAAAATAAATATAGACAGGAATGACCTGCCTACCGCGAATACACAAATACTCGATCAGTTGGTGAAGCGATATATTGATACCGTAGAGATTCCCATAAATACTCCGCCCAGCTCTGCGTATATATGGCACCAGAACTCACCGCTTAAATTATATTGCCGCCTTGTAAGCAAACGGGGAAATGTAGATTATACCTCGGCATGGTTTGGGGTGTCGCATACACTGAGTGACTATGGCTGGTATATCATCAACAATTTCCCGTGGCAGTTTACGCAATGTTATCTGTTGCCCAATGCAAGGGCCTGGTTTTACCCTGCGCTGGAAACTGTGGTGAACTACAACGCATCTGATATGAGGCTGCCCCCGGAGACGAAAGAATGGTTTGCATTTGACAATGATAAGCTGTGGTGCCGGTATCCCGATCTGCAGCGCAATATAGCTGTGGTATTTCCTACCGTGTCTTTACTACTGAATGTGCTTATTATTGCAGTGATTTGCTGGTTTATTGTACGGCATGCAGTTGCGCGAAAAATGCCAAGCCGTGATACCCGCAACCTGTTCATTGCGTGGAGTGTCTTCTATTTCGCTTTTATGGGGTTCATTATTTTCGCGGCCGCTGTTAACCTCAGGTTCCTGGATCCCGTGTTTATACTCGGGCCAATCATTTCCCTTTCGCTGTTAAGGCCGGTAAACACTACCGATCAACCCTCATAGCTACCACCCATATTTTTGTCGGCATCTTTTTGCACTCAGGTAACGATGTTTCAATTGTTTTCGCAGGGTGGAGTAACCTGTATGTATTTTTTGTTCTGATAATCATTATATTCGTTTGGACATAATGAATTCAACTTTGATGGACTTCTTAAAACCCACTGTTAATTTTCCTGCTTATCTGAGCTCGCAAAAGAGGATAATCTTTATGTCAATGGGCATCTCCACGCTGTGTTTTGTTTTATTGAAATTCTGCTTTCCTTATCCTGATTTTTTTGTTGATTCTAATAGTTATGTATTGTGGGCATTTAGTCGTGCAGATGTGGCTTACAGGCCAACAGGATATTCGTTTTTTCTGCGATTTACTCATAGCTTAATGGTTTCCGCATACTTTACAGTGTTTGTCCAGTACCTGCTTTCTTTTCTAAGTATGATTTTCTGCTTTTTTAGCGTTGATTATTTATTCGGATTACCCAAAAAACTAAAGACCGTACTGCTGGTACTGCTTCTCGTTAATCCACTGTTGTTATTTCAGACCAATCTCATTTCAAGTGATAGCCTTTTTTGCTCGTGTACAGTTGTTTGGTTTACACTCTGGTGCTGGATAATTAAGACCAACTGGCTGTGGGCATTTGTACTTCAGTTACTGCTTCTGTACTGTTGTGTTGAGATCCGTTATACAGCATTGTTTTTCCCTGTTACCGCTGTTGTTACTGTTTTTCTTTTCAGAACGAAGTGGCTTTACAGAATCGCTGCTTTTGTTCTGACCATGTCTGTTGTTTTATTCTGCATACAAAGGCAGAAAAGCCTGAATGAACTTGAAGTAGGTACGCCTGCTTTTTCGGCATTTGAAGGATGGCAAATCGCTAACAACGCATTGTATTGTTATAAGCACATTTCTATCGACGAAAGTGATCTTCCGTCTATCGGATCTGTACGCCTGGATAATGATGTCAGGCACTGTATTGATTCCGTTCCCGATCCGGGTAAGGTAGGTTCAGCGTATATATGGGAGAAGCAATCCCCGCTTAGAAAATACCAATATCAGGTTGGGCGTGTTTTTGAAATAGCTTACTTTCCTGCCTGGTGTGTAGCTTCAATTGCGATGCATGAATATGGCTGGTATATAGTAAAAAATTTCCCGAAAGAGTTTGCGATATATTATATTCTACCAAACACAGTAAACTATTTTTATCCTGAAAGCGAAGCACTTGCTAACTACAACGCAGGGAATATGCTGGTGCCACCCGATACTAAAGAATGGTTCGGACTGGATATTGATTACCTGGTATGTAGGTTCCCTGATATGCAAGCCGCGATCATTGTCATAATGCCGGCAATGTCGCTATTGTTAAATGTTTTTATTATCGTGGTTATATTGTTGTTTCTGTTCAGGAATGTGCCTAAATGGAAAAAGACAGATCGGGATACGCGGAACTTGTTCGTTGCATGGAGTGTCTTCTATTTCGCCTTTATGGGTTTCACCATTTTTGCAGCAGCAGTGAATCTCCGGTTTATGGACTCCATTTTTATTCTGGGTCCAATTATGTCATTTGCATTATTGAGTCCGGTAAAACCTATCGAGGGGAACCGGTAGCTACAACCCATATTTTGTCGGCATCTTTTTTGCGGATGCTTAGGTAGTAGCCTGCTATCTGTATGGCCATGGGGTCGCCCATTGGAGCAATCATTTCTATCCAAACGGGCTCGCCGGGTATGCAGCCCATTTCCATCAGGGTCAATTGAAAATCACTCTCGTCATGGCTTTTTATCACTGCCCTTTTGCCCTTCGGTAACTGGGAAAGAGGTATCGCTTTTTCTTCCGTCACTTTCATTAGTGCAAAATTACTGAAGTAACGGATAAGACGGTAACTTTGACCTTAATTATAACATAATGAGAAAGGACATAGCAGGGAGGGACGATGTAGAATTGCTGGTAAATTCGTTTTACGAGGTGGTGAGAGCGGATGGGACTGTTGGTTACATCTTTCATGATATTATAGGTGAAGATTGGTCGCACCACCTGCCCATTATGTACCAGTTCTGGGAGTCGGTATTGCTGCAGAAGCCGGGATATACAGGGAACCCGGTGAAGAAACATATAGACATAGACAAGAAAATACCTTTGAATAAAGAACATTTTAACCGGTGGCTGGAAATATGGAATGCAACCGTTGATCGTTTGTTTGAAGGCCCAATAGCAGATGATGCTAAAAACAGGGGAATGCTGATGGCCAATATGCTGGATATGAAGATAGTAATGGCGAGGGATGCTAAGTTTATCAGTTAGTAATATAAGTGCATTTAGTTTAAACAACATCGAAGTCAGGCATGGGTACATTCACTATTTCGGGTAAACTTATTGATCTGTTCCAGCGGCGGATATATCCGGCAGAGGTATCTGTAGAAAATGGTGTGATCGCCAGTATTAAAGAGGTGACGCATGCTGCTGACCAATACCTGCTGCCTGGATTTGTGGACGCGCACATTCATATAGAAAGCTCCATGTTGCCGCCAACCGCGTTTGCGCAAATGGCAGTAATGCATGGCAGCGTAGCTACCGTATCTGATCCTCATGAAATAGCCAATGTATGCGGACTGGAAGGTGTGCAATACATGATCGATAACAGTAAGCTATCGCCGTTCAAATTTTTCTTTGGTGCGCCATCGTGTGTGCCCGCAACCGGCTTTGAGACCGCAGGAGCAAAACTTGATGCAGTGGCAATAGCAAAGCTGCTGCAGCAGGAGGATATATGGTACTTGTCGGAGATGATGAACTATCCCGGAGTATTAAATCATGATGAGGAAGTGCTGGCGAAAATAGCAGCCGCCAAAAAAATAGGAAAGCCGGTAGACGGCCACGCCCCGGGATTGAAGGGCGCTGAAGCAATGGCTTATGCCGCGGCAGGGATAACTACAGACCATGAGTGTTTTACCATAGAAGAAGCGCTGGACAAAGTAAAGGCCGGGATGCACATACTGATACGGGAAGGGAGCGCCGCAAAGAACTATGAGGCGTTGGCCGAACTGATAAAACTGCATCCCGATAGGGTGATGTTCTGCAGTGACGATAAGCATCCCGACGAACTGGCGTTGCATCACATAAACGGGCTGGTGAAACGTTCGCTGCAAAAAGGATACGACCTGTATGATGTGTTGAGAGCTGCATGTGTGCATCCTGTGATCCATTATGGATTGCCGGTAGGCTTGCTCAGGGAGAATGACCCTGCTGACTTTATCGTGGTCAACGACCTGGTGGCATTTGATGTGCTACAGACTTACATAGACGGCACGCTGGTGGCGCAGAACGGTAAATCACTGATACCGGATACGCACGTGACGCCAATAAATAATTTCCAGGCAGAGAAGAAAGAAGCCGGTATATTTCGCATTGCAGCAAGTAGCGAAGCACCTGTGATAAGAGTAATAGAGGCTATAGAAGGACAATTGGTTACGAATGAACTGCAATTACTCGCGAAGATAGAAAATGGCTGCATAGTCAGCGATACAGAACGGGATATACTTAAGATAGCGGTCATTGACCGGTACAAAAAAGATGCACCGGCAGCAATAGCGTTTATCAGGAACTTCGGATTGAAAAAAGGCGCGCTTGCATCTACCGTGGCGCACGATTGCCACAATATCATTGCGGTGGGTGTGGATGATGAATCAATGTGCGCAGCGGTGAATAAACTGATAGAAGTGAAAGGCGGTATTGCGGTTGCGGAAGACAAGAATAAGGTGACCTGTATCCCACTGCCGATAGCTGGACTCATGACCACAGACGGCGGTTATAAAACGGCTGAGGCTTATACGCAGCTCAACACGCTGTGCCGTGAACTGGGAACAGACTTACATGCCCCATTTATGACCTTGTCTTTTATGGCGCTGCTGGTGATACCGGCTCTGAAACTGAGTGATAAGGGATTGTTTGACGGACGGAAGTTTGAATTTGCAAGTGTTGAAGTGTAAACTGCCGGATAGATTATTAGTTATAACTTTATACGCATGCAACTGACATTGACACTGGATATACCACCATTATCTAAGCCACTTATTTATACAGACAATATCCTGCTGACCGGGTCGTGTTTCACTGAGCATATTTCTGACAGATTGCTGCAGCATAAATTCAAAGTATTGTCTAACCCTCATGGGATACTCTTTAATCCCCTGAGCGTGGCAGCCAGCCTGGATGGCTACCTCGATGGTAAGCAATACGTGGAAGATGATCTTTTTTTTCTGAATGAGCTATGGAATAGCTGGGACCATCATACCCGGTTCTCCCATATAGACAAGGCATCGGCGCTGGAGGGAATAAATAGGTCGCAGGCGGACGCGGCAGAGTTCATAAAGAAAGCAGATTGTATCATCATTACACTCGGTTCGGCATTTCAGTATTATTTAAAAGAGACCGGGAAACCCGTAGCCAATAACCACCGCGCTCCCGCCCAATGGTTTGAGAAGAGATTGCTGCCTATTGCCGATATTACTGATGCCCTGCACCGCACGCTGCATAAATTGTTTGCAGTAAATCCATTCGTACAGGTGTTGTTTACCATTAGTCCGGTGCGGCATATACGTGATGGGGTAGTGGATAATAACCGCAGCAAGGCACGGCTCATAGAAGCAGTGCACACCCTGTGCGAGGACCATGCGCGGGCGCATTATTTCCCCGCGTATGAACTGGTGATAGATATACTGCGCGACTACCGGTTTTACGATATAGATTTTGTACATCCCAATTTCCCGGCAACAATGTATGTATGGGAGCATTTTGTAAAGTCGTGCATTGATCCGTCTGCTCATGAGATAATGGGCCATGTGCAGGACATTGCCACCGCCCGTTCGCATCGCTCCCGTTTCCCGGAAACAGAGGCGCATAAGAAATTTAAGGAAAGCTATGCTGCCAAGTGCAGAACGCTGATGAACAAATATCCTTTCTTAGACCTTGCGGATGAACTAAAGTATTTTACCGGCGACCGGTAATGAGGTTATGAACGCGCTGATGCCCCCTCGATTTGTTTGTATTCTTCCTCCTCCTCCTTACTCTTCTTATCGAGCATCACGAGCATGGCCAGCGGTATAAAGAACAGCGCTGCTACTTTGTGTGTTTCTATCAGTTCAGAGAAAAAGTTATTGATAAATCCTACAGCTATGGTCATAGCCAGGCCGATGGTGACCAATCTATAAAACCTGTCTCTGAAGCGGTGATAAATGCGCTGGGCCTTTGAGAATATCATGTAGATAAGTAGCGCATAGAGCAGCATGGCCGGCCATCCCTGCTCCACCAGCATGTACAAAAAGTAGTTGTGGGTGGTGGAATGTTCGTTGTTTCGGCTTACATACGTCTGGAAAGAGGTAACAGTATAGGGTTTGTAGAAATAGTAAAAGGCGTGCGGCCCATAACCGGTAATGGGCCTGTCCTGGCTCATACGCACTGCTGCTATCCACCTGTATATCCGCTCCATAGACGACATATCCTTTCCTTTGAAGGTAGATATGATATGGTCGGCGAAGTTTTTGTGCATGTAGGTATTGTTGTAGTCGGGCCGGAACTCCAGGTATTTATTATTGGGCACCATGTAGCACACCAGCGCAATGATGAGCGCGTAAAATATGGGCATGATCACATTCACGATCTTCATACGCATGGCCAGGCCTATAACAATAGCAAAGACGATACCCACCACAGCGGCTCGCGCAAAAGAGAAGAATATGCCGGCAATGAATATAAGGATGATCAGCAATAACAACAGTCTTACCAAAATGCCTTTCCCCCTGGTGAGCGGCCAGGCAATCAGTAAGAGAGGGAAGAACATGGATATAACAGTAGAATAATCCACATGGTTGTAATAGAGGCCGCTCATGGCTTTCTGTACTTTGTCGAACTTGAAGTTGAGGTAATAGTGGTGTATGAGTATCACTATTATCGTTATGAGCATGGGCACCAGCAACAGGAAAAAGCCTTTTATATAATCTTTCTTCTCGGTGAATATCCAGATAGGGAGGATAAAGAAGCAGACCATCAGCCAGCATTTGGCGATCAGGAACTTAATGGAAAAAAATAACACCTTGGAGAAGATCACAGCTATTATCGTCCAGATGAATTGAAGCACGATAACCAGTACCAGGGAGTCTTTCCACCACCATTTGGGGATGGTAGTGGGGTTGCGGGCCCATACCAGCATGAAGAGCAGCAGGAACACCCACATCATCGGCTCATCAGGCAGGGTAATGGCCATGGTATCTCCCGAAAAATTTATCTGCACAGATGCGGGGATAGTGAAGAGGAATATCCACCAGGCCATCTTCCAGTTAACGCCAAGCATTAATGCATATAAAAAAGCAAATGGCACTACCAGTATGAAATAATTCCCGGTATAAGAGAATAATATCACAGTGGCGAAGAGCAGCAAAAATGCCGCTGCATGAAACCAATTATTTTTTATTGCTGCCAGCATTATCGCACTACTTCATTCAGCTTACGGAAATAAGCCATTATTAAAACATATATCACGCTGAAGAAAAGGCCCAGTGATCCGGCAACCACTAATACCATCAGCACACTGGGTCCGAACGGTGCTGTAGGCGGTAAAGCCCTGGTGATGAGCTTCAGAAAATCCATCGACTCATTTTCAGACGTCGCGAATTCGTTCAGGTTAGAAATATAATGTGCCCTGTCGCTCACTAACTGATCTTTGATGGATTCAACATTCTGTATTTCTTCGATTGCCTTACCAAATCCTTTGCCGCCACCCTTTATATCGCCCGTGATCACATTCTGCCTTGCAGGGCTCACAATGCTATAGATACCGGTTTTGTCCCGCATATCAGCCAGTGTATCTGTGAGCGCTATTATGGCGCTGTCCAGTTGTGTTACTTTCTGATTGATGGAATTGTACATGTTCTTCTTCATGAAGGTGTAGTAACTCCGGTAAGTTTCCTCCAGCACCTGCACCGACATATTGGCCACATTTGCCGCGGTCTGCGGATCGTATGCGGTATAGGAGACCTCAATGTCCTTATATTCTGAGCGTTTTACGTTAAATCCTTTATTAAAGATGCTCATCAGTGAGGCATGGCCCTTCGGGTCATTGATGTCCTGGTTGTACACGACCTGGAACTGGCAGTTCCTGATGACCCGGTCGTGGACAGTGTCTGAGTTGGCCAGGGCGGTTACCTTATCCAGTTCGTCGTCGCCGCCAAAAAAGTCGACATACCGTGTTTCCATAGACCGGAACAGGGTGCTGCGATCGCCATAGTGCGGATTATTGACCAGGAAGCGCGCCTCGGCTCTATATTTTTTCTTCTTAACCAGTAAGAACAAACCACCGAGTGCCATCGCGATTGCCGTTATGGCAATGACGAAGCGCTTCTGTTTTTGTATCGTCCTGATGATATCGATCAGGTCAAAAGAGGGTGTAGCCATCGTTTATAAATTAGGTTTAACAAGGATCATTATTTTTTTTTAATACCTATAACATCCCTGGAACAAATCTTATTTCCTTTTTACTGCCGCACTAAAATAATGGTCGGAAAGTGACATAAGCATAGTGCTGAAAAAGAAGCCGAGCAGCGCACCTATCAATACAGTCAACATCCCCCCGATACCTTTGGCATTTAACGGGTTCTTTGCCGGAGTTACCACCTTTATGAGCGGCATCTCGTCATCCTTCAGGCCGGTAGAATACTGGTTTTGCAATGTCTGGTTCTTGGCCCGGTCATATACCACCTGGTCTTTTATAGATTCCAGGTTTTGAATGATCTCCACGCCCCGGCCATAATCTTTATGTCCGTTCTCTTTCATAGAGGAGAGCATGATGTTGTTGCGGGCCGGACTGATGATATCATAGATGCCATAGTAGTTGCGGAGCGAGGACAACGAATCTGTTAGCGACGCTATGGTGCTGTCTTCCTCGTGGCATTTATTCACTATCGACTGATACATGAACCTTTTCGTATCCTTGTAATAACCACTGTATACCTCTCCTACCACACGAACGATCTCATTGGCAACACCCGCCGCCAGTTCCGGGTCGGTATCTGCATAACTAAGTATCACATCTTTATACTCGGTACGCGTCACATTAAGATTCTTATTGTATCTCCTTTCAGTAGCCAATTGACCCTTACGTGTAGCGCCGTCAAGCTTGTATATATAATCAAGGCGCATATTCCTGATCACCTGGCTGCGCACAATGTCAGATTCGGCCAATAAAAGGATACGGTTCACGTCATCCTCATCAGCGAAATAGTCGAATATCCTGGTATCTGCATTATACAGGTTGCTTCGGTCGCCATAGAGGGGGTTGCGTACCAGGAATTCCGTTCTCCCTTCATACATCCTGGGCCCCGCCATGTAGAATATTGCTGCCGCTACCGCCGAAAGGAAGGAAACAACAAAGATCAGGCGCATGTGTTTGCGGACGGTTTCTATAATATCCGGCAGGTTAAAACCTGGAGTAGCCATTGGAACAGAGGGGGTATTTAAAACTTAAACTTATGAAATTTACTTCAAAAAACGTCACATTAGCCGGTATATTGTTCAGGGGCAATGTTATATCACTGTTTCGCCGGCCTGCATTTTTTTCCGCATTTTCCGCGAATTGCAGGGCATCAAGCATATCTTGTATATTGCCATTCATAAAGTCGTCAAGGCTATATATGGTCATGTTTATGCGGTGGTCGCTCACACGTCCCTGCGGATAATTATAGGTGCGGATCTTTGCTGACCGGTCTCCTGTACTTACCAGGCTCTTGCGCCGCCGGCTTATTTCATCTTCCTGCTTGCGCACCTGCTCTTCATACAACCTGGAGCGCATCATTGCTGTGGCCTTATCCCTGTTGCCCAGCTGCGACCGTTCTGTCTGGCAGGTGATCACCGTACCTGTCGGTACGTGAGTGAGGATCACTTTGGTCTCCACCTTATTCACATTCTGTCCGCCGGCGCCGCCACTGCGCGCAGTTTCCATTTTCAGATCGCTGTCCTTTAGCTCAAAGTCGATCTCTTCGGCTTCGGGCATTACAGCCACTGTAGCCGCCGATGTGTGTACCCGGCCGCTGCCTTCTGTAGCAGGCACCCGCTGTACGCGGTGTACGCCGCTTTCAAACTTCAGTATGCCGTACACATCTTCGCCCACCACTTCCAGTTGCACTTCTTTATATCCGCCTGCCGTCCCTTCGGTCTCAGACAACAAGGATACTTTCCATTTACGGCGCTCGCAGTATCTCATATACATCCTGCACAGGTCACCGGCAAATATGCTGGCTTCGTCGCCACCGGTG
>Ga0206949_1094_pt1 | contig 33513 bp, 27 predicted proteins | sample Alteio_BWOrgHeat_40_FD_153240 | JGI IMG/M metagenome (GOLD analysis project Ga0206949, IMG submission 153240) | Enriched cells from forest soil in Barre Woods Harvard Forest LTER site, Petersham, Massachusetts, United States -... | ecosystem: Environmental > Terrestrial > Soil > Temperate forest >...
CTTCAGTTAACAGTTGCATTGCTTTATCGATCCTGGTTTGCGACAGGTATTGATGAGGCGTTTTTTTGTAAACATCATTGAAGAGCCTTATAAAATGATACTTCGAAAAAAAAGCTTCTCCGGCGATGTTATTGATGTTCAATATTTTATGATGGAGCCAGGGACGAGTGAGCGAATAAAAAACAAGTACAGCTGTCCGTTTATATATCCTTGACGTTTTATCCTAATATAGGCAATCTTCACTTTCCGTGAATAAGGAACAAACCTTTATCTTTGGCTATGCCTAAAAATAAACCGCCAGTTACCGGGAAATACATTGACCCTTTGGTTGATTTTGCTTTTAAAAAAATATTTGGCAGTGAGCCAAATAAGGATTTGCTTATAGCCTTTTTAAATGAAGTATTTAGGGGCCGTAAGCATATTATTGATTTAACTTACAACAAAAATGAACACCCAGGCGATTTAAAAGACGAGGGCGCCGCAATATTTGATCTGCTCTGCACTGGTGATAAAGGTGAACAATTTTTAATTGAAGTGCAACGGGGCAGACAAGGTTATTTTAAAGAAAGGGCATTATTTTATACTTCCCGTCTCATTAGCGACCAGGCCCCAAAAGGCAACCGAAGCGCATGGGCATACAATATTGCAGAAGTGTATTTAATTGCTTTGCTGGAAGATTTTACATTGGAGAATAGCCCGGCAAATACATACCTGCATGATATTTGTTTATGTAACAGGGACACAGGCGAAATATTTTATCATAAATTAGGTTATACTTACATTGAGTTAAGTAGATTTGTAAAAACGGAAACCGAACTGGAAACCGATTTAGACAGATGGCTTTATGTGTTAAAAAACATGAGCCGGTTTGAAAAAATCCCGGTTTATCTTCGGAAGCCTATATTTGAAAAACTATTCAGTATTGCGGAATATACAAATTTGACGAAGGAGGAAAAAGTCATGTACGATAGCAGCTTGAAATATAAGTGGGACAATAAAAATGTGTTAGACTACGCTCTTAAAGAAGCCCGTGAAGAAGAACAAATAAAAATAATTAAAAACCTTATCGTTCAATTAGGTTTATCTGACGAACAGGCCGCCGGTATTACTGAAGTATCGGTGGATTTAGTTAAAAAGATCAGAGCGGGTTTAAATAAACAGTAATGATGGATCCCCGCCTCGGACTATAAACCATGAACTAACCAAAACCGCAATTTTCGAGAAGTCCACTGAGAAATATCTGTTCATTTTTGGGTCTATAAAACAAAATTTAAGATGATCACAAGAATGAACCACGTTAGCGTTTTTGTTTTGGACCAGGACAGCGCTTATGAGTTTTACGTTAATAAACTCGGCTTTAAGGTGAATACCGATGCCCCGATGGGTCCCGGTATGCGCTGGCTAACCGTTTGCCCGCCCGCACAGCCTGAATTGGAAATCGCCTTAATGGCTATCGATGCCGGAATGATGTTTACCGAAGATTCGGCCGCTCATATGCGGGCGCTTGTCAGTAAAGGCACCTTCGGCTTTGGCGTATTTGAGTGCGACAACCTCCTGGTGACCTACGAGGAACTGAAAGCAAAAGGCGTTGAATTCACCAAGCCGCCAACCAAAGAGTTTTATGGCTTCGAAGCCCTGTTTAAGGACGACTCGGGCAACTGGTTTTCCCTTGGTGAAAAGTCGGAATAGCCTGCAATTTTGCAATTTGCGAAGTCCTCTTCCTGAATTAAATGTTTACAAAACATTTTTCAAGACAATTTGATGACATTGAAAATAAAACTGTAATTTAGTCGACCGGCAACATAAACATGTTGCCGGTTTTTTATATTGCAGAAAATAAAAGATTTGAATAATTATACATTTTCTGCAAAAATTTAGTTTATAACTAACTACGGTGATACTTAATTAAACAAGGGCCTACTTTTAATGTTAATCTTTATTTAATCCCCCTATAGGTTATTCATGAAAAGTAACTATGTCATTGTAATACTCCTTTTTTGTTTTTCAAATGTCTTTGGCCAGGGAAAGTGGGAGTTAAAGAAGGATGAGGATGGGATACAGGTTTTTACCCGCAAGGCCGCAAAAGGCAATATAAAGGAACTCCGCGTATTGTGCGAACTGGATGCTACCAAAGCGCAACTGATCAGTACCCTTGAAAATATTAGCGATTACAACAGCTGGGTTTACTCCAATAAAAAATCTACTGTCCTGAAAATGATAACCCAGCAGAATATCATTTATTATACCCAATCGCATTTGCCATGGCCAATACGGGACCGCGACCTGGTGGTGGAATTGAATATTACACCGACGCCGGACGTGCTCAATGTCCAGGCAAAAAGTCTCCCCGATTACATGCCGAAAGATTCGAATTATATCAGGGTACCCTATTCGCTGGCGGTATGGAAAGTCACCCAGGCGGCTGATAACAAATTAAAAGTCGATTATACCTTTAGTATAGATCCGGGCGGGAACATACCTTCATGGCTGGTAAATGCCACCCTTACTATTGGCCCCTATAACTCCTTTTCAAAGCTGCGTGAAATATTGAAGGCGCAGAAAGGCCAGCAAATTCATTGATGGGGAGGGACGAGGGAGTCAAGAGTCAAGACTCAAGATGAAAAGCGTTTTTTTCCTGGTTCTTGACTCTTGGTTCTTGATTCTATTTACAATCTTACAGGTGCTTTGATCGATATTCCCTCTTTCAGCAAATTTTCACGAATGGTTTTGGCAAACTCCACCGCATGCGCACCATCGCCGTGCAGGCAAAGGGTATCGGCCTTTAACGAAATGACTTTTTGGCTGGCAGATATTACTTGCTGCTTGTTCACCATCATCAGGGCCTGGTTTAGCGACTGTTGCTCATCAACAATCAGCGCATTTGGCTGCGTTCGCGGCGTGAGTGAGCCGTCATCCTGGTAAGTCCGGTCAGCAAACACTTCCGATGCATAAGCCAGCCCGGTTTTTTTTGCGGCCATTACCATTTCGCTATTAGCCAGTGCAAATAATATCAACCCGGAATCAAAATCATGCACAGCATCAACTATTGCGCGGGCCAGCAACGGGTCGCGCGCAGCCATATTGTACAGGGCGCCATGCGCTTTTACATGGTTAAGGCGGCCGCCTGCAGCTTTTACAAAGCCATATAAGGAACCAACCTGGTAAAGCACCATCTGGTAGGCTTCTTTTGGTGATATCTGCATTTCCCTTCGGCCAAAGCCTTGCAAATCGGGCAGGCCGGGATGCGCGCCCACAGCCACTCCTTTTTTTATGGCGGAGTTTACGGTAATTTGCATCACGTTCGGGTCGCCAGCGTGAAAGCCACAGGCAATACTGGCCGACGAAATATAATCCAATAGCTTTTCATCATTCGGCATCGGGTAATTGCCGAAGGCTTCGCCCATGTCGCAGTTCAGATCAATGGTTGGCATGTCTATTTTATTTGAGTCAGCAAGATCAGCTATATCGCTGCCTAATCGTCACCGCCAATTTACACAGTTCCAACTGATGCTGAATATACAGTTTTTCGGCTTCCTTCCAGCCGATCTCCTTGAAATTGATGGCATCGCCGGGTTTCAGCTGTGCACATAGCGGCAGGTCAACTGCCGCTACGCAGGCAATACGCGGGTAGCCGCCGGTAGTTTGGCAATCGGTCATCAGCAATACAAGCTCGCCATTATTGGTAACCTGGATGGTGCCAGGTGTAACAGCCGTTGACAGCAGTTCGCCGTCAACAGCGCGACGCATTAACTTTCCCTGAAGCTGGTAACCCATGCGGTTGCTGTTATGCCCCAAAACATATTCGGCTGAAAAAAAACTGCTAGTCGAAGATGTGTCAAACCAATCGAATTCTCTTCCGCGCATAACCCGGATCGACTTGAGATCACGCGACAAAAACAAATCGCGGGCCACACTCCATTTGGGATAGTTTATGGCATTGCCTTTTAAATCATTCCATATCGCCGTAGTTGCGGCGGTAAATTTCCCGGTCGACTTTAATATATCCTTCTCTTTCAGGAACCGGCCGTCATGGCCCCCAAACCTGGCCGTGATATAAGTGCTTCGGCTGCCCAAAGCTTCCGGCACATGCCACCCGCCCGCCACCGCCAGGTACGACCTGCTTCCCCGGGGCGTATTTTCCAAATAAAGATTGGTGCCTGCCGGTATGAACAGTGGCCGGTGCTGCGGCAACCTCCGTATCTCCGTTTTTAGACAAGCCCCCGAGCCCGACAGGCAGATCAGCATATCGTCTTCTGTTACGAATGAAGCGCCGCTTTGCGTAAACTCGATGACCGCGTCATTGGCATCATTGCCCAGGCTTAAGTTGGCTATTTGCGCCGATAAACCGTCCATCGCGCCGGAGACAGGTACGCCCTGCGAAAGGTAATAATGGCGGCCCAGGTCCTGGATGGTGGCCATTAAACCGGCTCTTTTGATCCTGATCTTCATCCGCCGCTGTATTTTTCGAACTCAGAAAGGCTTATAGGCTCAAACTTCACCATATCATTTGCTTTTAACAATGATGGCTGCGATCGTTTGGCATCAAATAAACGCAAGGGTGTCCGGCCTATTATTTGCCAGCCGCCGGGTGTTTCCAGCGGGTAAACGCCGGTTTGGCGGCCCGCGATTCCTACAGCGCCCGGCGAAACCTTAACAGGCGTTGCCTTTCGCGGCACCTCAAGCACTGGATTTAATCCGCCGAGGTAAGCAAAGCCGGGTATAAAACCGACCATGCAAACTTTATAAACGACCTCGCTATGCAGTTTGATCACCTCGTAGCTGTCTAATTTCGTGTGGCCGGCAACGTATTCCAGGTCATACCCGAAAACGCCTCCATAGCAAACCGGTACTGTAATTATTTCCGATTGGCCGGCATCTTCAAAGCCGCTTGTCTGTTCATTCAATCCCAGCAAATATGCCCTGGCTTTATCGAAACCGGTTTTTCCCGGAAGCGGGGCGTTAAAGAGCGTGAGCAGATCAAAAAATACCGTTAAGCTGGCATAGGCCGGTACAGTTTGGTACATGCCAGGCATTGCTTTTTGCTGTAACAGCCGGTCAAAAGCGTTTACCCGGTTTACGATATCTTCATCGACTGTTTTTCCAAATTCAATGGTTACTGCGCCTTCGCTGATCGGGTATACTTGCAGATCACTTTTGTCGCGCAAATCAATCATTTGTTAAATTTAACTGTTTACGATAGTCAAGATATAAGAGCCAGAAATCAAGGTAGAAAGTAGAATTTTACCGCAAAGAACGCAAAGAGAGGACACAGAGGCCACAAAGCTTTAATAGTATGTCAATTTTTTTCTCCGTGCTCTTTGTGTCTTCTTGGCGATCTCTGTGGTTTAATTTTTTTTAACTGTTCTTTTAGCCGAAACATGAAGCCTTATATTTAGACTAATCCGTATTTTTCTTGATTCCGGGTTCTTGGCTCCTAATTCTCATCCATTAAGAAGCGGAAGCCGGGTATTTAAACCCCGGAAAAACGATATGAAAAATGCCCCACCAGCCGTGTTCAAGCGTCATATATAATTTAAAAGGGCCGCCTATCCGCACCGTCTCCCCGTTCTCTAAACCGGCCTCGTATTTTACCACGCCCCCTGCATGCCCCAGCCCGGAACCTTCCTCCAATTGAAAACCCGATTCAATGATCTTAAACTCTCCTTCCGTAAAACCGCTGTACGCGCCGAATATTTTTTTGCACTGCGCCACTACCTCGGCCTTAGGCAATATTTTTCTGTCAGGCAAAATGAAATGCGAGGCCAGCTCCCAGCTTTTTTCATCCAGCGACCTGTCAAACCATTGTTTTATAAACTCTTCGGCCCTTCTTTCTATATCTTTTTTGTGGTTAGGGTGAAATTCTTCGTAATCAAAGCAAGTCGTCATCCCCGGCATCGGCATAAAAGTACTTTCGTGCTCAAATAATTCTTCGGTAATAAACTGATACCGGGTCCGGCTGTCAACTTCTTCGTCAAAATAAACATCGATATTTTTTTCGGACAACAAATCGCTGATCTGGTCCAGGGCCGCTTCCAGGTCCTCGTCGGTTAAATCTTCCGATCGTTTAAAATCAGGCTTGCCGATCAGGTCATAAACTTTGGCCGGCTTTGAACTGGCCCAGTTTTGCTCAAAGGCCATCACGTTTTTCAGGAATTCATTTTCAATTTCCGGGTCGATATCCGAAGCGGAAAAGGATTTTGCGCCCATCTCGGCCTGCAATTTAAGCTTCATCAGCTCATTTTCCATGCGCAGGTTTTCTTCGGGATCATCGCTCAAAGGCAGGTTAGGGTTGTCGTTGTTATCGTTCATATGGCTTTTATTGAACTCAAATTTAAACTAAGATTTTTAAGATTAAAGGATTTTTAAAATTAGTGGTTTAAAAATCAAACGTACCGGTTATTGTAAAAAATTAATAGCATAGGCTATTTACCAATGTTAATTTCACATTTATTTATTTAATTTTAACTTTCGTTATAAACCGGTTGACTGACCATTTTTTTGAAAAACTCTATGCGGCGTAATTTGTGCTTGTTGATTTTTTGTGCGGGTGGTTTTTTATTTATGCTTAACGCCTGCAACCATCCTTCAAGTATCGAAGACCAGGTACCGGATGTAGTGAGTTATAACTTTAACATCCGTCCCATTCTTTCTGACAAATGCTACAAATGCCATGGGCCCGATGCCAGCAAACGGCAGGCAGGCTTAAGGTTGGACGACCCGACAAGCGCATTTAAAGCTTTAAAAGACGACCCGAATGCCCACGTACTTGTTCCGGGCAGCCCGGAGCAATCGGAGCTGTTTCGCAGGGTATCTACCGGCGATACGTCGGATATGATGCCCCCTTCAAATTCAAACCTGAAGAGGCTAACCCCGCATGAAATCGACCTGGTTAGGAAATGGATAAAACAGGGCGCCAAATTTGAAAAACACTGGGCGTTCGTTCCTCCCAAAGAATTACCCGTACCCGAAGTAAAAGACAAAACATGGCCGAAAAACCCGATAGATAACTTCATCCTGCAAAAACAGGAACAATACGGGCTTAGCCACAACCCCGAAGCCGACAAAGAACGCTTATTAAAACGCCTTTGCTTTGACTTGACCGGGTTGCCGCCAAGCCTGGACATGATGGACAAGTTTTTGGCGGATAAAAGTCCGGATGCGTACGAAAAAGTGGTTGACCAACTGATGGCCAGCCCTGCCTACGGCGAAAAGATGGCGCTGCACTGGATGGATGTTTCGCGCTTTGCCGACTCGCATGGCTACCAGGACGACAACTACCGCAGCCAATGGCCTTGGCGCGATTGGGTGATACATGCCTTTAATGAGGATCTGCCATACGATAAATTCATCACCTGGCAGCTGGCCGGCGACCAGATACCAAACGCCACCAAAGAGCAATTGCTGGCAACGGGTTTTAACCGCAATCATAAAATTACTGAAGAGGGCGGCGTGATCAACGAGGAATACCGTGTAGCCTATGTTACCGACCGTACCAACACCTTTGGCAAAGCATTGCTGGGCGTTACCATTGAATGTGCGCACTGTCACGATCATAAATACGACCCATTCTCACAAAAAGAATATTACAGCCTTTTTGCATTTTTTAACCAGGTGAAGGAGCCGGGTATTCAATCAACCGTGGGCGGCCCCGAAACGTATGCAAAGCGGCCTTTGATGCAGATAACCAACGAGGACGTAAAAGGCATTTTGAAATTTGTAAACAAGCAGGATACCAGCAAGTTGATCGTATCGGTAATGGGGGACAGCGAGAGCTACCGCAAAACTTATGTGCTGAAACGTGGCAACTATGATACGCACGGCGACGAGGTGTTTATGGGAACGCCGAAAGCCATTATGCCGTTCGGCGATACTTATCCCAAAAATCGCCTCGGGCTGGCGGAGTGGATGTTCAACCCCAAAAACCCATTAACAGCCAGGGTATTTGTGAACCAGATGTGGCAGGAATTTTTTGGACGGGGGATTGTAAAGACTTCGGAGGATTTTGGCAGGCAGGGCAATTTGCCATCGAATCCTGAACTGCTCGACTGGTTGGCAGTTGATTTCAGGGATCACGGCTGGGACGTAAAAAGGCTGGTTAAACAATTGGTAAGCTCGGCTACCTACCGGCAATCGGCTGTGATCACACCTGAAAATTTCAAAGCAGACCCGGACAACCTTTACCTGGCACGTGGGCCGCGCAACAGGCTCCCGGCTGAATTTATAAGGGACATGGTTTTGGCGAGCAGCGGTTTGCTGACCCGTACCATTGGCGGCCCAAGTGTTAACCCCTACCAGCCGCCCGGCCTTTGGGAAGCGGCAACATCTGGCCGGGGGCAATTGGCGAGTTATAAACAGGTGCACGGCCCCAACCTGTATCGTCGTGGCATGTACACGCTGATAAAACGAACTGTGCCGCCAGTTGAAATGGCCATTTTTGATGCCAGCAACCGCGATCAATGCGAAGTGCGCCGGTTAAATACCAATACGCCGCTGCAGGCGCTGTTGATGGAAAATGACCCAACTGTGCTGGAAGCCGCAAGGGTTTTGGCAGCGAATGTGCTGGCGGATAAAAGCAATTCAAAAGATAAAATTGACAAAGCTTTCCGGCTCATCATTTGCAGAAAACCCACCGAACGGGAATCGAACATATTGATAAGCTTATATAATGATGAGCTGAAAAATATGGATGCAAAAACAGCGGCGAAGGTGCTGAATGTGGGCGAATACCCCATTCCGGAAAACCTGGACAGGGTAACGCTTGCGGCGATGATGAAAACAGTTGACGCTATTTATAACTTGGAAGAAGCGATAACGAAGACCTGACGATTATGGAGAAAGATTTTTTAGAACACGGGCTGAACTTTAACAGACGCAAATTTTTGTCGAGGCTGAGCCTGGGTATCGGTGGCGTGGCTTTAGGTTCATTGCTGATACCGGACTTGTTTAGCGGGTTGGGGTCGGACAGCGACAGTGACTTTGTTCCCGGCCTGCCCAATTTTGCACCGAAGGCAAAACGCGTTATCTATCTTTTCCAGGATGGGGCGCCCTCGCAATTGGAGTCCTTCGATTACAAGCCAAAGCTGCGCGAAATGATGGGCCAGGAATTGCCGCCATCCGTTCGCGGCAGCCAGATATTGACGGGAATGACGGCACAGCAAAAATCTTTCCCGCTCATTGGCTCATTTTACGATTTTAAGCAGTACGGGCAGGGAAAGGCCTGGATAAGCGACCTGTTCCCCCATATTGGCAAAATTGCGGATGATATCTGCATCATTAAAACGATGTACACCGAGGCCATTAACCATGACCCGGCGCTCACCTTTTTTCAAACCGGCGCCCAGCAGGGTAACCGCCCGAGTATGGGCTCGTGGGTAAGCTACGGGCTTGGCAGCGAGAATAAGAACCTGCCGGCCTTTTGCGTATTACTGTCGAAAGGGAAGGGCAATGGTCAGGGCGTGTACTCAAAGCTGTGGAGCAACGGCTTCCTGGATTCAGTACACCAGGGTGTGCAATTCAGCGCCAGCGAAAACCCGGTGCTTTATTTAAACAACCAGGACGGTATCGACCGGACTGACCGCCGCAAAATGCTGGATAAAGTCGCTGAGCTGAACGACATCAGCTACAAACAATTTGGCGACCCGGAGATCACCACAAAAATACAACAGTACGAGATGGCCTACCGCATGCAAACGGCGGTGCCCGAGATTATGGATGTTTCCAAAGAGCCGGACGATATTGTAAAAATGTACGGCCCGGATTGCCTGGTACCAGGAACCTATGCAGCCAATTGCCTGTTGGCCAGGAAGCTTTCGGAAAACGGCGTTCGCTTTGTACAGTTGTACCACCAGGGTTGGGACCAGCACAGCAACTTGCCAATGGAAATGGCGGGACAAGCCCGTGATGTTGACCAGGCATCGGCGGCATTGATTACCGACTTAAAACAACGCGGCCTGTTGGATGAAACGCTGGTAATTTGGGGCGGCGAGTTTGGCCGAACCAATTACAGCCAGGGCAAACTGGAAAAAGCCAATTACGGCCGCGACCATCACCCCCGCTGCTTCTGCGTTTGGATGGCGGGCGGCGGTATAAAGCCCGGCATGGTTTACGGTGAAACGGACGAATTTGGTTATAACATTGTGAGCAACCCGGTGCATGTGCATGATTTTCATGCAACGGTGCTGAATCAATTAGGTATTGACCACAAAAAACTTACATTTAAAAGCCAGGGCAGAAGATATAGGCTAACAGATGTGGCGGGGAATGTTGTGAAGGGTATATTAACCTAGGATTTCACCGATTATATTTTGATTTCACCGATTTTAAGCGTTGCAAACCATCAAAAATCGGTGTGGTTCCCCAAAAATATAATCGGTGTAATCATAAATAAATCGGTGTAATCCCAAGAAATGTAATCGGTGTAATCATAAATAAATCGGTGTAATCCCAAGAAATATAATCGGTGTAATCATAAATAAATCGGTGTAATCCCAAGAAAATGGAAAGAAGAAAATTCATCAAGCAAAGCACTGTTTTTACCGCAGGTTTCTTTATCGCAAAAGACCTGCTGGCTAAAAACGACGGCCCTGTTTACGGGCACAACAACATGCGCTACCGGATGGACAACACCTGGAGTAAAGCCGACCCGATGAAAAACCCGGTGAACGACTGCCATGAGATGATCCAGGACTCAAAGGGCCGGATTTTGCTGCTGACCAATGAGACGAAAAATAACGTACTCATCTACAATAAATCGGGCAAACTGCTGGATACCTGGGGACATGATTTTCCGGGCGCGCATGGATTGACACTGGTAAATGAGAATGGAGCAGAGTTCCTTTTCATTACCGATACGGTAAAACACCAGGTTTATAAAACCACGATGGACGGCCGCATTTTGTTGACTATAGACGTGCCGCTGGAAACCGGTGTCTATAAAAAGGCGGAAGAATTTGTGCCGACAGAAACCACCATCGATACCAACGGCGATATTTTTATTGCCGACGGCTACGGCGCGCAATACACTACGCACTACGATAAAAACGGCAAGCTGATCAACTTTTGGGGCGGCCGCGGTGATGGCGACGAGCATTTTGACAATGCGCACGGCATCCTGATCGACCGCCGGGGAGAAACTCCAACGCTGCTGATCACCGATCGCACCCGTCATTGTTTTAAACGCTTCAGCATGGATGGCAAGCTGCTGGACATCATCAAGCTGCCCGGCGCCTGTGTGTGCCGCCCGGTAATAAAAGGCGACTATCTGTACGCCGCAGTGCTGCGCTCGCCTGATCTAAGCAAAGCGGATTCCGGTTTTGTAACCATTTTGGATAAGAACAACAAAGTAGTATCCAATATCGGCGGTACCGAACCGGTTTACAAAGACGGCGAGCTGCAGCCCATGGCCCAGGCCGAAACGATATTCCGCAACCCGCATGATGTATGTGTGGATGACGAAGGGAATTTGTATGTTGCGCAATGGGCGTCGGGAAAGGTTTATCCTTATAAATTTACACGAGTTTAATTCGGAGATTAGCCATTTTTAACCACAGAGGACGCAGAGAATGCACAGAGAAAACAGGGAAAGACAATATAACAGTTCCTTCTTTGTGTTCTCTGTGCCTCTCTGTGTTAAACCCGCCAAATTTCAGTGATATAAAAAGATGATAAAAAGCAGCCACCAAGGATTTGCAGAAAACCTTTTATTTTTCCTCAATATCTTTATCATCTTTTTCCTGCTATTCGGATCCAACATTGTAATTCCGCAATGGCTGCAACCAATCGGCAGGATGCACCCGCTTATTATCCATTTCCCGATTGTGGTATTGATCATGGCGATGGTGTTCGAGTTTTTTCGCCACAAAGATCGGTTTCGCGAGGAAAAACTGTACCAGGAATTTACCACCTATCTATGGCTTACCGGTGCGCTTTTCGCAGCATTTACCGCAATCATGGGGTTGTTTTTATCCAAAGAACCCGGATATGATGGTGATACTTTGCAGTTTCACAAGTGGCTTGGAGTTACTGTCGTGTTTTTGTCGACCGGAATTTACTGGTGCCGCAGCCGGGGATGGTACACACCAAAAATTGCCCGGTCGGTGGCGGTGGTTACTGTTGTGTGCCTGACAGTTGCCGGTCACTTCGGGGCTGATATTACACATGGCGATAATTTTATCCTGGCCCCCGTTTGGCATCCCGAAAAGAAGCTTGTGCCGATAAATAAAGCCGTGCTTTTTCGCGATGTGGTTGAACCCGTTTTCGAGAGCAAGTGCAATGGCTGCCATGATCCCAACAAAACTAAAGGCGGCTTAATGCTGATCAATGAAAAGTCGATATTGAAGGGCGGGAAGGATGGAAAGATCATCGTCCCCGGTCAGCCGCAAATCAGCCTGCTTTTGCAGCGTATCCATATGCCCGACGGCGAGAAAAAACACATGCCGCCATCAGGTAAACCGCAACTAACCACTGATGAAATGAATTTACTTTACCAATGGGTGAAGGAAAACGCCGATTTCAAGAAAAAAGTGATCGATTTGCCCGAAAATGACTCCCTGCGCCTGGTAGCCGCTACATTTTTGAAACCAGCCGAAGAAACCGAAGAGCAATTTGATTTCGCGGCAGCAGATGATAAACTCGTTAAAAAGCTGAATAACAATTACCGGGTAATTTATCCTGTTGCACAGGGTTCGCCGGCGTTGGGCGTCAATATTTATAACAAAGCGAGTTACCAGCCTAAAGTTTTGGAAGAGCTGAGCGCGATAAAAAAGCAGGTGATCTGGCTCGACCTGAACAAAATGCCGGTTAAGGATGCCGAACTGAAAACCATTGCCCAGTTTGAAAACCTGCGCACGCTTAACCTCAACTTTTCGGATGTTACCGGGGCGACATTAAAAAACCTGGCTTCGCTTAAATATTTGCGAAGCGTTTCCCTTGCCGGCGACAAACTTGATGCAAATGCGATAAAGCAAATTTCATCCTTAAAAAGTTTGACCAAAATAGCGCTATGGGACAGCGGCCTGACGGATGAACAAATTGCGGCGCTGCAAAAAGACCGCCCGCATGTAGATTTTATAAAAGGGTTTAAGGATGATGGCAAGCCGCTTAAACTGAACGATCCGCAGATAAAAAACACATCTTTTGTTTTTACAAAACCATTGTCGCTTGAGCTGAGCCACCCGATAAAGGGCGTTGAGATCCGTTATACCACAGACGGGAAAGATCCGGACAGCGTTAAATCGATGGTTTATACGCCGGGGATTATGATCAGCCAAAATACAAGCATAAAAGCCAGGGCCTATAAGCAGGGCTGGTATGGCAGCGACGTAGTGCAGGCCAATTTTTATAAAAGCATATATACGCCTGACAGCATAAGCTTTATTGCCGGTCCGAATGAAAGATATATGGCCGATGGCGCCAAAACGCTGATCGATAAAGACCTGGGCGGAACAAATTTTGGCAACGGCAAATGGATCGCCTCGCAAAAAGATTTGGCTGTTTATATGCAGTTTAATACCCCGGTTAAGCTGCACACCGTAACGCTGAACGTAATGCGGAATATCGGCGGCCAGATATTTTTACCCATAGCCATAGAGGTTTGGGGTGGGGCCGATGCTGCTCATATGAAGTTGCTGAGCACCGTAAAACCTGCCCCTCCGCAAAAAAACGATCCCTTCCTGGTAAAAGGAATGGATTGTAACCTGGCAGGGAATAAACCGCTTTCATGTTTAAAGATCATCGCAAAACCGATACAAAATCTACCCAAATGGGACCCTGTTAAAAAGCAGCCTGGCTGGGTATTTATGGATGAGATATTTTTGAATTAGTCCGGAAGTCGGAAAGTACGAAAGACGCTGCAAATCGATTTTAACACAGAGGTCACTGAGAAGGCACGGAGAACACGGAGAAGAATAATAATAAACTATTAAAGCTTTGCGACCTCTGTGTCTTCACTTTGTGCGCTCTGTGTTGAAATCTTGAGAAGCTGCAAATCGATTTTAACACAGAGCGCACTGAGAAGGCACGGAGAACACGGAGAAGAAAATATAATAAACTATTAAAGCTTTGTGGCCTCTGTGTCTTCACTTTGTGCGCTCTGTGTTGAAATCTTGAGAAGCTGCAAATCGATTTTAACACAGAGGTCACTGAGAAGGCGCGGAGAACACAAAGAAAAAATGGCAAACTATTAAGGCTTTGCGACCTCTGTGTCTTCACTTTGTGCGCTCTGTGTTGAAATCTTGAGACGCTGCAAATCGATTTTAACACAGAGCGCACTGAGAAGGCACGGAGAACACGGAGAAGAAAATATAATAAACCATTAAAGCTTTGTGGCCTCTGTGTCTTCACTTTGTGCGCTCTGTGTTGAAATCTTGAGAAGCTGCAAATCCATTTTAACACAGAGGTCACTGAGAAGGCGCGGAGAACACGGAGAAGAAATGGCAAACTATTAAGGCTTTGCGACCTCTGTGTCTTCTCCTTTGTGATCTCTGTGTTAAAATCTTGTATAGCTTTGTTATAACGATAATTTATGGAAACAAACACTTATGACGCCATCGTCATCGGCTCGGGCATCAGCGGAGGCTGGGCCGCAAAAGAACTATGCGACCTGGGGATAAAAACCCTTGTGCTGGAGCGCGGCCGCAATGTGGAGCATGTTAAGGATTACCCCACGGCGATGAAGGATCCCTGGGAATTTGAGCATCGGTTAAAAGAGCCTTTGAAAGTGATGGAGGAAAACCCCATCGTTGGCAAATGTTATGCTTTTGATGAAGCTACGCAGCACTTTTTTGTGAAAGACAAGGAGCACCCTTACATACAGGAAAAACCATTTGATTGGATACGCGGTTACCAGGTTGGCGGCAAGTCAATCACCTGGGGCCGGGCCTGCCAGCGCTGGAGCGATTTTGAATTTTCGGCGCCGCGGCGGTACGGTTATGCTATCGACTGGCCCATACGCTACGAAGATATCGCACCCTGGTATTCGCACGTGGAGAAATTTGCCGGTATTTGCGGCGACCGTGATGGCCTGGAAGCCCTGCCCGATGGCGAATACCTGCCACCTTTCGAGATGACTTGTGTGGAGCAGGAAATTCAAGGCAAAATCAAAGCAAATTACAAGGACCGGTTTATGGTACGCACCCGTTGGGCGCAGCTCACCAGCCCGCAGGCAATTCACAAGCAACAAGGTCGCGACCGCTGCTATGCCCGCGATCTCTGTTATCGGGGTTGCCCCTTTGGTGGTTATTTTAGTTCGATATCGTCTACACTACCCTGGGCCAAAAAGACCGGCAACCTTACCATACGGCCGCATTCGGTAGTGCACTCTATCCTATATGATGACAAGAAAGGGAAAGTAACCGGCGTAAAGATCATTGATGCGATCACCAAACAGGAGGAAGATTATTTCGCCAAAGTGATCTTTTTAAATGCGGCTTGCCTGAATAGTAATCTGGTTTTGCTGAACTCCAAATCCAATCGCTTTCCAAATGGGCTCGGCAATGACAATGGCCTGCTGGGCAAATACATGGCTTTCCAAAACTACCGGGCAAGCGTAGGGGGAACTGTTGATGGCTTTGAGGATAGATACTACTTTGGTCGTAACCCAACCAACCCTATCATCGCCAATTACCGCAACCTGCATAAGCAGGACACTGATTACCTGGGCGGCTTTTTAACTTTTGTTTTCTCAGGCCGCGGGCCATCCTATCGTGACGGGCTGGACGGCATAGGCGGCAGCTATAAGGATGGAATTACCGAACCAGGCCCGTGGTATGCCGGTATGTTTATGCAGGGCGAAACCATCCCGAAGGAAGCAAACCACGTTAGGTTGAGTAAAGACCAGGTAGATCCCTGGGGTATTCCGCAACTCATCACCTCAATTGGTTACGACGATAACGATGACAAAATGGTGGCTGATTTTCTTACCCAAAGCGCCGAAATGCTGGAGAAAGCAGGCATAAAGGACGTAGAAAAACGCGACACCCACCAGGCGCCGGGCCTGGACATACACGAAATGGGCGGCTGCCGCATGGGACACGATCCGGCAACATCGCTGCTCAACAAATGGAACCAAATGCACCTTTGCCCCAATGTATTTGTGACCGATGGCGCCTGCATGACCAGCACCGGTAACCAGAGCCCGTCCATCTTGTACATGGCTTTTGCTGCCCGCGCCGCAAATCATGCGGTAGAAGAATTGAAAAAAGGAAATATTTAATGATATTTGAGCAATCGAGACAAAGATCACAATGACCAACCGTCGCACTTTTATTAAAAACACAGGCCTGCTGGCCCTTTCGCTTCCTTTAATAAAAAACAATTTGTTTGCCGCCGCGCCAGCCAAAAAGCTCCCGGCTATCGGCATTCAGCTGTACATGGTGAAGGAGGACATGGCTAAAGATCCAGCCGGCACTTTAGCCCGGATCGGAAAAATGGGTTATACCCAAATTGAAAGTTTTGGCGGCGACAGGGGTATCTTCTGGGGCATGAACCATAAGGATTTTAATAAACTGGCCAATGATAACGGCCTTACTTTCGTGTCCAGTCACTATGCTGGCGATGCCGATGGCTTTGATAAAACAGCCGGCCAGGCTGCGGAGATCGGCATGAAATACCTGATCTATCCCTGGAAAGGCCCGCAGAAAAAGATCGAAACCTTTAAAAAAATTGCCGATGAGTTTAACAACTACGGCGCTATTTGTGCCAAAAATGGTTTAAAGTTTGCCTATCACCTGCACGATTATCCGTACAAGGCGGTTGACGGCCAGCTGCCAATTGACGTTTTGCTGCTATACACCGATAAGGAATTTGTTGACTACCAGATGGATTTTTATTATACCGTAACCGAAGGACAAAACCCGGAAGCCTATATCAAAAAAAACCACCCGCGTTTTAAACTTTGCCATATGCGCGACGTGCTGAAAGAGCGCTTACCCGCCGGCAGCGAAGAAGAATCGGCTTGTGATCTTGGCCAGGGGATCATCGATTACCCGCACCTGCTATCCACCTGCCTGGATAATGGCATGGAATATTTTTTTGTGGAACAATCCCGCTTTTTTCAAGAAACGCCATTACAAAGCGCTAAAATCAATATGGATTACCTGAAGGAACTTAAACTTTCATAGTAAGCGTAATGACCGAAAAACAACTCGAACTAAGGATACGAGCCTGGCTGATACTGTTCATAGTCGGGCTGGCGCTGAGCGGTATTACCGCTTTCCCTATCGAAACTGAACTGGGCTTCCTGGTGCGTCATGCGGGCGCCTTCCCGGCAACGGTAGCCAACTGGATTACAACGGTGTACAACGCCGTTCACGATACCAATGCAAAATATCCCTACCTGGCTTACGGTACCGACTGGCTTGCGTTCGGCCACCTGGTAATTGCAACCACCTTTATCGGCCCGTTAAAGGACCCGGTGCGGAACATTTGGGTATTGCAGTTCGGGATGATCGCCTGCGTAATGGTATTTCCGCTGGCCTTTATTGCCGGCCCAATCCGGGGCATCCCGGTTTACTGGCGGCTCATCGATTGCTCCTTCGGCTTTTTCGGCATTATTCCGCTGTGGGTTTGTTATCGTGATATCCGGAAACTGGAGAAATTGCAAAAGGTTCCCGTGCAGCAAAATACAATAGGCTAAACCCAGGAAAATCGCTTTTAAAATCTTCTCAGCAAGAGGAGGCTCCGCTGGAGCCTAAATTAGTTTTTTTTGTCCTATAAACAGGCGACTCCTCTGGAGTCGACCAACGATATTAGTTTATAGCTCCAGAGGAGCAACCTGTTTATAGGAAAATCGGTTTTTCTTAGGGCTCCAGCGGAGCCTCCTCTTTAAAAGCGATTTCCCTGAGGCTAAACCTCATAAAGTTTGAAACAATATTTTATTGTCGTAACTTTATAAAAACAACGAATATGTTGAAAATCGATAGGATAACATCTGATCCCAACGTTATGAGCGGCGAAGCCTGTATCCGGGATATGCGCATTACGGTGTCTATCGTGCTTAACTTATTGGCCACGGGCTTGAACAAGGAGCAAATTATTGATTTGTATCCGTGCCTGGAAAGCGAAGACATAGATCAATGCCTCAATTACGCCGCCTACCTGGCGGAAGAACAATTATTCACTATTTAATATTTCAACATCTTGCGTTTCCTGCTGGACATGGGTGTATAAAAAATTTGATTATATCTTTGGCTTTCATTTAACCCGGCCAACCAAATGAACTACCGTTTACAACCAACAACACGGATTTACGCCACTAAATTTACGCTAAGCAGATATCTCCTTATCCTGCTGTTGCTTCCCCTATCCTCATCCGCCCAAAACATCGATTCAGCCTGGATGATGAACCATTATGTCAAAAAAGAGCTCTACATCGGCATGCGCGATAAAGTACGGCTGTTTACCTCGGTGTACATGCCGACAGACAGCCTGAAAAAAATGCACCCTATATTGCTTTTGCGTACGCCATACTCCTGTGCGCCATATGGCAAGGCGTGGATACCGTTCTGGAGAACCTATTTACGGGCTTATTTTAAGGAGGGCTATATCATCGTTTGGCAGGATGTACGCGGCAGGTATATGAGCGAAGGCGATTTCGTCAACATCCGCCCCTTTAACCCAAATAAAAAAACCAATAAAGATATTGACGAAGCCAGCGACAGTTATGATACCATCGACTGGCTAATCAAACATATCGCAGGCAATAACGGTAAAGCGGGTGCTTTGGGCACCTCGTATGGGGGTTTTTATACCATGATGGCGGGCTTGAGCGCACACCCCGCCATGAGGGCCATTAGCCCGCAGGCGCCGGTTACCGACTGGTTTGCCGGGGATGACATACACCATAACGGCGCATTTATGCTGATGGATATGTTCGGCTTTTATGTAGCCTATGGCTTTGGGTTGCCGCGGCCGAAGCTAACCACTGCCGACGGCCCGGAGTGGAAAATGCCGACTGACGATGCTTATGCCTTTTACCTCCATACCGGTGCGCTGCCTGCCTTTACAAAAATTGGCGACCAGCGAAAGGTTGCTTTTTGGAATGAGTTGATGCAACACCCCGATTACGATGCCTGGTGGCAGGTGCGCAACGATCGTAATTATGCCGGCAAATTACCGCCCTGGACCGCCAGCCTGGTGGTGGGAGGGTTGTTTGATGCCGAGGATTGCTATGGCGCCATTAATCTGTACCAGGCCATTGAACATAAAGCCAAAAACGAGAACAAGTTTGTGTACGGCCCGTGGCGGCACGGGCAATGGGGCAGCCCCGGCCCGGGCGACCACCTGGGCAATATCCGTTTCGGCAGCAGCACCAATACCTGGTATACAAATAATATCGAAGTGCCGTTTTTTAATTATTACCTGAAGGGCGAAGGTTCTGTTGATAACATCCCCGAAGCAACCGTGTTTTTTACAGGCGAAAACCAATGGCATAAGTTGCCGCAATGGCCGCCGAAGGACATTGAAAATACCAGCCTGTATCTCGCTAACGGTGGGGACCTGTCGTTCACCGCGCCGAAGGCGGCACAAGCAAACGAAGAATATATCAGCGACCCGGCCAAACCTGTGCCTTATAACGATGGCATTCACAAGGACCGCACCGTGGAATACATGGACGACGACCAGCGGTTTGCCGCCACACGCCCCGATGTGCTCAGCTTTGAGACCGGCCCCTTAACCCGCGATATTACCCTTGCCGGCCCGTTCACCGCCGACCTTTGGGTAAGCCTTTCCACCACTGATGCTGATTTCGTAGTAAAGCTGATCGATGTTTTTCCGGATGATTTTAAATATTCCGACACGGACAAATATGTAATGGGCGGTTACCAGATGCTGGTGCGCGGCGACATAATGCGCGGCCGCTATCGTAATAGCCTGTCGCGGCCTGAGGCCTTCGTGCCGAATAAAACCACAGAGGTAAAGTATGTACTGAACGATATCGCCCATACCTTTAAAAAAGGCCACCGAATCATGGTGCAGATACAAAGCAGTTGGTTCCCCCTCGTTGACCGTAACCCCCAGCAATTCATCGACATCTACCACGCCAAAAACAGCGATTTCATCAAATCAAAAATAAAAGTGTACTTGTCCGGCAATAACGCCAGCCGGATCATTTTACCGGTAATGAAATAAAGCAAAAAAGCCCCGCAACGTGATGTTACAGGGCTTCCGTTGGTAGAGACGCGATGCATCGCGTCTCTACGGCGTGCTTATTTGAAACTGTGCATTTTCACACAATACTCCTTATTTGTTCATCATTTCATCAATGGCCACTTCCGGTTTCATGGAATCATGCGTTTTTTCAACTACAATTTCTTTCGCCAACTTAAACGATTCTGTTTTTACAATTTCCCGCGAAGATGTTCCGACATGCACTTTATACTCGCCGGCATCCGCAACCCAGCTGTTACGGTCGGTGTAATAAGATGCTAAATCGGCGGTATATAGCGTCAGCGTAATCAACTGTGTTTGTCCCGGCGCCAGCAAACCTGTTTTGGCAAAAGCTTTCAACTCCTGCGCGGGCTTGTCTAAGGTTGCGGTTGGGGCGCCCAGGTAAAGCTGTACCACTTCTTTTCCTGCTACCTTGCCGGTGTTTTTTACGGATAGGGTAACCGATATACTGCCTTTAAAATCAGTCGAGCTAAGCTTTACATCACTCACCTTAAAGGTAGTGTAGGACAAGCCGTAACCAAATTCATAGGCCGGCTGCACCTTAAATGAGTCGTAATAACGGTAGCCTACGTAAATGCCTTCGCCATAAGTTACCTCGCTTGGGCGGCCCATCATCGGGTTAGGTTTTTGTCCTTCAGGCAATGGGAGATCCTTGCCAGGGAAATATTTGGCTGATGGCACATCCTCGTATTTTACCGGGAAGGTGCTGGCCAGTTTGCCGGATGGGTTTACTTTGCCGCTCAACACATCGGCAATGGAGTTACCCGCTTCGAGGCCGGGCTGCCAGGCCAGTAAAATGCCGTCAACCTGGTCGCGCCAGCTTACAACTTCGCTTACGCCTCCAATGTTCAGCACAACGATCACTTTTTTACCCTTTGCGTGGAATGCGTTAGATACACCGGTGATCAAACCTTTTTCGGCGTCAGTCAGGGTAAAATCATTTTCAACTTTGCGATCCTGGCCTTCGCCCGCGTTACGGCCGATGGTGATGATGGCAACATCCGCGCCATCAGCCTCTTTGGTTACCAGTGTGTCGGGGTTAAATTCCGGGATGGGCGGCGGGGCTATAAAGAAATTTGCGCTCTTGGGCTGTTTTGCTTTTGCTTCGGCCAAATAGCCGGTATAAGCTTTAGCCAGTTGTTCCTGCACCTTGTAACCTGCGTTGTTTAAACCCTGCAATAACGACACGACATATGCCTTGTGCACATCGCCGCTGCCGGTACCGCCTGCAATAATGCCGTAGCTGGTATTGCCAAACAAAGCGATGCGTTTGCCTTTTGCAACAGGTAACGCGGCGCTATCGTTTTTAAGCAGCACCATGCCTTGTGCCGCTGCCATACGGGTAACCAGGGCATGCCCTTTAAGATCGGGTTTGTTGGAGAATTTGTAGCCTTTAAATGTTGGGGATTTCAGGATGATCTTTAATATCCGGGCCACGTTGGCATCCAGTTGCACCATAGTCAGGGTGCCATTTTTAACCGCATCTACAATTGCCGCCGATTGATCAGGGTTTCCCGGCATAAGCAGGTCGTTACCGGCATTCATTTGCGCCACGGCATCATGGCCGCCAAACCAGTCGGTCATTACAAATCCTTTAAAGCTCCATTCGTGTTTCAGAATGTCGGTCAGTAAGTCGCGCCTTTCCGATGTATAAGTGCCATTGATTTTGTTGTAGGATGACATTACCGTCCAGGGCTGTGATTTTTTTACAGCGATTTCGAAATTTTTCAGGTAGAGTTCGCGCAGCGCACGTTCGCTGATGACCTCATTTACGCTGTTGCGGTTCGTTTCCTGGTTGTTGGCGGCAAAGTGCTTGGCCGAAACACCCACGCCCTGGCTTTGTATGCCATTGATGATAGCCGCAGCCATGCTGCCCGATACCAAAGGGTCTTCCGAGTAGTATTCAAAGTTACGGCCATTAAGCGGGTTACGCTGTATGTTCATGCCGGGGCCCAATATCACGTCAACGCCGTACTCGCGTATTTCGTTACCGAAAGCCACGCCCACTTTTTTCACCAGTGCGGTATCCCACGAGGAGGCAAGCAAGGTTGCTACCGGGAAACCGGTTGCATAGTAAGTGTTTTTGTCGCCGGGGCGGGTAGGGTCAATTCTTAAGCCGGCGGGACCATCGGAAACGGTAATGGAAGGGATGCCCAAACGCGGAATCGCGTGGGTACGCCCGGCAGTACCGGCAACTTTTTCGGGTATTTCGTAAGCTTCCGGATCGCTCGGGGGCAGTTTAAAGCCGCCAATATCGATCGGTTTTGGTTTCTCGCCCTTTGCAGGAGCGGGCATCCCCGGGAACTTAAAGCCCATGCCTACAACCAGCTTGGATTTTTCTTCAAGGGTCATGGCGTCTATCACAGCTTTTAAACTGCTTTTGCCCAGCTGGGGCACCGGTTTCTTCGCTTGTGCGTGCGCATTAAAAGCTACTGCGCTCAGCAATATTGCCAGCATTACAGCGGATTTGTAAATCAGTTTCATCTTATATTTATTGGTTAATTGATAGTTGCCTGTTGACGAAATATTAGCCATTGTGTCAAAAGTACACAATAGTAAATATTATTTATGGAAATAAAAAAGTAATAGATAGAGATAATACAATTACCGATAAGCGTTTGTTTTTAGGCGACGAAAGGGGGGACTGGTATATCGAAGAAAAAAGATTGTGTTATTGCATTTTTTAAACGACTGTAGGGAGACTATTAAAGAATAGCTTTTTTAACCACAAAGAACACTGAGAATTCACAAAGGCCGCAAAGAAAAGCGCTTTGTGATCCTTGTGGTTTACCTTTGTGACCTCTACCGGTTAAAACTTGTGATCATAAAAGTAAAGCGCGCTCGTTCAGCCATTATATTAAAAAGTCTCATCCAAAATAATTTTAATGTGTCTACTCCAGGGCAGACCATTAAAATAGTTTTAAGCTTATTTGTCGTGTAGAGTGTAGATTTTTAACCACAAGGACGCAAAGGTCTCACAAAGGTCACAAAGCTAAGCACTTTGCGACCTTTGCGGTTAAAATTGTTGACCACAAAGGCAATGCTTCGCTGTTTGAACTATTTTAACTGACAATTTATTCAAAATTAATTTTAATGCGTTTGCCCTGGTGTCTACCCTGATGGCTAAGCCTCCTTTACTTAATTTTTGCAAATTTTATCTTCCTTGCATCATCCATCGAAACCTCGCAGGTCGGGCCTGCTTTCTTCCCGTTTCTTTTAAAGAGGATATTCGTTTGTACCGGCGACAACTCTGAATCCACGGTCAGATTGAGATCAAAAGCGTTGTTATAAGCGGGCTGCAACAAAACGTCTTTCAGATAATTTTGCTCCAGCATTAATTTACCTTCTTTAAAAATCAGGCTGAAACTGCTCTCCGTTTCTTTCGAGTAAAACGTCCCGGTGAATGCTTTTAGGTAACCGGCGTTTATATTTGAAGGGTTTTCTTTTGTAAATGGAATGGTCACTTTTCCAGCGGTGGTATAAGTAAAACCGCCTGTATTATTAAATACTATAGTGGATTGCAGGTAGCTGAAATTAGTTTCGTTAATCGGGATTAAAGGCGCATTATTAAGCCAAAGCGTATCGCGCATAAGCGTGATATTTATTCCATGGTTGGTTTTGGTATTGCGATACCACCCGGCATATTTTTTTATTTTAGCGGGAGCCAGCGTAACCGACGCCGGTGTTTTTGCCGGCAGTTCCGAAGAGGTACTTTTAATAAACAAATTATCAATCGCTGTTACACCGACAAATAAACTATCCTTAAATTCAGTGACGTTGCTCAACCATGCCACGGAAAGCTTTAGTGCGGGCAGGCTTTCCACCACGCCAACATAACCAGCCGTTTGCCCGGTATGCGAGATGATATCATATCCCTTAAACTTGCCGATAAATAAACCCGCTGCATAATGCGCCTCAGCACCCCCTGGCAATGGGTCAAGCGCGATTTGTTTTGCCAGCAAACCTGGGCTCCCAAGCTTATTATCGATGAAAAAGTTGGTCCACTTTAACAGGTCTTCGGTGGTGGTTAACAGGCCGCCGGGGCCATAAACACTTTCATTGGGCATGTTTATTTTATATATCCCATTCCTTTTCAGGTAAGCTACTCCCCTATCGGGCACTACCTTTTTAAAGTCGTCGCGCCAGCTGGTGTGTGTCATCCCGGCAGGTTTAAAGATGTATTGTTTTGTAAAATCAGGCAGGCTCATCCCGCTAACTCTTTCAACAATAATGGTTAAAAGCAGGTAGTTTGAATTGCTGTAGATAAATTCAGTCCCCGGAATATTATTTAATTGCTGTTGCCTGCAAAGCGTGTGCAGTACATCCTCGTTGGTATAGGCTTTGGTGGTGCGGGGCCAGCCCGTAATGGCCTCCAGCTCGCTCCACTCCCTGATGCCGCTGGTATGGTGCAAAAGGTGTCTTAGCCGGATGACCGGGCCATAGTTTGGCAGTTCGGGGACATACTTACGGACATCATCATCCAATGAAAGTTTGCCTTGCTGTTGAAGCAACAATATCGCCGCTGCGGTAAACTGTTTAGTGATCGATCCGGCTTCGGTTACGGTTTCAGTGGTATAGGGTACATGACGTTCAATATCGGCCAGGCCCCAGGCTTTTGAAAAAACAATTTTGCCGTTGCGGCTGATGGCTAACTGGCAGCCGGGGTTATCAGGTTTATAGCGGTCGAACAGGTGGCTGATGATGTTAACGGTATCCTGCCAGGTTTGCGCTGAGGCGGACTGACAGAAGGCAATAAACAGGAAAAAGATAAAAAAGCGTTTCATTGAATAAAGATATCCCTTGACTTCGTATGTTCAGGCAAACACACAAGGTCTTTGGACTACCTGTAAATTTCCTTTCGATTGCCGATGTCAATAACTATCACTTGCAAAAGATGATCAGATATGTTGTAAATAATACGATAGTCGCCTACCCTTATACCAGCTTTCACGGCCCGTTAGCTTTTTACAGCCAGGAGGCCTTGGGTCATTTTCCAGCAACAGAATCTTTTCACTAATCGCTTCAAAATATGGACTGCTGATTTTTGCCAGTTGTTTTTGTGCTGACCGTTCAATCAGTACTGTGTAACTCATTTGACGAGCCCGTTTTTGATTTCATCGAGGGCTTCCCGAAATGGTACAAACTCCTTGTCCTTACGGTTTTCAAAGATATCGGCGGCTTTAATATCTTCAAGTTCCTCAAGTTCATCCAAAATACTTTGAAATTCAGAAACGGTAAGAAAAACCCCAAGCGGTTCGTCATGTTCGCCTTTTACATACTGCGGATGTAAGTTCAATGTTTGCATACACAAATTTAAAAAATTAAATTTAGTATTATATTCTTGCCCTTTTTTAATTATATCCAAACATTCCATTTTCCGTTGTATATTATCCGCATGATCTCAAAAGGGGAACAAATTATTCAACAATGGTACCGGCAAAAAAACTGGGAGCAGTTTGCTTTTCAGCAGGAAATGATGGAGGCATACCTCGGCGGCTATTCCGGCTTGTTGAACGCGCCCACCGGCAGCGGTAAAACCTTTGCGTTGTTCCTGCCATTTTTAGCTGATTTTATTAATACGCACCCCGATCGCTGGCAAACGCAAACCAATAATGGACTGCTAATGCTATGGATCACCCCGCTGAGGGCGCTTACCAACGACATCAGAAAAGCCATGCAGGAGGCCTGCGACGAGATCGGCCTGCCCTGGAAAATAATGACCCGAACCGGCGACACGTCCGCGGCCGAAAAACAAGCGCTAAAGAAAAAACTGCCGGAAGTTCTGCTCACCACGCCCGAAAGCCTTCACCTGATGATGGCACAAAAGGAATATCCCAACCTGTTTAAAAGCCTGCAGGTGGCGGTGATCGACGAGTGGCACGAGCTGCTGGGCACCAAGCGCGGCGTACAGGTGGAGCTGGGTTTGTCGCGGCTCAAGGCCCTGGCTTCAGTTGGCAGTGGCCAGTTTGCAGTGGGCAGTAAGCGGTTGGCAGACGAGCAGCCAGCCAACAATAAAAAATCCCTTCAAACTGCAAACTCAAAACTGCAAACTGCTCCCCCGCTGCCAACTGCAAACTGCCAACTTAAAATATGGGGTATCTCCGCTACCATCGGTAACCTGGAAGAAGCCTCGGAAGTGTTGCTTGGCAATGATTTCCCGCCCGAGCGGGTTAAAATGGTTAAGGCGAACGTGGATAAGCGGCTGCAGATCACGTCCGTCATCCCCGAAAATATTGAAAGTTATTCCTGGTCGGGGCATATTGGGTTGAAACTGCTGCCGCAGGTGATGGAGATCGTGGCCAAAAGTGTCACTACGCTCATCTTTACCAATACACGCTCGATGGCGGAGATATGGTACCATGCTATCCTGGACAATTACCCGGAATACGCGGGCATAATGGCTATGCACCATGGCTCGCTGGACAACGACCTCCGCAACTGGGTGGAACAGGCCCTGCATGCCGAAGCGCTGAAAGTAGTGGTATGCACATCGAGTTTGGATTTGGGTGTCGACTTCCGGCCGGTAGATACCGTCATCCAGGTTGGCAGTCCAAAAGGTGTTGCGCGGTTTATGCAGCGCGCCGGGCGAAGCGGGCATGCGCCGGGGGCAATTTCGCGGGCCTGGTATGTACCAACCCATTCGCTGGAATTGCTGGAAGGCGCGGCCCTTAAAGATGCCATCAAACGCAAAATATTTGAAAGCCGCGACCCGATGCTGCTTACGATGGATGTGCTGATCCAGTATATGGTTACGCTGGCCGTTTCAGATGGCTTCCGGGCGGATGAATTGTTTAAGGAAGTAAAAACCAGCTATGCTTTTGCCGATCTGAAACGGAGCGAGTTTAACCAGCTGCTGGATTTTATTACCACCGGCGGCAAAACGCTGGCCCAATACGACGAATTTTTAAAGGTAGAAGTTGAGAACGGCCTGTTTAAAGTAAATAACCGGCGCGTTGCCATGCGGCACCGGTTAAGCATCGGCACCATTACCAGCGAGCTGAGCATCCGCGTAAAATGGCTCAGCGGGGGCAGTTTGGGTACCATTGAAGAATCGTTTATCTCAAAACTAAAACCTGGCAATACATTTTGGTTCGCGGGGCGGAGTTTGGAATTTATACAATTAAAGGAGATGACTGCCTTTGTAAAAAAGTCCAATGCGCGCAAGGGGATGATCCCCAGCTGGAATGGCGGACGGATGCCACTATCCTCGCAATTGGCCGCGGTTTTTCGCGATAAACTGGACGAAGTGGCGTTGGGCACGGCGTATGACGAAGAGGTGATCGCCCTTAAGCCTCTTTTTGAACTACAGGCGGAGTTATCGCATTTGCCGCAGAGCCATGAATTTTTGATCGAATCGTTCAAAACCAACGACGGGCACCACCTGATTTTTTATCCCTTTGAGGGCCGGCTGGTGCACGAGGGGATGGCCTCGCTCCTCGCTTATCGCATCAGCAAAATAAAGCCGGGCAGCTTTTCCATCGCCATGAACGACTATGGCTTTGAGCTGCTCGCCGATGAGGATATCCCTATCGAGGAGGCTTTGGAAGACGCTTCATTTTTCTCCATCGACAACCTGATCGAAGACATAGAGCATAGCCTCAATGCCAACGAGATGGCCCGCCGCCGTTTTCGCGACATCGCCCATATTGGCGGGCTGGTATTCACCGGGTACCCAGGCCAGCCGATGAAAAACAAACATTTGCAAGCATCTACCTCGCTGCTGTTCGAAGTATTTAATGAATACGAACCGGATAATTTATTGGTACGACAAGCTTACAACGAGGCATTGGCTTTTCAGCTCGAAGAATTTCGGTTAAGGGCGGCGCTGCAGCGGATACAGGGTCAAAATATTGTACTGAAAAACATACAACGCCCAACCCCATTCGCATTCCCGATTATGGTGGATAGCCTTGGCCGTGAGCGCTTAACCACCGAGCCGCTGGAAGAACGCATTGCTAAAATGGCCCGTCAATACGAGGTGGAAGAGGAGGTCGGAAGTCCGAAAGTCGGAAAAGTCCGAAAGACAGGAGTGGTCAGAAGACGAGGTTTGTAGAGACGCGATGCATCGCGTCTTGGACCCTGATTACCGGAGTAAGGGGTAAAGTTCGTTACCTGTCAGCGGGAGACGCGAAGTATCGCGTCTCTACCTTATTTAAATAGAAAGTCGCAAGTTAAAGTTGAAAAATCGACTTTAGACTTGCGACTTTGGGCGTTCGGCAAAAAAATTAATTAAATCAAATTTCAAAAATTAGTTACCGTGCATAGTGGCCTGGTACCCAATAACGGCCATAAGCGCCGTAATTGTAATGCCCGGGAACCCAACCGCCGCCTTCGCGTACTACGCAGGCGCTAAAGCTGATCGCCGTAACGGCAAGCAGCAATAAATATTTTATCTTTTTCATGACTGTATCTTTTTAATAAGTTAAACAATATGTTTTAACGGCTTAGTAAATCCAAAAACCGTGCCGTTGTGGTGTTATTGATGCATCAACACTTATTTGACGATGGAAATGCGCGGGGGTTTAATTGACGAACTGGTACAGAATCAATTAACACGGTAAAAGCAGCGGGCACGCATCAATTTTTATAAATTTGTAAGGAAACAATTATGGCACAGGTAGGCAACAAACAAAATTCTATGCTCAATGGCGAATGGGCGAAGCATGTAAGGGGCTGGTATAAACGGTACACCTCTGGCAGGCGACGGGAAAAAGATAAAGAGATTATAAAAGAGGCTGTGAAAGAAAATAGCTGAATCAGCCCGATGTTTGGCTCCTCGTCCCGGCCTGCTTTAAAATGGTACTTATCCACAACCCGCTTCCAATTAGAATAATCGCTATTGGCACCAGGTCGGCGAAGGAGTTGTGCGAACCAAAGCCATGCGGATCAACATTGACGACACCATGCACAATATTGGCAATATTGATCAGCAGCGATAAAACCGAAAAAATGCTAATCGCTCTTACCGGCCAGCGGCGGGTTTGAAGCCCCGCAGCGAACATCGATAAAAAATTAGAACCGGCTATCAGCAAAAAGCCGATCACCACAAACTGAAAAATATAAGCCGCAAACGGAGAATCGGCGGGAATATAATGGCCGCCGGCCCAGCCATAGCCGGCTGAGAGCAGGATGAGGGCGACAGTCCGGGTTTTAAAATGGTTTTGCATGAGCTAACATGTTGTGTTATTGTTAGATGCACGGGGGAAGCAATTGTTAGGCGATCAGCAGGAATTTATTTAAGAACCGGCGCTGGGCCCAATTCCAGTTTAAGTTAACCCGTAAAACACCACCAAATCGTCATTTCGAGGAACGAAGCAACCTCTAAACCAGACAGTCATCGAAACGCTACGCTCGAACGAACGGCGTGCGGCTGCCAGGTAGCCCGGCATCGCCGGTCCGTTGATTAGCATATGTGGTCCGCCATATTGGCGGATCGTTCCTCGCAATGACGGTCCTTTTTTAATTGCCGTCCCGCCAAAATGTATCCCGCCAGGCCGCCTGCTCCGCCGGGCTTAAAAATGTCCAGGCGACTATGCGGCTTACTTTTTGCCCGTGTGTCATGCTGATGGTTTTAACCTCAAGGGCATTAACAGCCTTTAGCGCTTTATAAATAACCGGCAGGGTGTCTTTTTTTGACACCAATGTACTAAACCACAGGCACTGCTGCGCCACCAGGGCGCTTTGCTCAACCATGCGGCGAATAAATCCTGCTTCGCCGCCGTAACACCATAGTTCCGTTTTCTGTCCGCCAAAGTTTAATGCCGGTGTTTGTTTATTTACCCCTAACTTTTTCCATTTGGTGGCGGCGGATAATTGCGCCTCCTGCAACGATGCGTGGAACGGCGGATTGCAGATGGCGATATCAAAGCCCTCCCCGTTTTTAATGATCCCCTTAAAAATATTGGCCTTGTTGGTTTGCAGGCGGAATATGATCTTATCCTGGAAAGCCTTGTTTGATGAAACAATATTTTTTGCCGACCGGATGGCTGCCGGATCAATATCGGTACCCACAAACTGCCAGCCGTACACACTGGCGCCAATTAACGGGTAAACACAATTTGCGCCCATGCCGATATCCAGCACCTTAATGGCCGGGCCCCGCGGAATAACGCCGCCATTAATTTCGGATAATATATCCGCCGCATAATGGATATAATCCGCCCTGCCGGGTATCGGCGGGCAAAGGTATCCCTCCGGGATATCCCACTCTTCCACGCCGTAAAAATATTTCAGTAAGGCCTTGTTTAAGGCTTTAACCGCGTCAGGGTTGCTGAAGTCTATCGATTCATCCTGGTATTGATTCCGCGATACAAAAGCCCTCAGGCCCGGGCTGCTTTTGCACAGCTGCTTAAAATCATACCCGGCCCGGTGACTATTGCGGGCATGCAAATTTTCCTTTTCGGCTGGTTTTTGTTTTGGCTCCGGCGGCATTTTAATGATGATGATCTTTCGGCGAAGGTCGGCATTCTTAACCACAAAAAGTACTGTTTATGCAAGCCAGAGGCGGACAGGTTCAGCCGTGATGGCGGTTTGTTAGGTTCATTAATCCGTCCGGGCAATTCGCCCGGACGGAGAGGAAGGGTTTAGAAAGAAATAAAGTATCCGCGTGTTTTAATGCACGCCATTATTTGGACGAAGCGGGGCTATTGTAGGCCGCGTATATTTGGCAGATCCGTTTACAAATGGCGACTTAACATCACACACGGCCAATTCGCCAACATACCCGTCCTTTTTTATCTTTTCACTCACAACCGGGCGGTATTTGTTTTCGGCCACACAAAATAATACGGCTATGCTGTGCCTGCCCGCATTGTCCTTAATGGCATCCTTGTACCCCTGCAAGGCTTTCAGTGCTGCCTCATCAAAGCCATTGCCGGCGCTGTGTGCCACGCTTATGTCGCCGATCATCCCATTGTTATCCAGGTTAAAATTCAATACGACTACACCGCCGGTAAGCGATTTTTTGGCTTGTTCAGGGTATTCTGTATTGTCGAGCATGTAGTTATAAAATTGACGGGTATACGGGGCGTCCAAATACGATTCGACATCAAAAATGTATGCCAGGTGGTTCTTTTTAACATCTTTAGCGTAGATGAATTGTATAATACTTGAAGAAGCCGACGGGAAGGTATACCCGTATTTGTCCTTCAGCATTTTCAGGTCGGCCGGGGTACATTTTTTTTGAAAATACCAGGTCCCCTCGCCGTTTTTATCATAAATTACAACCTTGGCTTGCGACATGTTAACAGCATCCCCAGGGAAACCAGTGCCGCTTTCATCATATTCGTACCCTTTACTGGTGCGGGCTACCGGGTATTTGTAATTCGTTATGATCAGTTCCCCGGCAAAATCGGGAACCTTTTGCAGCGAGTCTGTTTTAAATATCGAATAATCATCGGTGAAAAAATATACGCCGAGTACGTAATTTTTTCCCGGATCATCATTAACAGTTCCTTTATAGGCATTAAACCCGTTTAGCGCCAGCGCATCCAGTTTGGGGCCGCCGCTTTTAACAATTTTGGCATTGGCAATGTGGCGGTCATTGTCCAGCGTAAAGCCAACTTCAACCAGGCCGCCTTTTTCACCTTTGGCGCTCGTGTAATGAATGTTTTTGTGCAAAAAATGATCCAGCAGGTAATAGCCGTCAACATTTACAATTGGTAAAATCGGTCGCCCGTCTTTGTTAACAAACCGGGTGCTGTCTTCCACCACCTCAACTTTTATATGGTTGTTTTTCAGCAGTGCTGACTTGTCGGCCTTCGTTAAGGTATTGGCCGTAAAAACTACCTTTTTGTTTTTCAGGTCGACAGCAAACTGATCGGTTAGGGTGCTTACGCCGTTTTGGGTCACTTTTAGGCGTTTGCGCTTTGACATCAGGTTTGCATTCATGGCGGCGTATCGGCCGGCTGATTTTGCGCTGGCGGGGCTAAGGTCGATCCAGCCATAAGTTTTGCTGAATACCAGGGTCGAGGCGCATAGCAGTGCCGCGCAAATGGGGATGGTGATAAGGTACTTCAGCCTGGCTAAATTACCCGAGCGTTGTTGGTTTAGCATAATAATCCGCTTTTTTAACAGGTTATAATTGAAAAATGAATGCGTAATTGACGAGCCGCCAGCGCCGTAAGCGTTTTTTACCAGGAAAGAAGCGTAGGTAAGCGCATCGGTTTCGTAAGCGGCGGTTTGTTCGTCGGCAATATATTCGTGTACGGTTTTCAGGCTGTTTTGCAGCAGGTAAACAAATGGGTTAAACCAGTTGATCACCTTTAACACCTCAAGCAGGATGACATCGGCCGAATGTTTTTGCCGGATGTGCACCAGCTCATGCCTGATGATGGTGTTGGCCCCCGGCGCGTCGGCGCCGATAAAAAGGTAGTTGAAAAACGAAAAGGCCACATCCGTTCCGTTTAGGTAGATCACCCGGTACCTGCCCCGGTTAACCGCTTGCTCATTACGCGTCAGCCTGAACAGCGCGTACAGCTTAATAAAAAGCAGGATCAATAAAACCACCGCGCCCAAAAGGTAAGCATACCACAAACCATCCTGCAGCGTAAAATGCCGTTCAATTACTGCCGGGGCTGCATTTGTATGGATAACCACGGCCTGGTACGGTTCGGCAATACTCACGGGCGGCTGCATAACTGGTATTATGTTGCTCACTGTACTCACCGGCTCGGCCGGCTTAACTTGTCTTAACGCGCCAACCTGCAAAACCGGCAGTATAAATGCCGCTATGCAGCTAAATACCAGGTAGGCGCGGCTAAGCTGGTAATGGGTACTGCGGTTTAAAAACAGGCAGTAAGCCAGGTAAAACACGCCGAGGTATAGGTTTGCTTCCGCAAGGTAATACAGCCAGTTCATTTCTTTTTGTTTTTAAGGTCTTCAATCAGTTTGCTTAGTTCATCCAATTGTTGCAGGTTCAGCTTTTTATCGTTGGCGATAAAGGATACCAGGCTTTGGTACGAGTTGCTGAAATAGCTGCTCATCATCTTATCAAAGGTGAACTTTTTGTACTGCGCCTCGCTGATGAGCGGGAAATATACGTGTGAGTTGCCATAGGCTTTATGATCGATAAAACCTTTGCCTTCCAGCACCCGCACCACGGTTGATACCGTATTATAAGCCGGTTTAGGTTCCGGCATGCGCTCCAGGATGTCTTTTACAATGGCTTCTTTTAATTGCCATAAAAGCTGCATTACCTGCTCTTCTGCTTTGGTGAGTTCTTTGATCTGCATAATAACTATCTTTATAGTTGAACAAATGTATAACTATTTCCATAGTTTACAAACTATTTTTATAGTTTTTTTTGAGGGGGGGGGGCGCTTCGATAATGTTCTGTTTTAGGAATCG
>Ga0206949_1095_pt1 | contig 33498 bp, 36 predicted proteins | sample Alteio_BWOrgHeat_40_FD_153240 | JGI IMG/M metagenome (GOLD analysis project Ga0206949, IMG submission 153240) | Enriched cells from forest soil in Barre Woods Harvard Forest LTER site, Petersham, Massachusetts, United States -... | ecosystem: Environmental > Terrestrial > Soil > Temperate forest >...
GCCTGTCAAGTGTTATTTTCACTTATTTTCAGATTATTTTTTTAGTCGCTAAATCTTCAAAAAACAACCGCCTTTTCCGAGGCGGGGCACAAATGTACAGAGTTTTTTCCTGCCTGCAAAAACATTTTTTCAAAAAAATCAAAAGCCCTTATAACTGCCTGTAAACTAAGCGCTACAAAGGCATATTTTTTTGGCTGTTTTATATAAAGCATGGCAATTAGCTTATTTGTATCTTTGAAACACGATATGGATAAGCTTATTTTCCCGCCAAATTTTTTAGGATCGCTTGCCGGCGAGCCCGGTTTTGATGAACAAAATTTTACAAATGCGCACCAAAATACCGACGCCCCCACCTCTATCCGCTTAAATCCGTTTAAAAAGGCGGCCATAAAAACAGGCGAACAAGTGCCCTGGTGCACCGAGGGGTATTACCTCGACACGCGACCATCCTTCACTTTCGACCCATTGTTCCATGCCGGCTGCTATTACGTGCAGGAAGCATCGAGCATGTTCATTGGCCATATCCTTAATTTTATAAAGACCAATGGTGAACCGGTTAAGATACTCGACCTGTGCGCCGCCCCAGGTGGTAAAAGCACTTTGCTTAATTCGGCAATGGGGCCCGACGATCTGTTAGTTGCAAACGAGATCATAAAAACGCGCGTACCTATATTAACTGATAATCTTAGCCGCTGGGGAACCGCCAATACTATAGTAACCAATAACGACCCTAAGGACTTTACCCGCCTTAAAGGCTTCTTCGATATTATTTTGGTTGATGCCCCCTGCTCAGGCTCGGGCATGTTCAGGAAAGACCCAGCGGCCATGAACGAATGGAGCGAGGCAAACGTGAACCTTTGTCACCAACGACAGGAACGTATTTTGGCTGATATTTATCCCTGCTTAAAAGAAGGCGGATACCTTATATATAGTACATGCTCTTATTCGCACCAGGAGAACGAGGATATTTTGGATTGGCTGTGTGATGAATTTGAATTCGGGAGCCTGCAGATACCTGTTAATAAGGATTGGGGAATTGCGGAAACGCAGTCGGCAAAGCAAAAGGCATGGGGCTACCGATTTTATCCCGGCAAGGTAAAGGGCGAGGGATTATTCGCAGCTTGTTTAAAAAAGACCGGCACGCAGGAAGCAATGGGTGGTTTTAAGAATAAGGAGCAGCAGAAGGTACCGGCTAAAGAGATGGACATAGTTAAGGACTATATCAATGAGCCTGAAAACTTTTATTATTTCAAAGCTAACGACGATTGGATGGCCATTTATCGTCAGCATATTGAAAGCCTGAATATATTACAACGCAACCTGTACATCAAAAAATCGGGCGTACGCATAGGCAAACTGGCAGGTAAGGACTTGGTACCCGACCACGAACTGGCACTCAGTATTATTATTAATAAGGATGCCGTATTACAAACCGAACTAAATAAAGAACAAGCCATACAATATTTAAGGCGTGATAATATCGACATTAACCCTGTTGAAAGAGGTTGGAGTTTGATGAATTATGAGGGGCATGCGCTCGGATGGGCAAAGTTGTTGCCGAATCGTATTAATAATTATTATCCGAAGGAGATAAGGATATTCTCTTCTAAACCGGAAGCTAATATTTAAGGGTTGATCTATCGATTTGACACGCCTTTAAACAATCATCTACAGATTTATATATGTGATAAGGATCATGTCTGAAATCAAATTCAGTACTTTTTCTTCCTTTAATCGGCTTTTCTTTTGAATCAGTTAATGTTATTGTATGATTTAATAGGTTCAAAGCGGATGTATAATAATTGAAAGATTGCCACATGGCAACACCACCTTTAACACTATCATCAAAAACTGTTGTCTTTATTGTAAATGCAAACGTATTTCCTTTAGCATCAAAATAGTGTTTAAATTCTTCATACCAGTCGCCACTCTCACTATATGGTACTTGTTCAACTGCAACAATCCGTCCGGTCGAATCTTTCACAACGGTATAAATAATATCTGTGTTATCGGGAAAATTGTCGTTTTTGATACGCACCAACTGTTGTCTGCCTTCCAGTTTCGCCAATACAATTAGCTGCACGCGATGTTTAAACTCGTATTGATCTGTACGAGATTTTTCTTTTTGCAAAGATTTTAAAAACACATTGCCTTGAGGTAGTACCTGAGCTTCACTCCATCCACAAAAAACTGCGAATAGCGCTATTGTTATAAAAAATGATAAGGCTTTCATTTTGTAAATGTAGTAAAATAGGAGTTTTAAAATGTAAGATAGTATTTACCCATATTCAGTAATACCATTCAGCCCGTGGTCGGCGTTTTCACCCCACTCTTGCGTTAGGGATGGCAGCGGATACCGGCCACTTCGAGGGGCCTCAGTGCAGGCCGCGCCCAATGCCTTGTGCAGTATGAGCGAACAGCCCGACCCGACCGCGTGTCGCCTTAGCTTTAGCGGTGGCGCAAGGGAACGCCCAAGACCAAATCACTAATCGTTACTGCAAAATGGTGACTGTGATAAAAATGGTTACCGCCATTATGATCACCAGCGCGTAATCGACCGCATAATCCCACATCTTTCTTAATGCCATGTCCTTATTGCTAACCTGCATTAAATTTAATAACATATTCTGTAGCAAAATTGTGTTTTGCTTTGTATTGGGAAACGCAAAGTATTGCATTTAATACTCTCCTATTGACAATAGCACCAGCGTACAGGCATATTCCGTTTCAATACCTTTATCATTGGCCATTTTGCGCAGCTCGCTGTTTTCGGTACCGGGATTAAATATGATGCGTTTGGGGTGGGTATCCAATATATAATCATACAGCGGCGGCTGCCTTTGCGGGCCTACGTATAAAGTAATGGTATCAATATCGTCGTGTATGGTTTCGGGTTTCTCAATGGGCACACCCGCTACCTCGCCGGTTTTAAGGCCAACGTTAACAATGCTGTGGCCGTGGCCCACCAGCCGGTTGGCAGCAAGGTAAGCATAGCGGCCCGGGTTGGGGCTCGCGCCTAAAACCAATGTTTTTTTATCAGCCATTTATAATCCTGTTTAATAATGCTACCTGGCCCGAGTGGTATATGTGATGCTGAATTAGTCCTTCTATCAAAGCTTCATAACTTACACCTGTACCCAGTTCGCGGTTTCGCTCATCGTTTATCGGTTCATCCCATTGTTCGGGTGGGAAGTTTTGGATAACGCCCTGCAAATTTACATTAACCAGCTTCAGATCATTAACATAATTCTGCCATTTTTGTTCGTCGGGTGCGCCGGTATCGGGCCAATCGCCGCTGCTGGGGATGCCTGCCGTTAAACCGTTCATACGGTCCATCACTTCCTCGGTCCAGGCTATCATGTGCAGCACAATTTCGGCAATGTTGTGTATAGAGCCGGGTGGTTTCTCGTAAGCGGCTTCAAAAGTAACCTGTGCCAGTATGTCGTAAACATTGGGGCCATACCAGGGGTCGCCTGAAAGGATTTGTATGAGTTGGATGTTGAGTTTTTCGGCGGTATTCATAGGTATTAGTATTTATTGATCTTGGCTATAAAACTAATGGTTTTGGCGGTTTGTTTAATATAACTTTAAATATTGCGTTGGTTGCCTGTCGAGACACAGGCAACAGGGAAACGAACCGTGACGGTTGTATTTTTAATTAATATTTGTATCTTCATACAACTGAATAGTTTAACCTGTCACTAACCTAAAATGAAAGCAATCTTATTTTTAGCCTTTTGCAGCGTGATAGCATTGTATTCGTGCAATAAAGTAAATGACCCTAAACGTGTTGACTTTGCGATGTCGGCAGTGATCGATGGGAAGTTTGAAACCTTTACTTCGGGTGATAGTGTGCGCACTATTAATAACTATGGCGTTTATATTACAGGAGTTAATGATACTACTTCTGACCGCATAAGCATATATGTTGGCAATACTCAAGGCACATTTGGCCCCGGCGTTTACACCGATACGACCGCAAACAACGTCATGGCTTCTCAAATATTGATGTACCCGGCTGCCGACTACACCCATTATTATTACTCATACTACATTAAGGGAACTTATAACTTTACTTCTACCGTAACTATTACATCGGTTGACAGCACCAATCTAAAGGGCACTTTTAGCGGCAACATTGTTTTGGTTGATTATATAAGTGGCACCTCAGCCTTAAAAAATAAAGTTATTACCAACGGGCAGTTCAATATTAACAGGAAGCATTAGGCTAACACTTTCGCTGCAGCTACTGCACAGTTTATCCCATCAATAGCCGCCGAAATTATACCGCCTGCATAACCCGCGCCTTCACCACAGGGGAAAAGCCCGCTTATTTGGGGATGTTGCAATGTTTCCTTATCCCTCGGTATTTTTATGGGCGATGATGTGCGACTTTCCACACCTACCAGTATTGCTTCGTTGGTATAGTAGCCTTTCATTTTTTGACCAAAAGCAGGCAAAGCTTTTCTTAACCGTTCATTTATCCAACCCGGCAATACTTCTTTTAGCTGCACGCTTTTTGTGCCGGGCAGGTAGGAGTTTTTGGGGAGATCGGTTGATATTTTGCCATTCACAAAATCAACCATGCGCTGTGCGGGTGCTACTAAACTGCCACCACCTGCGGTAAAGGCTATCCGCTCAACTTCCTGCTGAAAACGCAGCATCCGGAATGGATCCGCTTCATCACCCTTTATATCTTCCAAATTAATTTGCACCACCGTGCCCGAGTTGGCATAAGGATTATTACGTTTCGAGGGGCTCCAGCCGTTCACTACTATCTCGTCGGCTTCGGTAGCGCAGGGGGCTATGATACCGCCGGGGCACATACAGAACGAGAATACGCCGCGGCCATCCACCTGTTCAACCAAACTATAATAGGAAGGCGGCAGGTCATCGCCCCGAACATCGCAATGGTACTGCGCTCGGTCGATTATTTCCTGCGGATGCTCAATGCGTACACCCAGTGCAAATGGCTTGGCTTCTATCAATATATTTTGGTGGTGCAGCATTTCAAATACATCGCGCGCCGAGTGACCGGTGGCAAGTATTACCGCACCGCCATTTATTTTTTCGCCTGTTGCCAGTTGTACCCCTTTGATCTTGCCAAATTCAACCAACAGCGAGGTAACCTTTGCATCAAACCTAACCTCGCCGCCTGCGTTCAATATGGTTTCGCGTATAGCGGTGATGATCTGCGGCAGTTTATTGGTGCCGATATGCGGGCGGGCATCAACCAAAATATCTTCGGTAGCGCCATGCGCCACAAATATTTTTAATACCTCGTTCACGTCGCCGCGCTTGGTTGAGCGGGTGTACAGCTTGCCATCAGAATAGGTGCCTGCACCGCCTTCACCAAAACAGTAATTGCTTTCGGGGTTCACCAGGCCCTGTTTGTTAATGTTGGCCAGGTCGCGGCGGCGGTCCTTTACTTCCTTGCCACGCTCAATAATGATGGGTTTTAAACCAAGCTCAATACATTGCAATGCGGCAAATAATCCGGCCGGACCAGCGCCCACTATAATAACCGGCTTGGCTTGTTTTATGTCGGGATAATTAACGGTGTAAGTTTCGGGCACATAAGGTTCGTCGATATAAACCTTTAGCTGCATACGGTAAACTACCTTGCGGCCACGGGCATCAATTGATCGCTTTAATATTTTTATGCCGGTAACGCGTTTTGCGGGGATGTTTAATGCCGATGCGGCGAGGCCGGTTAATACCGCCTCATCTTCATGCCGGCCCGGAGGGCAGGTTATTTCTGTTTCTTTTATCATTATGCTGCCGGGTTTTTATCCCGGATGGTGCAAAGATAATGATTAGTGATTGGAGATTAGTGGTTAGAGATTAGGAAAACAATGCGTATTTTTAACTAATCTCTAATCTCCAGCCTCTGATCTCTGCTTCAAAACCGTCCGCTTGCATACGATAACCGTTCGAAAACGAACAGTTTCGTAGAAGCGTATATTTTTATATGGCTGATAATCAATAACTTAATTTAAGGGTATCAATTTTGGCATAGGTTCATCAAATACGGAAGACGATGAACACCGAGAATTACTTAAGCTTGATTTGGGAAGGATGCCTTCGGAACGAGCGCAAATACCAGGAGTTATTTTATAAGCTGCTTGCTCCCAAGATGATGGCCGTTTGCATGCGCTACGCCAAAGACCGGGATGAGGCCCAGGATATATTACAGGAAGGTTTTGTGAAGCTTTTCAAAAACCTGAACAATTATCGCGGCGAGGGGAGCCTGGAAGGATGGATCCGCCGCATTATGGTGCATAGCGCTATATCGCGTTATCGCAAGGCTAAAACCATGGTGCTGGTTGATGATTTTGGCGAGGATAGCAACATGCAGGCCGGCACCAGCCGCAACGGTAACACCCTGGAAGCCGAAGATATTTTAGGGCTGATACAGGAGCTACCTGAAACCTACCGCGCGGTATTTAATATGTACGCCATTGAAGGCTATTCGCACCAGGAAATAGGCGAAAGTTTAGGTATGTCGGAACTGCTATCTCGCACTACATTGTGCAGGGCACGCGGGATATTGAAAAGGAAGTTGCAGGAAGTGGAGCATAGGGAATTGTGCTGTATGGCGGGGTAATATCTCACCCTGCCCTCTCCAACCGCGTGTCGCCTTAGCTTTTAGCGGTGGCACAAGGAGAGGATTTAAGAAAATTAAAATTTCTCTAAGAATTCTGCCGGGGTAAGTATGGGTATATCTCTGAAAGGATTTAAAACCAATAGATCTTTATCTCCTGTTATGATACACGCGGCTCCGGCTTCAACTGCTAATTCAAGAAATTTGTTGTCTTTGGGATCGCGGCAGGCATCAATTTTTGTAGAAACTGTTATTAGTTGTCCTGTCCGTTCAAATACATTTACTTCAGCAATCCTTTTTTCGACCGATAAATATCTGTCAAATTTTGAACGACTAAGTGTAGTAGAAAATTCTACGAGTGTAGCACTTGAATAAACCTGGATATCAATTCTACGTGCTTTATCATAAGCTTTACGAGATACAGATTCCGGCAATAAATTGGCACTGATTAAAGTATTCGTGTCAATAACAAAAATATCAATCATTGTCAGCTAATATCGCTTCTAATAACTCAGGAGTAAGTCCATTTTTCACGGCTTCATTACCGGCATCATCCAACAGCTTTGAATATTCTGCAAATGTTTCATCATTCACAGCCTTTTTAACCATTAAACTTACAGCCTGGTTAAATTGTTGTTTACTGGCTTCACTAAATCCCTTGTATATTTTCCCTACGGTATCATCCACTTCCAATACTATCCGTTCCATAATGCTTTTTGTTATCTAAACAAATTTACTAAAAATTTTATTTAGAAATAACTCCCTACTTATGCCTGCTCCCCATATAAAAGGTTATCTCCCCGCCATTCATTATGTCGGCGTGGGTAATGAAGTACCCGCTTAGTTCCTTGCCATTCAACACTATTTTTTGCACGTAAACATTTTTGGGGCTTTGGTTTTTGGTGTTGATGGTGAAGGTTTTGCCATCCTCCAAATTTATCACCGCATGGTCGACCGCAGGGCTGCCGATGGCATACTGGTCAGAACCAGGGGCTACGGGATAAAAGCCTAATGCGCTGAAGATATACCAGGCGCTCATTTGCCCGGTATCATCATTACCGCCAAGGCCGTCTGAGGTTGGTTTGTACATCTTTGGCAGTATCATCCTTATTTTTTCCTGCGTTTTCCAGGGCTTGTCGGTCCAGTCATATAAATAGGCATCGTGGTGACTCGGCTCGTTGCCGTGTACGTAGTTGCCTATGATGCCATCTTTGGTGATATCCTCAGTTTCGGCAAAATATTTATCGGGCAGGTCATAGCTGAAAAGGCTATCCAAATAAACCACGAAACGTTTATTACCGCCCATGGCCTGTATCAAGCCTGCCGGATCATGCGGTACGTAGAGGGTATAGTTCCAGGCATTGCCTTCGATAAAGCCCATATCGATGGTAGTAAACGGATCGAATTTGGTTTTGCGCCAGGTGCCGTCGGCTTCTTTGGGGTGCATAAATCCACTGGCTTTATCAAATACATTCTTCCAGTTTTGCGAATACTTTATAAAGCGGTCGTACACGTCCGTCCGTCCCAGTTTCTTAGCCATCTGCGCTATGCACCAGTCATCGTACGAATATTCCAATGTTGATGATACCGAATTGGCATCCTTTTCATCAGGGATATAACCGTTATCCATAAAAAGCCCGATGCTTTGGTAATCGCGATGCGTTGCGGTGGTTATACACGCATCCAGCGCCTTGTTGGCATCAAACGGAGCGTTGCCCTTAACCACGGCATCGGCAATTACCGATACACTGTGATAACCGCTCATGCACCAATTCTCGTTCGCACTATTGCTCCAGATGGGCAGCATGTGCTCAGGGCTTTGGTCGAAGTGGGCGAGCATACTTTTTATCATGTCGGCATTTCTATCCGGCTCGATGATGTTAAAGAGCGGATGCAGTGCGCGGTGGGTATCCCACAAACTAAAAGTGGTGTAGTTGGTAAACCCATCCGCCTTGTGTACGTTTTGGTCAAGGCCCTTGTAGCGTCCGTCCTCATCCATATAAATGGTGGGGTTTATCATGGCGTGGTACATGCTGGTATAAAAGTTCACCTTATCGTCAGTACTGCCTTGCACTACAATTTTGTGCAATTCTTTTTCCCAAAGTGCCTGTCCGTCCGTCCTTACCTTGTCGAAGTCCCAGCCGGGTACTTCAACCTGCATATTGTTCAGGGCGCCGTCCATGCTTACGGGCGATATCGCCATCTTTATTTTTATCTTCTCGCCTTCGTTCGTTTTAAAATCAAACCAGGCCTTTAACTGCTTGCCTGCTGTTTCGGGGAAGTTTTTACTTTGATTGAATTTCGCCCAAAAGCCACGATACACCTCTTTTGGCGAGTAATTGGCAAATCCATGCTGAATAAACGGCTTGCTGAACGCCATAGCAAAATACAATGTGCGCGTACGTGCCCAGCCGTTGGTTTGGCGGTAACCCACCACAAGGCTATCATTTATCACATGGATGTACGTCCACACGTTTTTGTCGGGATAATTGTAGATGCCCGACATCAGGTCTAAAATAATATGGGCGCTATCCGATTTCGGGAAAGTATATTGATGGAAGCCTACCCTTGCGCTGGTGGTCATTTCAGCTATGATGCCTGTGGCATCCAGCTTCACTTTGTAATAGTTAGCCTCGCTTACCTCGTTGGCGTGCGAAAAGCCTGAGCGGTAGCCGCTGCCGGGTTTATCGGCTGTGCCGGGATTAAGTTTTAGTTTACCTGTGGTCGGCATCACCAAAAAGTCGCCTAAATCGGAGTGACCGGTCCCACTAAAATGGGTATGACTAAAGCCCACAATGGTTTTATCATCATACTGGTAACCTGCGCAATATTTATATACGTCGGGGTTGTAGTGCCCGTTAAGGTCGTAAGCCGGGGTATCGGTTTCGGGGCTTAGCTGCACCATACCGAAGGGTACCGTTGCGCCGGGGAACACGTGGCCCATGCGCTGTGTGCCGATGATGGGGTGTACGTATTGTATAAGTTTATCTTGTGCCTGTGAGGTGATGGTCGCCAGCGTAACGCAGGCGAATAATAATGCGAGGGCTTTTTTCATTTGCAGGGTTGATGTGTCAGTCAGGTTGCAAATATAGTGATTTGCGTTAGGGATTGAAATGGATACCTGCCATGTGGTGGATTTGTGTGATAGCCGCGCTTAAGGCCTGCAGGCGTATGAATGGAAAGCCCGGCCCCGGTCTATCGGGGAAACGCCTTGTTAATAAGTCAAAAGTTAAAGTCAAAAGTCAAAAAAGTTGACATAAAATGCTTCATTACCTGCAACAACACGCGGGTAAAGGTCTTGATACCTGAAACTAACTACTTGATACTAATTAACTTTCAAATAATAATTCCCCCTGTTCCCAATAACCGCGCCGTTAGCTTTTTGGGTGATGATAAGCTTTACGGTATTATCGTTCAGCCTGATTATTTTTTCAGCTATCGAATGATCGCTTAAATCATAAAAAACGCCGGTTTGCAGTGAGTAGGTAAAATCAAATGTACCCAGGGATGTCCGTTCTTTACCTTCGGTATCCGAGGTAAAGTTCACTGTATCCAGCATTGCCGTTACCGGGTTGTAACCCACAATAACGTTGGGTTTCACTACCAGTTGCGGTGTGGCGGGGTTCATGTAGGCCGTATCGCCACCGGCGTTCTGGTTAATGATCTCGGCTATGCCAGCGGCTGCACTGCTGCCTTTGTACAGTGTATCTGAGTTTAAATACAGCACATATTTACCACTAAGCGAAAGCACCGGCGGCGTTGGTTTCGGGGTCGACTTTTTGCCACAGGCAGCTATCACTGCGGTTAGCCCTATGATGATGTATGCAATCTTCTTCATCCTTTTTCCATTATCGTTCAAAGATAAACATTTAACTTGGATACGTTTCAGGGTGTGGAAATGTTTCAGTTTGGGGTGTTCGTTCGTTCGGGGATACAACAAATACAAACAGTTGTGCCGGTTAAAGGGTGATAATGGACCTATATAAAAACCGATCATTTTTAATATATTCGTTTAACGAATAACTTTTTATAAACCAGCTAGTTCACCCTTTTACTTAACCACATCACAATAATGAAAAGGCTTGTATTTTTATTTGTCCTTACTATCCTTTGCCTAAATACCCGGGCACAGCAAAAAAAACTCGACAGCCTCAACAAAATGATCGCGGTGGCAAAAGACGATACTACCAAGGCGATGTTGCTTAACGAGGTATTAAAAATCTATTTAAATTACAAACCCGATAGTTCGATAATTTTAGGGCAGCAAATGCTGAATATCTCCAGGGCCAGCAAATTTAAAAAGGGCGAAGCGCTGGCGTTGGCCCGTATCGGAAACACATACACTGCAACAGGCGATTATCCTAAAGCGTTAAGTTACGCACTGGCGTCATTAAAAATATGGGAAGAATTGGATGATAAAAAAGGGATAGTGCAATCGCTGGGTAACATTTCTAACATCTATCTTTCCGAAGGGGATTATAAGCAGGCCATGAGCTATAATCGACAGTGCACTGCCCAGGCTAAGATCATAGGTTATACAAGAGGAATAATGATCAATGCCCTCAACCTCGGTGACATCTATGATAGGCTATCAATGCCCGATTCGGCGCTAAAATATACCAGGTACGGGCTAATACTTGCCCGGCAAGCTAAGGATAGCGATAACATTGCCGATGCTTTCAATAACCTGGGTAATACCTACTCAGAACTGAACCGGTTAGATACCGCGCTTCATTATTACCGCCTCGCCATGCCATTATGGAAAGCCGTCGACGATGAAGATGGCATGTGTGAAACAACACTGGGTATGGCTAAAATTTTCAAGGAGCGAGGCATGCGCGACTCGAGCCTTTACTATGCCCGGCAATCTATTACAGCGGGTATACATGGCGGCTTCACAATCCGTATTTTAGATGGGAGCCAATTCCTGACCGGTTATTTCAAGCAACAGGGCCAGCTGGATAGCGCTTTTCATTACCAGGAGGTCTCCATTGCTGCAAAGGATAGTATTTACAGCCAGGAAAAGCTAAAGGAGTTCCAAAACCTTGCTTTTGCCGAAAGCCAGCGGCAACAGGATATTAAGGATAAAGATGCTGCTTATACTGCTGCTATCAGGTATTATATGCTGGTAGCCGTTATCCTATTCTTACTGGTACTGGCTTTTGTTTTTTGGCGAAATAACCGCCGCAACGTGAAGGCAAGGCACCTTTTACAATTACAAAAGGAGCAGATACAAACCACGCTGGCCGACCTGAAGACCACCCAAAGCCAGCTGGTACAATCCGCCAAGATGGCCTCGCTGGGTGAGCTTACGGCAGGGATTGCCCACGAGATACAGAACCCGCTGAACTTCGTGAATAATTTTTCGGAAGTGAACCGGGAGATGATAGAAGAATTGGAGCAAGAGCTTCACACAGGCAATTTGGAAGAAGCACTGGCTATCACCGCCGACCTGAAAGCCAACGAGGAAAAGATAAACCATCATGGTAAACGCGCCGACTTTATTGTGAAAGGGATGCTGCAGCACAGCCGCACCAGCACCGGCGAGCGCCAGTTAACCGACATCAACATACTGGCCGACGAATTTCTGAAGCTATCTTATCACGGGCTAAGGGCAAAAGATAAATCGTTCAATGCTGAACTGGTAACTAATTTTGCTGAAGATTTACCAAAAGTAAATATTGTGCAGCAGGATATTGGCCGTGTGTTGCTCAACCTTATCAATAACGCTTTTTACGCGGTAAATCAAAAACAGAAAACGGCAGGCGATGACTATAAACCTACAGTAACCGTCAGTACTTTTGCTTCTTCTACAGGTGGTTGGGGAGTTACAGTTAGGGATAACGGCACGGGAATTCCTGACAATATAAAAGATAAGATCATGCAGCCCTTTTTTACCACTAAACCAACGGGTGAGGGTACCGGCCTGGGCCTGTCGTTAAGTTACGATATTATTGTTAAGGGGCACGGGGGTAGTATTGAGGTTGATAGTAAGGCCGATGAGTATACTGAATTCACTATAATGATATAAAATACCTGCCCGCTTTTTTTGTCATGCTGACGTAGGAAGCATCTTCTGCACCATACATATCGCCTCCGTGTTTATCTTAGAAGATCCTTCACTACGTTCAGGATGACAAAGTAGTTTAGTGTCCGTCCATTCGGGGATACGATAGGTATTGGACAAGGTGGACACTTACAATTGCAGTTAAAAAAATATTGCTAAATTTGAGTTCCCACTGCATTTACCAATTATTATAGATGGACTTTCTGAACGCGATATTTACCGAGATCAAGAACTTTTTTGGGTTTGGCGGCCTTATTGATATTATCAAGTCGGGCGACTACTCCCAACTGCTAACCTACCAGGGTATCACCGCGCTTATCGGGCCGCTGATACCGTTTTTGCTGGTTATCGAGATCATCAGGGCGGCGTTTTATAAACGGTTCAAGGTCATCTCCTATAAAATTCCGTTTTTTACTTATGTGCTTAATGCCTTTGTGGGCCGGGTTATTTCTATAGCTATGGTGGGGCTTTGCATCGGGTTTTTCACAAAGTATGCCGTTTTTAAAATGAGCTTCACCTGGTACTGGTTTATTTTGGGGTATGTGATATGGGAGTTCGCGCATTTTATTTACCATTATTTTGCGCATAAGGTGCGGATACTGTGGTGCCTGCACTCTACCCATCACGCGCCCGAAGCTATGAACCTGTCGGTAACCTATGCTCATTTTTTCCTCGAGGCGCCTTATGCCGATATTGTGCGCACCAGTATCTGCATTTTACTTGGCGTTCCGCCGGTAATGCTGGGCGTAATTGTTTTTATTGATGGCTTTTGGGGCAGCTTTATACATGTTGGCGAAAACATCATCAATGATGCCCGCTTCGGGTTTGTGGGTCGGCTTATACTTACGCCATCGCACCACAGGGTACACCATGCCAAAAACCCGGTTTATATGGATACCAATTTTTGTAATTTGCTGAATATATGGGACCGCGCCTTTGGCACCTACCAGCCCGAAGACCGTGCGATGCCCATTGAGTATGGCATTACCCGCCAAATGAAGCGGCATAGCTTTTTGGATGCCTATTTTGGCGAGATTGTAGCCTTAGGTAAAGACGTAGCTAAAGCACCCGGTATAAAAAATAAGGTGCTGTACATCTTTATGCCCCCCGGCTGGAGCCATACCGGCGACCATAAAACCTCAACTGTAGTAAAGCGTGCATATTTAGAAAATGCTAAAAAGGAATAAACCAAGCAACCCATAATTCAATAGTTGATATGAACGTAGAAGAACAAATCAAACAGTATATTGATAGCCAGGCTGAACCAAAGCGCAGCGACATGCAAACTTTGCACCAACACATACTCGGGGTATTACCCGGTTGTAAATTATGGTTCGACAATGGTAAAAACAGCGAAGGTAAGATTGTTAGTAACCCTAATATAGGTTATGGACTCTTCACCATAAAATATGCTGATGGAAAAACGAAGGAGTTTTTTCAAATTGGGTTGAGCGGAAACACAACCGGCATCTCTGTATATGTACTTGGCATAAAGGATAAGACCTATTTAGCCCAAACCTATGGGGCAGCATTAGGCAAGGCAAGCGTAACCGGGTATTGCATTAAGTTTAAAGCGCTAAAGGATATAAATCTTGATGTACTTGAAGCGGCAATAAGATATGGGGTTGAGGCTACCAACCCTGGCAGCTTGTAGGGCTGGTTAATTTTAATATCGAATACTGAACGCCGAATATCCAACACCGAAGTAAAGAAAGTTTAAGGTTTGAAGTTTCACTTCATCATTCGATATTCGGAGTTCAGTATTCGATATTAACCTTTCTAATTGGCCGTCCGTCCACCGGTACCCCCTTATTTCTCCAGTTTTGCGTTAGGGATAATAACGGATACCTGCCCCGCGCCTAAGGCCTGTAGGCGTATGAGTGGATAGCCCGACCCGCAGGGGAACGCCCATATTCAGTTTCTTTATTATTAACATAAATATATCCAATATTTTCGTGTGGCTTAATGGTATTTAACCGGCTGAAAAATAATTGGTTAGCTTGTTTATTAAATATATTTTATATTATATTTAAATATTATTACGGCGCTTGCCGTGATCAGACCTTTATCCGGTGCATTTATTAACCATAATCCAAATAAACAGAAACAATGAACAATCAACGTAAATTTATACTAATAGCGGCTGCTGTTGGTATTATCGGGGCGTTCCTGCCGTGGATCAGCGTATCGGCTGGTATACTGGGGCAGGATATGAGCCAAAGTGTTAACGGTTTTCATGGTATTGGCGTTTTGTATTGCCTGGTGATGGCGGCGGCAGGTGTTGTGGCCTTTATGGGCGATCAGCAGTCCCTGCTCGATAAAAATATGCGGCTGGTGGTGGTTGCCGCCGGCGCGGTGGCTATTATAGCGCTGCTGGTGTCGTTTAGCGATATGCACAGCAGCACCAGTGCCGTTGGCGGCTTTGGTGTGGTTAGCGCGTCAATAAGCTACGGGTTTTACCTGTCGGCTTTAGCGGGGGTGGCTGTGGCGGTTATCCCTTTTGTTATTAAGGGTGCCGGCGAAAGCTTTGCCGGCGACCTTGCCCAACTGAAAAGCAGCGTACAAAGCATGCAGAATAATATGGCAACCCCTGCTGCCGAAGCCCCTGCTGCTACTGCCCCGCCTGCTGCGCCTGTGCACGATAAAACGGCTGAACTGGAGAAACTGATTGCCTGGCACGCCGAAGGTAAAATAACCGACGCCGAGTTTGAAGCCATGAAGGCGAAGATACTTTAGGGTGGAGTTCGTGTGGCGAGTGGTTGGTTTGGCGGGACCAGGAGAATTGAATTTTAATTTACCAATGATACAAGGGGCTCCCGGCTTTGGTTGGGGGCCTTTTTTGTGGGGATACTTGCAGGATGGTTAGTTTTAATATCGAACACCGAATGCCGAATGTCCAACACCGAAGTTAGAAAAATTGAACGCGCGAAGCTTACTTCATTATTCGATATTCGACATTCAGCATTCAATGTTCGATATTAATCTTCTGGTTGGCCGGCCGTCTACCAGTGCCCTTACTCCCAGCCAGTAGCGGCCAATTTTACTATTCGGTAGTTAAAAATGGATGTATGCGGCTTACTTCATCATTCGATATTCGGCATTCAGTGTTCGATATTAAACTTTTTTGGTTGGCCGCAATGGCCGTAGGTACCCTTCCCCCTGTTACGGACAGCCAAAATTACAGGCTTTAGATGATTATTGAATTATTGATTGGAGATTGCCTTTTACTCTCAGGTCATGCCGAACTTGTTTCGGCATCTCATCAAAAGGTTGGTGTCGATAGGTAACCGGTTGCTTAGCAAGCGTGCTACTCAGCATGTGAGATGCCGAAACAAGTTCGGCATGACATATTTTTTATTGCTGGTGAGCTATTGGGTTATCGCCGGTTTAGCGAACTGATAGGTAAACCAGTAATTCAATAATTGATTAGTTATTGGTAAATAATTTTTTCAACTGCGGTAATTAAAAAATGCAACCGCGTTTTTTAAAAATACTCCCCCAACAACATATAACATATATAGATTGCAGATGGTGTGATGGTTGGTAGATAAGCAAAGCCTAATCTCTAATCAACTGATCACTAATTAACTAATGTTGGTTGGCCGGCCGTCCACAGGGGCGGGTAGTATTTTTAAAAGCGGCCCAAAAATGGAACAACGCAAGGCGCAAGAAAAAGGGTACGCCCAATACAAATATAAAGAAATTTATTTATTAATAAAGAATAAAATGTAAAATAAGTGGCCGTGTATGGCCGTAAGGGGAAGGGGGAAGGGAGCGGCCGGCCAAGTAATCTCCCTCCCGTGGTTTGTGTCTTCACAAGCTACTGAACTATTGGTTGCAGGCAAGGCACTTGTGAGGACACAAGCACCGGGTAAAATCCAGCTGTCCTGTTCGTTTTATTTGTTGACACCCTGCGACGAACGCGACAGCTACTTATTAGGCTGTTGCTACCGCAAGCGTCCCGCTTGTGGTACGCGTTTAGGTAGGCAGCGAATGATAGCATAGTTTAGTATTGCCATTTGGTTACTTTGCATACGGGCCACAAGCGGGACGCTTGCGGCAGCGGGGACAACTAAAGCAGAGCATTGAATAAACAATGAACTTTTATTTATATATTTAACTACGGTTACGGGCTGACGATTTCCAAATACCACTACATCGCCAAGCCGTGTCTGTTGGCTGCTATACCCGACAAAATTCTTTCACTTCAAATACTACTAATTATGAAAAGACAATTTGCAAAGGTTAATTTCAAGACGTTAGTTCTATTTCTTTCTGTTATGGCGATACTACTTGCATTTATTCCGCCAAAGTATACCTTGACAGGCCAGTGGTCAATACTAAACCTTAACGGTAGCCCAAGTGGAGAATTTGTGGATTTTAAACAGGACAATACATATACTGTTGCTTTGCCGAACGGACAGATTGGAGAAAGAGGGATTTACAGCTTAAAAGACTCTGTTTTCTCCATTAAGAATATTAAAGATGTTTGTGGTAAAGATTATTGGGGCCAATATAAATTGATATTTTACGGAAATGATTCGCTTCATCTCACTTTAATTAAAGATACGTGTACCGAAAGACGGATGGACCTTGTTGGTTACAACCCTGGTTTAAAAAGACGCATAGCCAAATAATTTTTTATAAATATATCCATCGCCGGTTCAAGCGTGCCGCGTATGCATTACACGGTAAACGGCCAAACATTCTTCACGCGTTATTGCGTAGTGAATTATTTTTTTTGCTTCGTGAACCATCTCCCATTTTTTCATCAATTGGCGATAAATCCAACTGTCCTGTTCGTTTTATTTGTTGACACCTTGAGACAAACGCGACAGCGGCACATGGGCTATTTTTATTGCTACCGATTGTGGGGTGTAAACGAATGTACGGAACATTTGGAACAAACGCGGCACGCGTGCGCCAGCAAAGGGGGCAATGGCTTACATATTAGCAGGTGTTAATTTTTGTTAAATATTTCTCTTTAATTCCAATATTTGCCCCCCAGAATACTACTTGCCTGTCTTTTGCCGTTAGCACTATTCACTACAGTATTATATTTCAACAATCTAAACACAATGAGAAAAACAAAAATTTTATTAGCTGCCGCTATACTAACATTCGGCCTTTTTATTGGTAATAATGCCAAAGCGCAATCAGTTGCAGATGGCAAATTCCGTTTTGGTATCGGGGTTGATGGCCTTTTGCCAATTGGTAATTTAAGCCAGACCGAAAATTTTGGTTTAGGCATTACACCAAGGTTACAATACGGGATTGGGAACAATACGGCATTAACATTTACCAGCGGCTTTTATCATTTTTTCCCGAAAAGTGTCTTTATACCTGATAATGGCTATGTTGTTAATGGAGTGCCTGTTCAAGGAACTTATAAATATAAACTTGATATTATCCCGGTAAAAGTTGGTATAAAACAGTTCATATCAAAGGATTTCTATTTTGGCGCCGAAGCGGGTGCCGGTTTCGAAGTTGAAGATGGTGGCGGCCCTGTTAAACTTATTTTATCACCGGCCTTTGGTTACGCCTCAAAGCATTGGGACGTTGCCGCGCGTTATGAAGGCTTCTTTGGTCAAAACAGTAATTACGGCACGGTTGGCTTGCGAATAGCTTACGGCTTCGGTTTATAAAAACACGCTGCCTGCAAAGCTGCTGTATTCCTTCCCCAAACTTGCGCGAATATGTGAATTGATGGCAAATCCAGCTGTTGCGTTCGTTTTATTTGTTGACACCCTGAGACAAACGCGACAGGTGCTTATGGAAATTGAACTGCATCTATAGCTAATCATCGTATTGAGGCATCCGATTACTTCTTAGTTTAGAAAGAATTTTCTTCCTCATCATCCCTTTATCAGTAAAATGTCGTGCGATCTCGTGCGTCAAGCTAACGAAATTATCGGCCCCGTTACGTTCGTGATAGTAGATTTTTATTGATCTGCATTTTGGGTGTTCAAAGATCATTTGGAGCATAGTTCTATCCGATAATCCGCAACTGTGCCCTAACACATAAACTTGATAGTCGTCTGCGTCTAAAAAGTTCACCAACGATCTATAGTTATCAGTTCTTAGATACCAAAATGACTTAATGTACTCAAAGTAGCCTTTAACTTTTGAATCATCTTCCATCTTTTTATAGGCTGCGTCTATTTCGTCACCGAAACCAAATATCAGTTGGTTATCGATATCTCCTAGTTTGCCGTGTATATAATTTAAGACGGGTGAGACACTCGATGAGTTTTCAATTCTATTAATGTACTTATTAGGGGTATCTGTATAATTAAAATTCAACACATAGGTTTGGATTGGGGCTAAGGTTGAATCCGAGCGTTTTGGATATAGGTCAGCAGCCTTTATCATTGACGAAAAGATTTCCTCATAACCTTCAAGAAATGGTGGTGAATTAAGTTTGCTTAAATATATTTCTAGTTGAGAGATAATAAAGGATAGGGATTGATTGAGGTCGATCAACTGTGGTTGTCTCGCTTCTTCATTCTTTAATTCAAGCACATCTTTTAATAGTTCATAGTACTCACTTTCTATATCAACCCAATTTGAAACATTACAGCTACTTAAAAGCGGTTTCAACAACTTTGATTTGTACCCAATTTGGAATGGACTCGTATCCGTTCTTCTGTTGTCATCGCCCAAACTACTCCATGGTACCGACGCATTTCGTTTTGGATGCACAATCTTTGAAAGGTAATCATCCACCCACCGAGCGCGTTCTTCAGCTTGATTGTAAACATAAATAGTACCAGTAATTGTAATTAGGCGATCCTCATAATATCTATTCTTGTGAGCCTTTTCAAAGCAATCTTTAATATACCAAAGTATGAAGTCCTTATAGGAAGTTGCAAGGCCATGCGCCAAGTCAAATCCATTTCCAATTAGTATCAGTCTATTCATAAAGCTAATATAACGTTAATTGGTTGGCGATTCGTGATAAAACAAACTACCTAGCAATGACGCCCGGGTTAATCCCTGTCCACCCCAGTCCACCACAACAGCCCCCCTGTGACGGACGGCCAATAATAAACTAAACCCGATAGCAGGGAAATGACGGATTTGAGCGGTTGGTCATGCTGAGCCTGTCGAAGCATACGGGCAAAGGCCTTTGCACTCACCCTTCGACAAGCTCAGGATGACACCCTTTTTTTATGACACCATTTTTTTGACACGCGAAAGAAAATCTTGCTACTTGATACTAACTACTTGCTACTATCACACCCCTACCGGTTCCAATATCTCGGTCAACAGCTCAATCGCTTCATCAATACTGCTTACGCCATCTATGCTTAAACGCAGGGTGCTTTTTACTTCTTTAAGGTTGCAGCGGCGGGGGTTGGCCTGCACAAAGCTGAGTACCTGGCGGAAGATGCCGGTCTCGTAATAGGGCGATTGCTGGTTGGTGATGAAATAGCCGCGCAGGATGCCTTTTTTGAGCGATATCTTCTCGAAGCCGATGGCTTTACCCAGCCATTGCAGGCGCATGGTGTTGAGCAGCGCGCTTACCTGCGGCGGCGGCGGACCAAACCTATCGTGCAATTGCTGACGGAAGGCGCTTAGCTCTACTTCATTTTCCAGTTTGGCAAGCTCGGCGTACAGGTTGTAGCGCTCGCTAAGGCTGGTTACATATTCGTTGGGGATGAGTATCTCGAGGTCGGTATCCACCTGCGTAAAGGCGATAAACGGGCGGGGCTTGTCGTCGGGGAATACGCCTTTAAACTCGTCATCTTTCAGCTCCTGTATAGCCTCATCCAGTATCTTGTGGTACATTTCGAAGCCTATCTCGGCAATAAAGCCGCTTTGCTCGGCACCGAGCAGGTTACCGCTGCCGCGTATGTCGAGGTCGCGCATGGCAACGTTAAAACCGCTGCCGAGATCGCTGAACTCCTCAATGGCGCTTAGTCGCTTGCGGGCCTCGCTGGTGAGGGTGCTTAACGGCGGGCTTAATAGATAGCAGTACGCCTTTTTATTACTCCGACCAACCCTACCGCGCATCTGGTGCAGGTCGCTCAAACCAAACATGTGGGCGTGGTTTATGATGATGGTATTGGCGTTAGGTATATCCAGCCCTGCTTCAATAATGGTAGTAGCCACCAGTACGTCGTACTCGTGGTTCACGAATTTCAGCATCACATCTTCCAAAGCATCGCCCTCCAGCTGACCATGCGCTATACCTATGCGGGCCTTGGGCACCAGCTTGTGTATCATGGCGCCGAGTTGCGGCAGGTCGTTCACCCGGTTATGGATAAAAAACACCTGGCCATCACGGTTTACCTCGAACTCAACGGCTTCTTTTATCAGCGTATCGTTAAACACATGCAGCTCAGTTACCACAGGCTGACGATTGGGCGGTGGGGTGGAGATGATAGACAAATCGCGCGCACCCATCAGCGAGAAGTGCAGCGTACGCGGGATAGGCGTAGCGGTAAGCGTAAGCGTATCAACATTGGCACGCATTTGCTTTAGCTTCTCTTTGGTTGATACGCCGAATTTCTGCTCCTCATCGATGATCATCAAACCCAAATCCTTAAACTTTACATCCTTGCTCACCAACCGGTGCGTACCGATAATGATGTCGACCTTGCCATCTTTCAGCTTCTCCAACGTATCCTTAATTTGCTTGCTGCTTTTAAAACGGTTCACATAATCAATATTGGCAGGGAAGCCTTTAAGGCGGTCGCTAAAGGTTTTGTAATGCTGGGCGGCAAGTATGGTTGTCGGCACTAAAATAGCCACCTGCTTGCTATCGGCAACGGCTTTAAACGCCGCGCGTATGGCAACCTCGGTTTTACCAAAGCCCACATCGCCGCAAATGAGCCTATCCATCGGGTGCGGCGATTCCATATCCTTTTTGAAATCTACGGTAGCTTTCTCCTGGTCGGGCGTATCCTCGTAAATGAACGAGGCTTCCAGCTCAGTTTGCAAATAACTATCGCGCGAAAAAGCGTTGCCGGTTTGCGCCTTGCGTTTAGCGTACAGCTTGATCAGGTCGCGGGCTATGTCTTTAACTTTTTTTTTTGTGGTTTTTTTGAGGCGCTCCCAGGTATCGGTACCCAGTTTATTCATTCTCGGTATAGCGCCTTCTTTACCGCTGTACTTGCTGATGCGGTTAAGCGAGTTGATGTTTACGTACAGCAGGTCGTTATCGGCATACAGCAGGCGTATCATCTCCTGCATTTTACCGTTAACCTCAATTTTTTCAAGACCGTTGTATTTGCCAATACCGTGGTCGATGTGGGTAACGTAATCGCCGGGTTTAAGCTCCCTCAATTCTTTTAGGGTGATAGCTTGTGAACGCTGGTAGCCCTTCTTCAGCTTATATTTATAATAGCGGTCGAATATCTGGTGATCAGTATAGCAGGCGAGCTTTTGCGTGTTATCCACAAAACCCTCGCGGATAGATATGCTGATGGGGGTAAACTTTACGGTTTTATCCAGGTCATCCAAAATGGCGTAAAGCCGCTCTACTTGTCGGGCGGAATCGGTGAGGATGAAGTTCTCAATCTTCTCCGCCTCGTTATTTTTAAAGTTATGTATCAGCAGCGTAAAATCCTTGTTAAAGGAAGGCTGCGGGCGCATATCAAAGTTGATGGTATCGTTAGGCGTGTAGAAAAACTGCTTGCCGAACTCCACAATCGGGAAATCCGTTAGCTGTGAGGCGATGAGCTTTTCATCGGTAAAACCAAATTTAGGGTCTATCCAATCCAGGTTCTTCTCTTTTTCATCGGCAGATAAGGCCTTCCACAACTGGGTAGCTTTTTTGTAGCCATCCTGTATAATATCTAAAGTGAACTGCACGTCCTTTATCCAAACCTGTGTACCGGCATCAACATATTCCAACAGGGTGATGTTGCTTTCAGTCAGGAATTTGGATTGAACGTTAGGTACTATCGTGATGCTTTTCACCTGCTCAACCGATAGTTGACTTTCGATCTCGAAGGTGCGGATGGATTCTATCAAATCGCCAAAGAACTCAACGCGGTAAGGCAGCTCATGCGAGAAGGAGAAAATATCCACTATACCACCACGAATGGAGAACTGACCCGGTTCGTACACAAAATCAACGCGGTCGAAATCATACTCCACCAAAAACTCGTTGATGAAGTCGAGGCTTAGTTTATTATTAACTGATATTTCAAGCGTATTTTTTTCGAGCGATGCACGGTCTATCACCTTTTCGGCCAAAGCCTCGGGATAGGTAACCACCAGCTGACCAAATTCTGATGAGTGGTTCAACTCGTTCAATACCTCGGCACGGGCAAGCACATTGCTGCTATCAGGCTGGGTAAATTCAAACGGTTTACGGTATGATGAGGGGAAAAGCAGTATCTCTTTACCGGTAAGGTTCTCCAGGTCAGCCTGGAAATAACCGGCTTCTTCACGGTCGGGCAGCACGAATATCATGTGCTGATGCTGCAAAAAATACAAAGCTACCGCCATGGCAGAATCGCTCGATCCCACCAAACCACGAAGCTGAATCCTTGGGTTTTTAGCAGCGTTAAGGGCTTGCGCCAGGGCTGTTACCCGTTCATCGGCTTTATATCTTTCTAATATATCACGGATGTTCAAAACGGTGCAAAGATACGGAAAAAAGGCGTTTAGGCCCAACCGGCTAAATTATAAAGCGAATTAATAAAACAATATTGCACTTTAATAACTTTTTACTGATATTGAACGTATCTTGTATATCAAGTTCAATTATTTACCAAATTACTATTACAATGAAGAATGCATTTATTACCGGGATTGTTATCGGTATCCTAAGCGGTTTGTGGTTATTTGTTATGCACTTATTGGGGTACGACCTGAATAAAGACCAGGTTGCACCTTACGAATATTTTTCTATAATCATCCCGGTAGCCGGGCTTTATTTTGGTATCAGGAGTTATCGCAATACTGATTGCGGTGGCAAAATGGGTTTTTTGGAAGCGTTGATACAATGCTTTAAAATATTGGTACTGGCAGGCATAATAGCGGTTTTCGCAGGCATTTTATATATCAGTTATGTTAGTGCGGGCAACAACCTGCGCGACTTCTCGGGCCGTATGTTTGGCGCTTTATTAATTGGTTTGTTAAGTTCATTAGCTATATCTTTGATACTGACAACCAAATCAAACAAAGTTGATTAGAGCATTCTATTTCAAATATTTTGAACTTACATTTTGGATTAGCGCCCTCATAGCTTTGGGCATTAGCGACCCTACGCAGGCGTCACATTATACTTTATGCCCCTTAAAGCTGATGGGCATTACCTGGTGCCCCGGTTGTGGGTTAGGGCATTCGATTGCATTTTTATTGCATGGCGATATACACAATTCCTTTCATGCGCACTGGTTTGGGATACCGGCTTTGGTTATTATCCTTTACAGGATAATTGATTTGATACGACAGCGAATCCGTTCTGATGTGTTCGCAAGTGTTCTATCCTAAGAGAACGAACAGATTAGGATTTCCACCGATATATTCCCCAACCTTACCGACATATTCTAAATACCTGCCAGTTTTGCTTTGCTCAACTTTAAATTCTATCTTAGTTTTACATCACAATTAAATTAAACAACACCACTTAAATCAAACAATATCATGGATCCGTTTCAAAATCCTTACATGTCATTACCCGGTATAACACCCGAAGAGATCGGCCTTTTACAACAGGCTACACAAGGTCTTAACGAAAACCAGAACAAATATTTCTTTATGGTATATTCAGGCAAGCGCAAAAGCGCCCAGGATATGCTAATATTCTGCTTACTTGGCACATTTTTATTGCCTGGTTTACAACGCTTTATAGTGGGCCAAATAGGCATGGGTATATTATACCTTTTTACAGGCGGTTTGTGCTTTATAGGTTCAATAGTCGACCTGGTGAACCATAAAACACTTGCTTTTGAATTTAACAAGAAAGTAGCTTATGAAAGCTTCCAGATAGCTAAAATGGGGGCGTAAGCTTAAATGATGAATAGGGTTAGCAGATGATATTGCTAATCCTATTTATAATGGCCCTTTAATGCATAGATTTTAATGGTTTGCTTGTTTTCAAGCAGTTGATAAATTAACCTATGCTCCCTGTTGATCCGTCGCGACCACAAACCTGCCAAATTATGTTTTAAGGCTTCGGGTTTACCAATTCCTGTAAATGGATCTTCTTGTATAGCGTATAGTAATTGTTGGATCTTATTTTGAACAGATTTATCGCCTGACTTTCTCCAGTATTCAATATCCCTCTGAGCCTCTTCGGAATATATTATTTCCATAGATCTTCAGTTTTTATCGCCTTGTAATTCCCGGCTTTAAAATCCTCATCACTACGTTTTATTTTTTCTAAAAATTCAGGGCTATAAGGCGATTTTTCTTCTTCAAAACGTATTTTTAACGCTTTCATAAAAGCCTTCAGCGCCAATAATTTTTCTTCACTTTCAGGATGTACAATCAGAGTTCCCATAATTCAAATTTACAATTTTATTTTTTCAGTTTCATTACAATTTTAATAGCTTAGCCTGTACCATGAAATTATCAGCCCTTACTGATTACCTTGAAAGCCTGGCACCCTTAGCCTACCAGGAAGACTATGACAATTGCGGCCTTATTGTCGGCAATCCCGGGCAGGAGGTTTTCCAGGCACTTGTATCGCTTGATTGCACCGAAGCCGTGGTTGATGAAGCCATTGCCACCAATTGCCAGGTGATCGTATCGCACCACCCTATCGTGTTTAAGGGCCTTAAAAAATTCAACGGCAAAACCTATGTGGAGCGTGTAGTTGAGAAGGCAATACGTAACAACGTTGCCATTTATGCCATTCATACCAATCTTGATAACATAAACACCGGCGTAAACGCACGCATTTGCCAAACGCTGGGCGTAAAAAACACCCGTATACTATCGCCTAAACAAAACCTGCTTAAAAAACTGGTTACCTATGTACCCACAGCACAAGCCGAACAGGTGCGCAACGCGTTATTCCACGCTGGGGCAGGCAACATCGGCAATTACAGCGAGGCCAGTTTTAATGCAGAAGGTACAGGAACTTTTAAGGGCAATGAGTTTTCCGACCCATACGTAGGCGAACCCGGCATACGCCATACTGAAGAAGAGATAAGGATAGAGGTGATTTACCCCGCAAACCTCGAAAGCAAAATTTTAATGGCGCTGGTTTTGGCGCACCCTTACGAGGAAGTGGCTTACGACCTGTACCACCTCACCAATCCCAACCAGCAGGTAGGTTCGGGCATGATAGGCGAACTGGATATTGCCGTAAACGAAGAAGCTTTTTTAGGGCTGGTGAAAGAAAAAATGCAGGCACACGTAATTCGCCATACCGCGTTTACCAATAAACACATAAAAAAAGTAGCAGTTTGCGGCGGTGCCGGAGGCTTTTTATTAAAGCAGGCCATAGCTGCCGGAGCCGATATTTTTATCACTGCCGACTATAAATACCACGAGTTTTTTGATGCCGAAGGAAAGATACTGATAGCGGATATCGGGCACTTTGAAAGTGAGCAATTTACGCAACAATTATTAGTTGAAATAATTAGAAAAAAATTTAGTACCTTTGCCGTCCGTTTAACAGAGATAAATACAAACCCCGTCAAATATTATATTTAATGGAACAAACCGTAGAACAAAAGCTTAAAGCTTTATACGAACTACAAACTATCCACACCAAAATTGATAAGATCCGCCAGGTAAGAGGTGAGTTACCAATGGAAGTTGCCGATCTTGAAGATGATGTAGCTGGTCTTGAAACCCGCATTCAGAAGATTAAAGGCGAGCTGGATGATTTGGAAGATGATATAGTTACCCGCAAAAACCTGATAAAGGAAGCGCAATCAAACATCAAAAAATACGAAACCCAACTAAACGAGGTTAAAAACAACCGCGAGTATGATGCTATTTCGAAAGAAATTGAGATTCAGGGTTTGGACATACAGGTAAGCGAAAAGAAAATTCGCGAATTTGGTTTTGAAATTGTTACCAAAACCCAGGTTTACGAAAAAGCACTTGCCGACCTTGAAGCACGTAAAAGCGACCTTGACGCTAAAAAGGCTGAATTAGGCACCATTACCGCTGAAACACAAAAGGACGAGAACGAACTGACCGCCCAGGCTGAAAAAGCTAAGGCAGGTATTGAGGAGCGTTTAATGTTTGCCTACAACCGCCTGCGTGGCAACGCGAAGAACGGTTTGGCAGTAGTAACCATCCAGCGCGATTCATGCTCAGGATGCTTTAACCAGATCCCGCCACAGCGCCAGTCTGACATCCGCCAGCGTAAAAAAATAATCGTTTGCGAACACTGCGGCCGTATATTGGTCGACGAGCAAATGGCACTGGAAGCTGAAGAAGCTTAACTAAGTCCCCTAACCCTTAAGGGGAATATATAAAATTTTGAAGGCTCCGATTTTTCGGGGCCTTTTTTAGTTGATAGACCTTATTTTCCTTCCTATGATTTTGCGTAATTGGTTAAGCGAAGATTTTTGATTGTGGTAATAGCTTTTATTCAGATGTTTACCTGATACATATTTTTCATTTAAATAATAATCAGCAAATTTCTTTGTAAGGATTCCTTTTGCTGTATAAATTTCAAATACATTATAACTAATATCAGTTGTGATCTGTTGTATTGCTTGTGGCTTTCCTTTTGATATATAGATATATTCAGGATTTTTAATTTTTTCCTTTTTTATCTTAGAATAATTATTCCTAATTAAATTTAAGAATTGTGAATTCATTGTAATCGGTTGAAAACTTTTACAATTAGTAAATTTCTGAATGAAATTTTTATTGTCTTCAACCCATATCAAATACTTCGTTTCGTAAGCAGTGCAAGAATCATCTTTCACAGGAATCATCCAAGTGGAAGTGACATAATAACAAACTATCGTATCAACCTTCTTTTCTTGTAATTGGTGAATCTTCTCCATAACATTTTTACCTGTTACACTATTAGTATCAATCTGCGCTTTGCAAACAACATTTAACAAACAGACAAGACAGGTAATAACAAATATCTTCATAAGTAAATATAAAAAGTCTTATGCGAAGTATAGCATTTCTAAAAAACTTCATCCGTCTTTTAGTATTTTCGTCTAACTAATATTATTTGAAATGAAAAGTAAATATTTTATATTCATCTTCTTTGCTTTTCCATTAGCAAACTGTTCAAATAATAAAAAATCACCCCAAACCATCAATGATACTTCTATTTACAAACTTTGGAAGTTTGACACCGTTAAATCGATGAGCAATAATATCGGTTCGGTTTGGATAGGCCGGAATTTATTAGACCTTTCCAACCATGACACCCTCCGCTTCAGTTACAAAAGCAACAAAGCCATGCCTACCTCATACCCCTACAAAATTAGCCACGACACCATTTTTGTAAGCAACAGACCCGCTTATAAGATCTTGAAACTAACCGGCAATGAACTGCACCTATTCGCAATCTTTAATAGCGGCAGTTCCAAATCTGCGGATAAGGATTCAATTGTGATGATCTATAAAGCGAAATAAATTGAAGCTGCGATTAACTTATTCCCTGCTCATTATACTTACCATAATCACTGGTCTGCTATCCCGGCATTATAGCGCAATCCCTTTATTTATTGGCGATGTATTATGGGCATTGATGGTGTACTTTATTGTGCGGTTCTTATTCATCCGTGCAAGCATTAAAACCGTAACCATTTACAGTCTGTTATTTTGCTACGCGATAGAATTCAGCCAATTGTATAAAGCGCCACGGATAAATAGCCTTAGGCACACCCTTTTCGGCAGGCTGGTTTTGGGCGATACCTTTCTTTGGGGCGATCTGTTGTCGTATACTGGCGGGATACTTATTGGTATTTTGGTTGATAAGTTCGTATTTCCCGTAACAAAGAATTAAATCAGGATATCAAATCTTGTAAAATCTAACTAAGTTTATACACTTACACATGTCACATGAAAAGGAAAAACAGATCTTTCATTTTATTAGGTATCGCCTCCATTTTTTTCATCACATTGCTGCCGCACACTGCATCGGCACAAACCAATAACGGTGAGCCACATGACTCAAAAACTTATAAAACAGTTCAACATCTTGACAGTTTGTTATTCGATGCCTTTAATACACACAATCTGCAGGTAATGGCATCCTTGTTTTCAGATAATTTAGAGTTCTATCACGATAAAGGCGGGCTAAGTAATTATTCAGCCACCATGGAAGGCTTTAAGCGGATTTTTTCTACCACACCCGATCTGCGGCGCGAACTTGTAAAAGGCACGCTTGAAGTTTACCTTGTGCCGGGTTATGGTGCACTTGAAATGGGTGAACATCGCTTTACGCATATTGAAAACGGCAAAGAAATTACCGCTATCTTTAAATTTGTCCAGATTTGGCAATTAAAAGATGGAAGGTGGAAATTAACAAGGGTAGTTAGCGTAGGCCATTAAGAAAATCAGCGGTCAAAACATACTCGTCTGCTTCCCGCCTTTCGGCACAAACAAACTATAATCAAAAGGTGTCATTTCCCTGCCACTTAAAAAGCGGTTACAAGCCATCCTGTACAGTTGGTGTATCGATTCTGCCACCGCGCCTTCTCCGCTCATCCGCCGACCAAATTCGCTGTCGTTCAGTTTGCCCTCATGGCAGTTTTTTATCAGGTTCAATACCTTCTCGGCCCTGTCGGGGAAAGCTTTGTATATCCAGTCGCTAAAAATCTCGGCTATGCTGCCATTCAGCCGTACAATGGTAAAACCTGCCGCGCGGGCACCCCTGTCGGCGGCGGCCTTAATAATATCGGGCACTTCGTTACTGTTCAGCCCGGGTATTATCGGCGCGGCCATTACCCTAACCGGCACGCCAATTTCCGATAGCTTTTGTATCACCGCCAGCCTGCCGGTAGCCGTTACGGTACGTGGTTCCAGCTTTTGCCGCAATTGCTCATTTAACGAGGTGATAGATACATTTACATGCACTAAATTCAGCTTCGCCAATTCACCAATAATATCCACATCGCGCAGTATCACATTATTTTTGGTGATAATGCTAACCGGGTTTTTATACTGTAAAAATATCTGTAATAACGACCGCGTTATCTTCAAACGTCGCTCCATGGGCTGGTAGCAATCCGTATTACCCGATAGCAGGATGGCCACCGGCTTATAGTTCTTTTTATTAAAGTACTGCTCCAATAGTTCGGCGGCATTACGCTTTACAATTATCTTGCGCTCAAAATCAAGCCCGGCGCTAAAGCCATAATATTCGTGTGTATTACGGGCATAGCAATATATACAGCCATGTTCGCAGCCCTGGTACGGGTTTATCGAAAACATGTGGCTCAGGTCGGGGCTGTTTGATTCGCTGACTATCTTTTTTGGGGTCTCCTCAAATATTTGCGTGGCAGTATTCTCCAATAAAGGCTCATCAAGCCCCTCAATATGCTCCAGCACATATTTATTTTTCAGGAATTTGTTGTGTGTATTTACCTGTGCCCCCCGGCCCTTAAAAAACTCGTCATTATCCGCATGTGCCATAATGCAATATTGCTAATATTTTTAGCAAATTACAAATCTATCAGCTTATTTTTTATGGCATATAAAACTAAGCCTACACGGCTTTTTATCTGTAGCTTTTCAAACAGCTGGTCGCGGTAACCATCAACGGTACGGGCGCTGATGCACATCTGGTCGGCAATTTCTTTGTAAGTGAGTTCGGAGCCGGCCAGTTTTAAAAACTCAATTTCGCGGGTGTTAAGCTTTACGCTCTCGGCCTGACTACTAAAGCTTTGTATTAAATAGCGGGTTACAAATTCAGGATAATATACTTCACCTTCCGATACCTTTTTCAAGGCCATTTCAAATTCAACAGGTTCTGCATCCTTAAGTATATAGCCCTTGACGCCTAATTTCACCATTTGCAATACCTTATCAGCGTCTTCAAACATCGATAATACAATTATCTTAATATCAGGATAGGTTTCGCGTATCCATTTTGCTGTAGCAATGCCATCTTTTTTAGGCATGTTAATATCAAGCAAGATAATATCAGGTTGTAATTTCGGGGTGAGCTTGCGCATCAGCTCTTCACCATCACCGGCTTCAAAAAGTATTTTATATTCAGGAAATTTATTAATGAGTGAAGCTATGCCGCTTCTGAATAGGCGGTGGTCGTCAACCAGAACGATCTGTAGGGGAACCATCATCGTATAATTGTTGTTCAAAAGGGTTTAGGGTAACCGTAATACGACAACCCTCCCCCGGCGAGCTGTCGATGTTTGCTGTGGCGCCAACCAGGAATGCCCTGTTCTTCATGTTTTTAAGCCCGGCCCCTAAATTATCCTCCAACAATCCGGGCGAAAAACCTGCGCCATCATCTTCGAGTGTTAAATTAAACAATACTTCAGAATATTGCAAGGTGATTTTCAAATGCGGGGCACCCGAATATTTTAACGTGTTATTAAGCCCCTCCTGGAAAATACGGAACAATACCAGCTCACGCTGCTGGCCCAGTGGGTATACATCGCCATCAACATTAACTGATGTATTTATTAAACCACTGTTATTTATACGTTCTACCTCCAGTTCAATTGTTTTTACCAAGCCAAAGCTCACAATATGCTCAAAACTCAAACTTTTCGACAGGTTGCGTAAATCGTTTATGGTTTGGGCAACCAACTTCCGGCTTTCGTTTATTTTATTTTGGATACCTGCGTCCTTGTTATCTATCATACCCAGGTTTAGCTTTACAAATGAAAGCACCTGGGTAATGTTATCATGTATTTCGCGGCTAATATTGGTAAGCGTTTGCTCCTGTACCTCAATCTGGGTTTTCAGCAGTTCTTGTTTGAAAGCAGATTTAAGATGCTCTTTTTCTTCTATGAGTTTCTTTTTACGTTGGTTATAAATATATATGTACAACAAAATAGAGACCGGCGCTATTAAAAAAATCAGCGATGTAATAATTACGAGGATCGCGATGTTGTTGGTGTTGTTGTTAGCCATTGTTTGCATATAAATGAATAGCTCCAGCAGCCATATAATATAATGTTAAGTATAATATAAATATAATAACCTATGTTATGGCCCCCCATATTTATCGGGCTTAATTCATCGCGAAAAATATTAACTACGGTGCTGCCAAAATAAAAAAATAATGCCCCCGATACCCACCAAAAATTTGCTGAATATTCAAGCTCAATATAACTTTCGGCATTAAGTAACAAATAAAAATAATACAGGCAATATATAATATATAAAACACTCATTACATTATAGGTTAACTCATAAAATGTAAAGAATCCATGGCTTATCGTGTCATAAATATAAAATAATAATAGCACTGCCACCCCCACTATAACCAGCGTTTTCTTTTTCAAATAGCGGCTAAACAGGTTCATAAATATAAGGCTGACAACAAGTATCTGGAATATTAATAAAATATTATATGGCCATTGATTAGGCTGATGGTTTTTTTTTAAATAAACTCCTGCATACTCAACAGCACAGGTAATAAATAGGTAAGGAACCAGGATCTTCCATGTGCGGCTAACATTTCTTGTAAGGCAAATTACCGCCACTAAAAAGCATATCGTTTCAGCTCCTGTATTAAAGGTTATATATTTAAACATTGTGTTAGGTATTATAATTTAATTACAGTTGACCGGGCAAAGTTCACCATTATCCTGGCCGGGCCCCTTTACAATATACCAGTCAGGATGTTGTTTTTCCGACTTTGTAAAATACGATTTGAGTGTCGTACAACTAAAATAATCTTCATAAATATTACTGTTTGTCCTGTTCTGCGTGTTAGTTATAACAAAACATTCCCTGAACACATATAGCGGGTTGGCGTCTTTTTTCAGGTGCCTTGCAAAATATATCCTTATACCATCGCAATTGGGGTCGGCTACAAATGCCCTAAGCATATCCAGGTCGTACCATTCCGCGTAGGTTTGCTGGGTTCCGTTAGGCGCAGGCTGGTTATAAGTTTGTACCATGGCTTCGGCAACCGCCCTTGTTAAATAATGCGGGTTATTTGCAAAATCACAGCTTGTATCGTCTTTACAGGTATCGCAAGTGGTATACAGCATTGCCCCCGGAGATTGTGCCGCGGTGTAGCCCGTAAAGCCATTTAAATTAAGTTTTATAAGCGGTGCCGTATCTGAGTGGGTATAATAGTCATGATGATAACCTGCCAAACTGCTATCCCTGGTTGAAACAAGTAAAATTGAAATAGACGCAGGGTTTTTAGGGTCGCCGACAAAGTAAACACGCATACCATCGGCTTTTTCGCTCACTAACAGATCAACCATTTTTTGCAGGGTGTCCTTTTTTATTAAAAAATTCAATGTGGTCAGCTTATAATTCGGCGCATTTTTTTCAAATGCAGCTATCCATTTAACCGCGGTAGCGGAATCTATCCCATCCAATGATTTTTGAACAACGCCGCCCTGCGCAGCATTACTTTTATTTTTGGTGGATAAATTACACGACATAATGGTTATGCCAATGAAAATTAATAAGGTTAGTTGTTTCATGGTGATTTTAAATTAACGTTAATTTTTCGCTAAAGTACAATTGTGCTTAATATGAGAACACCGTGTTTTAACGGTATTTATGGCGATGTGCCCTGCAGGTAGCCTCAATTGATCAAAAAATATAAAAAGAACATTGCAATAAGATCTGTGTTATCTCCACATGCGCCGCTTCCTTCAACGCCTGTTAACTAAGCCTGTGATCAACCTGGCCAATAAATTATCGTCGCGGCCAGATAAAAAACGCGTTGATAAAGCTTTGAGCGAATTATATCAAAATATTATAACAGACCCCG
>Ga0206949_1096_pt1 | contig 33423 bp, 35 predicted proteins | sample Alteio_BWOrgHeat_40_FD_153240 | JGI IMG/M metagenome (GOLD analysis project Ga0206949, IMG submission 153240) | Enriched cells from forest soil in Barre Woods Harvard Forest LTER site, Petersham, Massachusetts, United States -... | ecosystem: Environmental > Terrestrial > Soil > Temperate forest >...
GTTAACGCATTACCGGAAATTGCTCATCGGTTCCTATTTTACGCACGAATATTCTATCGAATCGGCGGCTTTTTTTAACCCGTCGATAATTGACGATCCGGATCAGACGGAATTGACCGAAGGGCACAAAAGGCTGATCATCAGCTTCAGGGCCGTTGGAGAAGGGCACATTTCATCAATTACCTTCAGGAGGGCGCTCATCGACGAAAATAACGAGATAACCGTGCTGCCGTCGGGAAATTATATCGATGAAGCCGAAATAGTAAGGCACGAGGTATACAATAAAAAGCTGTTTTTTGACAAGGCAGCCGTAACCCAAACCAATGTATCCATCTTAAAAGAGCTGGAGCCGAAGCTTGACCAGCATTTTGAATATTCAAGCCTGCGGAGAATCATTATCGACTCGCAAAAAATGCAGGAAGAGGACATGAAAAAGCTGGAATATGATAAAATCCTCTGGCTGGCCGATTCCTATTATGACATTGTTTTTTCCCTTGATACCGATATTTCCGACAGGGTAATATTTCCTATATCGGAGTACGAGCGCAAAGGTATTGAAGACGCCCGATTTGTAAAATTTACCGATGATGACGGCTCCGTGACTTACTATGCTACTTACACCGCGTATGACGGAGCACTGATAATGCCCAAGATGCTGCAAACGGCCGATTTTGTTACTTTTAAAATGATGCCCCTGTACGGCGACGGCGCGCAAAATAAAAACCTGGCCCTGTTTCCGCGTAAGATAAACGGGCAATATGTGATGATGTCGCGCATCGATGGGTGCAATAATTATATCATGTATTCGGATAACATAAATGTATGGGAAAAACCCATCCTGTTACAGGAGCCGAAATTCACCTGGGAGTTTATCCAGATAGGTAACTGCGGCTCGCCGATTGAAACTGAACATGGCTGGCTGGTGATGGCCCACGGCGTTGGGCCCATGCGCAGGTATGTACTGGGAGCCAGCCTGTTGAAGCTGGACGACCCGGGAATTGAGATTGGCCGCCTGAGAGAGCCATTGTTGATCCCAAACAGCGACGAAAGGGAAGGCTACGTACCGAACGTAGTTTACTCCTGCGGCTCAATCGTTCATAACGGCAAATTGATCATACCCTATGGCGTTTCTGACTCCTCGACGGCATTTGCTGAGGTTGATTTGAACGATCTGATCAACAAACTAATTACTGATGAAGGAGAAACGTCAGCCGGGGAGGCAATTGTCCGAAAGTAAAAAATTTTATTGCGATAATATCTTTTTATAAAGACCCAAATAATCATTCACCATTTTTTCTGATGAAAACCGTTCGTGCGACCATTCATAGCAATCTTTACGTTTTATGTACTTAACATTTGCCACTGCTTCAACCGCGTCGTTAACGTTTTTTACAAGAAATCCGGTTTCCTGGTCGCGTATTAATTCCGGCATCGAACCCCGGTTAAAGGCGATTACCGGGGTGCCGCAAAGCATGGCTTCGGCTACGCTCATGCCAAATGGTTCATCAAAATTTATGGGGTGCAGCAAAGCATAAGCATTTTTTAAAAGCGCGTTCCGCCTCGCCGGCTCCGCATTGCCGACGTATTCAATTTCAGCGTTTAGTTCAGGCTCTATCTTTTCTTTAAAATAAGCCTCATCCTGTATCAAACCGGCAATCATCAATTTGCGTTTGCTATTTTTTGCTATTGCTATCGCTTCCGCAGTGCCTTTATCGGGGTGTATCCTTCCAAAATACAAAAGGTAAGCCTGCGGCTCATTATTAAACCCAAAATCTTTGGCATTGATGCCATTATAAACAGTTGCCATGTAGTGGAGTTCAGGACTCCTGTTGGCGTTGCTTATCGATACATAGTGCCCGATGGAATTGTATTTTTTAAAAACAGGAATTATTTGGGGTGATGAAAACCCGTGTATCGTAGTGATCATCGGCGTTTTGATCAAAGCGGAATAAGTAAGCGGTAAAAAGTCAAAATTATTATGGATGATGTCGAAGCCGCCCGCTCTTTCCATCAGGTTACTGATGTGCAAACATTCCAGCACTTTTGCATCCTGGCCGCGGTCCTCTTCATAACCGGAATCACTTACACTAAAAAGTTCACCTGCGGTTATCGAATCGCCCGTTGCGAACAAGCTGACATCAACACCAAGCTTTACCAAACCTTCCGCTATGTTCGAAGCGATTTGTTCCCATGGCCCATAATGCCGGGGCGGGGTGCGCCAGGCAACAGGAGATAGCACGGCAACCTTCATTAATAACTTTCCGTTAGCTGGCCGATCTTGTTGTACTTATATTCCAGTTCAAAAGCCTTCAGCACCGTTAAGTGCGAAATGAGGTAAGCCAAAGTACTTTCGGCGCCCTGGTTGCGATTAATGCCGGTTGGCAATAATCCATCGCAGCAACCCTTGGTTTCGTGGTCATACAACGGCGCCCGCAGGGTATTTTCGCCCAGGAACCATTTATAACATAAAAACATTTTTTCGATATACTGCGGTTTGCCAAATATTGCATAAGCCTGGAAATGCATCAATACCATGGCCATCGTTTCAATGGCCTGCTGGTCGAACGTTGGGAAGGCGCCGCCCTTGTAATACCAGCCATCATTCCCTACCGGGCTTAAATAACCATTCGACAGGGTCAGCCGGTCTAAAAATGCCATGGATTTTAAAGCCACTTCCTTTGCCTTTTCATTCCCGGTAATCTCGCATGAGTGTAAAAGCGCCAGGGGAAGAATAGCGTTATCGTAGGTCATTTTTTCTTCAAACCAATGCCAATCCTCTGCCGCGTTATTTTCATAAGCATCAATCAGCGGCTGCGTAAGCCTTACCAGTTCATTCAGCATGCCTTCATCACCGCGAACGACTTTTAAATATAACGTGATGCCAATAATGGTATTGGCCATGCCGCGCAGATGTTTGAGTGATTTAAAATGGGCAAACGATTTTTGAAATAATTCGAGCGCAAACTCCCTGTACGAATTACTTGCCGCGCAACCAATTAAATACCCCAGCGCCCATACGGTGCGCCCGAATGAATCCTCGGAGCCTACTTCATCGAGATACTGCCGGTTGAAACTCAAAAAGTTTCGGAAGTTGCCATCCTCTGTTTGCATGTAGTGGATAAAGCTGAGGTAGACCGGCAAAAGCTCAAACGCATCCTTGCTTTTACCCCGCTGGTAGGCCATTAAAGCCATTATTAATGCACGTGAATTATCGTCAAGACAATAACCCTCCTTCAAATTTGGAATGCCGTACTTGGCATGCTGAACAATGCCCGTATCGTCGGTTAAACGTAAAACATGTGTCAGGCTGAATTTTGGCATTATTTCGGGGTCGACAATGCTGTTCCTTAATATCTTATCCCTAAAATCATGGTTCGTGCATGCTTGCCGGGCCACTTTAATAAATTCAGCACCGGTTACGGGCCAGCGCAAATGCAGGCCGTACTCAAAAGCATTTTCTTTTAATTCATTTAAAACGTGTTCCTGCTCAAGCAATTCGTTTATGATGTCTGCAAGCGCATCCGCATTTTTAAAATCAAATAAACGGCCGCGGTTATCTGCCAGCAACTCGGTGGCGTGCCAGTAAGGCGTTGATACTACTGCCGCCCCTGCCCCAACCGCGTATGACAGGGTACCACTGGTAATCTGTGCCTCATTTAAATACGGTGTAACATAAATTTCGGCAGCGGTAAGGTAATTAACCAGTTCGCTCTCCGAAACAAACTTGTTGATGAAACTAAGATGTTTTGAAACATTTAACTGGGCAGCAAGGCTTTTTAAATGATCGCGATATTCTTCGCCCGAATTTTTTATTACGCCCGGATGTGTATTGCCTAAAACCACGTACATCACGTCCGGATTCTTTTCAACAATTTTTGGTAAGGCCCTCACAACGGTTTCCAATCCTTTGTTGCGGCTAATCAAGCCAAAGGTTAACAAAACCCTGCGGTCTTTAAACTGGCTTAAATTTTTTACCGGGTTATTCTCGCAGGGTTCAACGTCAGGCACACCATGCTCTATTATCTGTATTTTTTCAGCAGGTACATCATATATCTTGACTAAGAACTCTACCGCACGCCGGCTCATCACGATGATCTTTGACGACTGCTCCACAATCTCTTTTATGATGATCCGCTGCACATAGCTCGGCTCTTTTAATACGGTATGCAATATTGAGATCAGCGGTTTTTCCAGGCGATTAAGTAATGGGAGGATATAAATACCACTATCCCCGCCGAATATGCCAAATTCATGCTCCAAAATACAGGCATCGGCATCGCTGGTATTGATATAGTTGGCCGCCCTTATATAATCTTTCTGATGGTTTTGCCTGATGATGTATTTGACCTCTTCGGGATATTTGTATTCCTGCAAACTCTCCGAATCATTCAGGGCCACGACGAAACCGCCATGAGCCGACCCGTTATTTTTGGGAAAATTTGAATTTATAGCGCGTATTAAATTCTGGTTAAATGTAGCTATTCCACATTCACGGGGCAGGCAAGTCGATATATAAGCTATTTTCATGTTGTACGGATGGATGTACTATTATTAACTCAATTTTTAATTTATTGTTTAAGCAACTGAACCTAAAAAGATGCACGTGTCGGCAAAAAAAGGCGATTACAAGGCTAACGGGCAATAATTTATCGCGTACCGGTATAAATCATTAATCATACCAATTTTAATTAGAAGTAAAAATTGAGCTCAAAATGTTCGGTGATAAAGGCAAGTTCCGGACCCTGCCATCAATATCATTAAGTTAAACGGCGGCCCCATCGGCGTTGAATATTTGTAAATTATAAAAATGAGGGAGGAGCGTTCCGCAGGTACGAAATATTATTGCAAAGCGGTTATTTTCGTCGCCAAATATGGCGTACCTATGGCACGCTAATCCATTTTGATTGTTTTTTCTACCGATATTATGCGCCTACAACGCATTAAAACGGTTGTCTTAACGATATTGATACTGCGGTCAAAGTCGTATTAGCAATAATACGCTACCGCTTCTAAAATAACCCCGCAGGCTTTTTCAATTTGTTCATGAGTGATGATGAGCGGGGGCGCTATGCGCATAGAGTTGCTGCAATGTAAAAACCAGTCGGTTATTACACCGTTTTCGATACATCGGTCGATGATCTTTTTATTCAGGTCGAAGCTTTCAAATTCAACAGCAAGCATTAATCCTTTGCCGCGCACTTCTTTTATCCGCGGATGAACAAGCAGTTTTCTGAAGTGCCGCTCTTTTTCTTCAACACTTGCAATTAAACTTTCACCGAGCAAGACCTCCAGCGCGGCAAGGCCTGCCGCGCAGCAAACCGGGTGACCGCCAAAGGTAGTGATATGCCCCAGTATCGGGTTTTCTGTTAATACCGACATAACCTGCCGTGAAGCGACAAAAGCCCCCACTGGCATACCTCCACCAAGTGCCTTAGCCATCAAAAGTATATCAGGCACAATATCAAAGTGTTCAAAAGCGAAAAGCTTGCCCGTCCGTCCGAAAGCGGCTTGTATCTCGTCCAGGATCAGTAAAGCGCCTGTTTCGTCACAGCGTTTGCGCAAAGCCTGCAGGTACGCGGTATCCGGCACGCGTACGCCAGCTTCGCCTTGCAGGGTCTCCACGATTACACATGCAGTATCATTCGTTATAAGTTCCAGGTCATCCAAATAATTAAACCTGGCAAAACCTACCCCCGGCAGCAAGGGCCGGTAGGCTTGCTTAAACTCCTCGTTCCCCATTACGCTGAGCGCGCCCTGGGTGCTGCCATGGTACGAATTTTTAAAGGCAAGTATTTGCTGACGGCCGGTATAACGTTTAGCCAGCTTTAGCGCACCTTCAACCGCCTCGGCCCCCGAATTGGTAAAATACACCGATTCTAAACCATCCGGCAGGAGTGAGATTAGTTTTTCGGCAAATCGCACCTGCGGGGTTTGTACATATTCGCCATAAACCATCAGGTGCATGTATTTGTCTACCTGCTCCTTAATGGCATCTATTACGCGCTGGTTGCCATGCCCAAGATTGCTTACCCCGATGCCTGAAATAAGATCAATAAATCCCCGGCCATCCTTATCGTACAGGTAAACGCCTTCAGCGCGCTCAAACTCAAGCAATAAAGGGAAATTGGTCGTTTGTGCGTTGTGGGATAAAAATAATTGTCGGAGGGTGGGCATTGAGGAGGTTGATTGAGTTAGATTGAGTTGATTAAGTTAGAATAGTTATGTGTCCATGGGCAAAATTAACTTAATCAACCCAATCAACAAATCAACTCCTTAGTTCCCCGCTCTTATACTTCGTTCGCTGAGCTGGCGTACCATCTCATCGGTGAATTCGCGTTCGGCTTTGTAGAGTTCATTCACCTTTTCGGGTGGTAGTATCCTCATAAATTGCTCCAGGTACTGCTTGCGTACATTTACCAGCTCAGTTTCCAAATCCAATATCCGCGAAGGAGCATTAGGGTCACTGCCCGAACTTCTGTTAAGTTCCTGCTGTTTTGCTATCCGTATGGCAGTTTGGTCCTGCACATATTGGCGGTAAACCGGCCAAAACTGCCTGGCCTGGTCGAAGGTTAAGTTAAGGCGTCGCGAAATATAGTTTTCTTTGATCAGCTCAAGGCGCTTTGCCGGCGCCTGCACTACCACCCGCTCCCGGTAAGGGGGCTGCCGGCGTGTAACGGGCACACGAATGCGATACTGACCGAAGCTTTTATAGGTAAGCACGGTCAGTATCAAAATACAAACACTATATTTTATTAACTTAAGCATTTATCAAAAAATTACTGAACGCTGTCAGCATAATTCTTTAAGGCATTTTTTAGGTCGGCGTCGTCAACAGTTGTGCCTTCACTGGCAACTGTTTGCTGGGTATCGGCCCCATCAACATTCAACTCCAGGTAACTTTTTATATCGCTTACAGGCACATTTGATAATTGCTTATGCAAAAACGAATTTTTATGCGCGCTATCGGCACTCGGGCTTGGGCTTTGAAACAACAATATACCACCCCCGATAGCAACCGCAAAACAAGCGGCAGTAGCATATTTAAATGCGGTGGAGCGAACCATCCTGCGCACCAGGCCCCTGTTACGGGTAATCGGAACAATTTTAGCTTCCTCCCCGGCGTTAACGGTTTTTGCTAAAATGCTTTCATTCAGCGTTTCAAAGTACCCTTCGGGTACGGCAAAACCATTATCGGCGCCTGCCAAAGCCTCCTCCACCGCAATACGGCTTTGTATGTTTGCACTCAAAGTTTCAAAATATCCTTCGGGTACGGTGAAACTTTCTTCGGCGCCGGCCAATGCTTCTTCAATCGCTATGCGACTTTGAATATTTGCGCTTAAGTCGTCAAAATACCCTTCCGGTACGGCAAAACTTTCTTCGGCGCCCGCCAAAGCTTCTTCAATAGCAATACGGCTTTGAATATTTGTATTCAGTTCGTCAAAATATCCATCAGGCACTGCAAAGCCTTCTTCGGCGCCGTTAATAACTTCCTCAACGGCTATCCGGCTTTGAATATTCGCGGCCAGTTCATCAAAATAACCTTGGGGTATGGTAAAACCGGTATCGGCGCCGGGTACAGCATCTTCAATGGCAATGCGGCTTTTTATGTTTGCGCTTAGTTCATCAAAATAACCTTCGGGTACGGTAAAACCGCCGTTGGGGTTATTTTCGTTAACTGCTGTGATGTTTTTTAATGAGGCGATACGGTCGGCCAGGCCATCAAAATAACCATCGGGCACAGTAAACGGGTTCGCTTTGCTCACCTGTTTAAGCGCCTTGCAATCATTTATCCAATCCATCTTTTCCATATCACTCTTACTATAACTCAACTGGTATAGATACCTAAAATACCAAAAGGTTTAATGCCATTCTAATTTAATCTTTCGATAGTAAATATGCCTCAATTTTCTTCACCGCCAAATGGAACGACGCCTTCAGTGCGCCCACGCTGGTGCCCAGTACTTCGGATATTTCCTCGTACTTCATATCGTCATAATACTTCATATTAAACACCAGCTTTTGCTTTTCGGGCAGCGTTACCAGGGCTTCCTGCAGCTTGCGCTGGGCAGCATCGCCGTTAAAATAGGTCGAATCGGCCAGCGTATCCGCCAGCTCATAGGCGACATCCTCCATCGACACATTATTCTTTTGTTTCTTCTTGTTCAAAAAAGTAATGCATTCGTTGGTAGCAATGCGATACATCCAGGTATAAAGCTGCGCATCATTCCTAAAGCCGGCCAGGTTTTTCCATACCTTAATAAAAACATCCTGAACCAGGTCGTCAGCATCGTCATGGTCAATCACCATGCGGCGTATGTGCCAGTAAATTTTTTGCTGGTACTTTTTCAGCAATAAATTAAATGCCTCATTGCGCGTCCTTTCATCCTGGAACTTGCTTAGTATCACTGCGTCATCAACCTCTGTGGGCATATATTAAATTTAGCGTGTTTATTTAATATCGTTATAAACTGCAAATATAAGTTTTTATGTAACGTTTTTATTGCAATGCGTCCAATACCTGCTGCGATGCATTTTTACCGGTTTTTTCCAGCCCTCTTTGCCGCTTGAAGAGAGGGATGCCGAGTCCTGTACATGCGAAAGCGGGGTGAGTAAACTGAACGCCATGCATCGACGGTAATGTCCGCCGGTTGACTCACCCGGTCATCGCTTCGCTCGACCACCCTCTCTTCGCCTGCGGCGGAAAGAGGGTAGCTGCTAATTATTTATTTATTCAATCAGTTGATATTTATGTTAATCATTTCAATGCGTCCAATACCTGCTGCGAGGCATTTTTACTTTCCACCTTATCGATGATCTTTTTGATCACACCCTTTTTGTCGATCACAAAAGTGGTGCGCAGTACGCCCATATAAGTACGCCCGAATGTAGTTTTCTCTGCCCATAGGCCATAAGCTTCCACAATGCTTCGGTCAGTGTCAGCAATCAAAGTAAAAGGCAGCGTGAATTTCGTTTCAAATTTTTTGTGCGATTTTTCATTATCGGGGCTCACGCCGATCACTTCAAAACCTTTGCTGATTAAGGATTGATAGTTATCCCGGTAATTGCAGGCCTCGTTGGTGCAGGTTGGGGTATTATCCTGCGGATAGAAATAGAGGATCACATTTTTGCCTTTATAATCCGAAAGCGAAACAGTATTCCCGTTTTGATCTTTAGCGGTAAAATTGGGCGCTTTATCGCCTTCCTTTAATTTCGACATAGGTTTTGTAAAAATAGTGCTGCAAGGTAGATAATTATTGGCAGTCTAAAATGAAGAGTTTTTACCACGGAGGTCGCTGAGAAGGCGCGGAGAACACAGAGGGAAAAAAACAAACAAACTAGTAAAGCTTTGCGTCCTCAATGTTCCCCCTTTGCGTTCTTTGCGGTAAAATTAATCGCTATGCATAAATCGCTTCTATGTCCTATTACCCTTCTACCGAATTTTTGACCAAACTCTCCGCATTCCAGCCCTTTTGGGTTTCCTGGGGCAGACTAATTTTGTTGAGTTGTTGACTGAAACGATCAAGGGCATCCGGTCAAACTTGTATATTGCAGCACTTTCGACTTCGGACTATAATAAAAACAGCGTTATGAAGGTATATTTTGAAGGACAAGTAATGTGGTCGCAGATGGATTCAAACCGGCATATGCGCCATTCTGCTTATGCTGATTTTGCGGCACAGGCGCGTTTGATGATGCTGGAAGAAGCAGGCCTTGGCCCCGCGGTGCTGTATAAAATGAATATCGGGCCCTTAATGTTCAGGGAGGAATTGATCTTTTTGCGCGAGGTAGGCCTGAATGATCACTTGAAAGTGACTTGTGAAATCACCAAAGCGCGCGCGGATGGTTCGCGATGGTCCATACGCCATGAACTATTCAGGGGCGACGGTGTAAAGGCAGCCATCGTGAATGTGGACGGCGCCTGGTTAGATATGATCAAACGAAAACTAACCCTTTTGCCGCCCGGGCTAAGCGAGGCCTTTATGAATGCGCCACGAAGCGAAGATTATGTGGAGGAACTGCTGAGGGAAAAGAACAGTTAGGTAACGATTGCATTTTTGAGACTATTTCAGTTGAAATGCAAATGGGCTTCTGATATCTCAAGGTTGCCTTACTGCTTATAAATAGCGAATCTTGGAAATGCTTAAAATAACTCTACAGTTTGAAAGGAAATATTGTTTTTTGCTATTGTAAACGCCCAAAACTACGCCGTTGCAAAGTTTTCCTTCTCGGTGTCAGCAAAAAACTTGGACTGAGGAACGTACGGAATATAGAAGGACTCTAAGGGGGTATCATTTATCAACGCTGCTTGAATACCCCTGCTATGGTATAACGATAGTTCTGTTAGTTCTCTTACAAATTTTTTATCGACCATTATTACATTCTTATATTTCTTTAAATCATCCTCTGGCACATCAAAAATATTTTCCGTGGACATTGAAAAAACCAAAATGTCATTAAAAAATAACACATACGTCAATGTGATAATTATTTGCCCAGTATTGTCATTCTTATATCGAACAGACAGTTGATATTTGAACTTCTCTATCGACTCTGGTTCGAAATCGCTAGGCACATATTTATCATGACTTATCAATTCAACTTTACGAAATCTAAAGTGCACAGGCACTCGTTTGCCGGTTAAGCTTTTAATTTTTGCCATTTCTAACACATTGTCTGGGCAAATGAAAATGGGGATTCAATCGTAGTTTGAGCTTCGTCGGTTGACGGTCTTTTATTTTTACTTTTCTTTTCCAAATTTAACCGTTCTTGATAAAGAAGAATATAAGCGCTATTATCATAAAACGCTATAGCTTTTTCAAAATCCCTTATAATAGAATCAAGCTGTTTAGTATTTAAGGTTTTCTTTTCTTTAGTTTTAAGGTAATATCTAACTGACTGAAATATCCCGTAGGCACTGCCAGCAGAAAGTGCGCATATTTGCAAAATATCTGATGTATTACTCATAATTAATTTGTAATAGTATCTCGTTTAACGCTTTTTAAAATCGATTTATTTTGTAGAAAGCTGATAAGTAACGACACCATTGTGAAAGCAATAAAAGCTATCATTTTCCACAATTTATAATCCTCTTTATGATCATGTTCACTTCTATAGTTACAAGCAAGACAAAAAACAATGATTATTAGCATCACAATTGATGTTCTAACCAGATCCTGATCTCGATTTTCAACTTTCCCCGTGGACATTATGTTTAAACCTGCAATATTTAAGCCAAACCCGGCATAAAGCATATCTAAATTGTCATAAATCGCAGTAAACCCAAATAGAAAAGCAACGAACCTTAAGATAAGGGGGCTAAGACTTGCAAGGACACAATAAAAAACCCAATCGGATGTCATATAAATCTTATTTGTTTTATAAATATTTTTTAACGCACCCATAGAAAGTGATATCCGGCTTATAAGTTGGTTTAAGTCAACACAGTCATTCCTATTTAACGGATAGGAATAGTGTTATCTTTATAAACATATGCAAATATAATTATCGAAACCATTTTTGCAACTGCTGGGATCACTTTTATTTATGGAGCCATTATTGCCGTTATACGTAAATAAATGAAATAAGGATATGTGATTTTTTATGGTTAGACATTTGGCAAACCCGTTTCGTTACAAAGAACTGGCATTATTTAATCAAATTAAAAGGTAGGTACCCTGACCTAACTTGAATACTATATCGTCCTCAAAATGACTCCTATTCTCTCGTATGATGATGAATTATATATTTTTTAGTTTATTTAAAGCTTAATATAATTTCTATCTATTTTCGAAAATTGAGTATACTGTTAAATAATCCCTGCTTCCGCCACAAACAAATCCCATTCCTTTTTGTAACTGAAATATCGCGCAGCAAATAGCTTTAAATGCAAACGTTGATCTATCTTTATCGCGCTTTTGGCTTTTTGCTCAAAGACAAGCCGCAGTTTCAAACCACAAACCAATGGCCATTTTAGAGAACGATTATCTACGCGTTACCGTAAGCACTAAAGGGGCACAGCTCGGCTCCATATTCGATAAAACAAACCGATTAGAACATTTATGGCAAGCCAACCCGGTTGTTTGGCCCTGGCATGGGCCAAACCTGTTCCCAATTGTCGGGCAGCTGATCAATGATGAATTGTTGGTGGATGGTAATGTGTACCATATGGCACGGCACGGATTTGCACGGCAGTCCGAATTTATTTTACTGGAGCACGATGAGGAACATGCCACCTATTCGCTCCCAAGCTCGGAACAAACGCTAAAGGTGTACCCATACAAATTCGATTTCCAGGTTTTGTATGACCTGATTGAAAACGCGGTGCGCGTAACCTACAAATTGATCAACCACGATAAAAAAACAATTTATTTTTCCGTAGGCGGACATCCCGGGTTTAATATACCTTTCCAGGTTGGCGAAAAATACGAAGATTATTACCTGGAGTTTGAAATAGAAGAACCGCTGGTTACCCATGGCCTAACCGCTAATGGATTTTTTAACGGTGAGCAGCACACCGTGCCGGCGCCAAACAACAAACTTTACTTAACCAGACACCTGTTTGATAAAGATGCGCTGGTTTTTAAAGATTTAAAATCCAGGGAGGTGTGCATCAAAAGCGACAAGCATGATAAATCCGTCACCGTTCAATTCCCTCATTTTAATTACCTGGGTATATGGGCCAAGCCCGGCGCCGATTTTGTTTGCATTGAGCCCTGGCTGGGCTGCGCAGATACTGAGGGAAAACATGTGGACATAAGCCAGAAAGAGGATATTCAAAAAGTTGCGCCCGGCCATGTGTTTGAAGCTACATTTTTTATAAGCATCTGACAATAATAAGCCGTAGCGCAGGGTTATAAACATTAAACAATTTTGCAAATAAAACCAACTATGAAAAAGACCATCTACCTGTTATTCCTCACATGTACGCTATGCCTGGCTTCGTTGGCAGCCAGCGCGGCGACAAGCACCGGGGGAACGCCTACTAAAGCCGAAATAGCCGCCATGACACCCGAAGAGCGGCAGGCCCGGGTAGAAGAAATTAAAGCCCGTATAGCCGAAATAAAAGCCGAGGACCGCTCGCTGATGACCAAAGATCAGCGCAAGGCTTACCACGCCGAATTAAAAGCGCTGAAGCAGGAGACTAAAATGTACGATGTGCTGTATATCGGCGTAGGCGCTTTGGTAATATTGATCCTTATCCTGCTGATCATACTTTAAGCTATGCATGTTGCTGATCCTACCAAAAGATTTTCGGACAGGGTTGAGAACTATATTAAATACCGGCCCTCCTACCCGCACGAAGTATTAGCATACCTGGCAAATAAATGTAAATTGACGCCGGGTTCGGCGGTTGCCGATGTTGGTTCAGGCACAGGCATTTTCAGCGCACTATTGCTTGCCGAAGGTTATACAGTTTATGCCGTGGAACCGAACGACTCCATGCAGCAGGCTGCGATAAGGCAATTTAACGGCGACAAAAATTTTATTCCGGTTGCGGGTACCGCTGAAGCCACTACCCTCCCGCCAGGCAGTATCGGCCTTATTGTTTGTGCGCAGGCTTTCCACTGGTTTGATGCCGGAAAGACAAAAACGGAATTCAAAAGAATATTGAAAGACGACGGGATGGCCGCATTGATCTGGAACAACCGCGATGCCGGGACAGATGAATTCGCGGCAGCATATGAAAACCTGCTCAAACAGGATTCGGTCGACTATAACAAAGTGAACCACCGCAACATCAGCGACATTAATTTTAAAGCTTTTTTTAAAGACGGCGTTTACGAAGTGGTGAAATACCCAAACGTGCAGGTTTTTGACGAAGAGGGGCTAATAGGCAGGGCCTTTTCATCTTCGTATGTACCCGCTGAAGATACCGAAGAGGGGCTGAAATTTAAGGAGATGCTTAAAGCCTTATTTGTAAAATATAATATTGAAGGCAAGGTTAGCTTTCAATACCAAACGGAGGTTTACCTGGGAAACGTTTAATGTACTTTACGTTGTTTTATGTGCGGGCGATATTTTCCGCAATTCGTCCTTTGTCTTGCTAAACCAAACCCGGTTGCTCTTACGTTCGATAGGGCTAAGGTGCTGTTCTTCGTTCAGCATATCGGTAAAAAGTTGCCAGGCCTCATCGTCGCGGCCGGCGCGCATTAAAAACAGGCCATATTGGTAGCGCTGCTCAAAATTGGAGTACCGGCCCTTCATGGTTTTAAACTCGTTTTCAGCCTGTTCTGTTTGCCCCAGGTTTTCTAGCGCCAAAGCATATAACAAGTGTGATTTTGACCGGGCAAACTGTGGCAGCTTATAAAGTTTTTTGGCGAGGGGGATAATTTGTTCGTACTGCTGTTGCTCGTAATAGGCTACGATCAATTGCTGCATTACATGTTCGTTTTCGCTAAAGGCGCCGGTCAAGCTGGCGGTATAAAGTTCCACAGCTTTGTCTGTTTGGCCAGAGGCAAGGTACGCATCGGCCAGTTTTATGCGATTGGCAAAGGTATCGGTAAAACGCAGTTCCTCTTCCAGTTTCCTGATACCGGCGCCGGAAGCAATTGCCTTTGGGGCATAGTTGGTTGGTTTGACGAAGCTTCTTTTGTTGGAGAGCACCTCGCTGAAAAGATAATACAAGCTGCCTACAACGGGCAGGAAGATCAGCCACAATATCCATCTGTTCAGGGTGCCGCGCCGGTAACTGTGTATACCACAGAACACGGCCAGGCCTACAACAATATATGAATATGAACCTAAGGCGTAGAATATTGACATGCTATCGCGTTGCTTTTATCACAGGCTATCAAAAATAGAAAAATAGTTGATTTAACCTTGGGGCATTTAATAAAATTAAAAATCAATTTTTCACTACTTCATCCAAAATAGGGTGATCGATGGCGCCGATGTTGTGGTGATTTATTTTCAGCTCGTCAAAGACAACGATGGTGTTCTGGCCTTTTTTGAGCCAGCAGCCCGGTAAATAAAGGGTTTGTTGCGGGCCAATATCCCAGTATTTGCCCAGGTTATGGCCGTTTACAAAAACAAAGCCCTTACCAAAGTCATGCATATCCAAATAGGTATCGCCGGTTTTGTTTAGCGTGAAATTGCCGAACATAAGGTTAGGCTTAAGGTCATAAGGTCCTTTATTGGCAATATCGCCTTTAAATGCCGCCAGGTTTTTAAAAGGGAGTTTATACATTTTCCAGCCGGTCAGTTCCGTTTCATTCAGTGTAACTTTTTCGGTTATCCCCTGCCTGTTATCAATTAAATAAGGCCCATAATTTATGCGCCCGTTATTTTCTACTAATATATCCAGAACCGCGTTGGGGGCATCCGTATGAACAACTATCGAATCTTGTTTCAGGCGCCTGTCCAACTGGCCGACGAATTCGTTATTTATGTAGACGGTGGCAAAATCGCGCATTTGTTTAATTTTCAGCAAGCCATTTACTGCGTTTTTTAATGTCGTCCTGTATAATACGAAGCCGTAGCCCTGGTTCAACTCCTCGAACGAAAGCGGATGTTTTGCTATGACAGGAGCCTTCAGATCATAAATTGGGCATGTCCAATTATTCAGGCCGATTTTATTTATCGAGATCGTTTCATGCTTCGCCGGCACTGGCGGCAGTTTTTCACCCGGCGCCAGGTGCTTTTCGATCACCTCCCGGAATTTATAAAACTTAGGCGCGGGGTTACCCGCTTCATCCAGCGGCGCGTCATAGTCATAGCTGGAGGTTTGCGGCGAATAGGGGTCCTTCCTGCTCATGTTGGCGCCATTCATAAATCCGCGCGTTGTGCCGCCGTGAAACATGTACAGGTTGATAGAAATACCCGCCGATAAAACTTCATCCAGCTTTTTGGCATCGTCTTCCATATTGCTGGTATTATGCGCACTGCCCCAGCTATCAAACCAGCCCGGGTACCATTCGGCAATATAATACGGCCCTTTGCCGTCATGGTATTTGTTGATGAGGGTTTTCACTTGTTTGGGGTCATCCAGCCCGTTAACGGCCGGCAAATATCCGGGCAAATACCCGCGCGGCATTTGCGAGGGGCCGTCGCAGGTAAATAACAAGCCGCTAAAACCGCTCTCGCGGAATATTTTGCGGTTGATATCCAGGTATTCTTTGTCTTCGCCGTATGACCCGTATTCATTTTCGATCTGCACCATCAAAATATTACCCCCGTTGGTTACCAGCAGCGGTGACAGTTGTTTACCCAATTGGGTGATATAATCGTGGTAATATTTCAGAAATTTTGGGTCCTTGCTGCGCACTTTCAAATTCTTATCCTTCAGCAGCCACCAGGGATAACCGCCAAACTCCCATTCAGCACAGGCATAAGGGCTGGGGCGCAGGATGACCCATAAGCCTTCTTCTTTAGCAATCCGTACAAATTCGGCAATATCGTTGTTGCCGGTGAAGTCAAATTTGCCTTCCTCCGGTTCTTCCGCATTCCAAAAAACATAGGTGCCGATGGTGTTTAGGCCCATCGCTTTGGCGCTCCGCATCCGGTCGCGCCAGTAAGCACGGGGAATACGGGTGCAGTGCATTTCGCCGGAGATCAGTTGGAAAGGCTTGCCGTCGAGGATAAAAGTGGAATCGCCTAAAGCAAAGGTGTGTTTGGGCTTTTGGGATAGACAAATGTTTGTAAGAAAGGTTAAGGTGAGGAGAATTATGGCGGGCTTTTTCATGGGTATATTTTAAAAAATAAAGCTAACTTAAGAATATTGAGTTAAAGTCATTTTTTATTTAACCGCTCGTTTTCTAATACTTTGTTTATATCCTTCAAATTTTCGGGCAGATGTTTGGTCACTATATTCCAAATGATTTCATAATCAATGCCAAAATATTCATGACTAATACGGTTTCTTAAAAGATACATTTCTTTCCATGGAACATGAGGATATTTGTCTTTGATCGCATCGGACAAATTTTTTGAAGCTTCACCGATAACTTCAAAATTGCGAATCACCGCATCAACTGTTTTGTAGTCTTGTTTGAAATGTCGAAAATCTGATCCGGCAACATATTCCTCCACTCTTTGCATAGAAAGAACAATATCTTCCAGGAAAAGGATCTGATCTCTTTCGCTTGCTTTCAAATGTATTTTACTTGATTAAGAATAGATTCTTTAATTCTTTCCTTTAGGCCGTTTTTTGTTGTCAAATCTACCTTAATGCCTAACGACTGTTCCAAAAAGCTTTCTAATGTAAAAAAAGCCCAGCCTACGGGTTTTGAAAATTCAACTACCAAATCTAAATCACTTGTATCGGTTTGCTGCCCTTTTGCATAAGAGCCAAAATAGCCAATGCTGCTTACATGAAATTTTTCCGTGAGTACCGGCTTAATAGCCCGGAGTTTGGATTCTATCTCGGCGATCGATAACATAACTACAAATCTAAATATATTATCGGGAATACTTTATATTGAATAGCTGACATCAATTGTCTGTAACCTTTTCTTACTTTTACTAAACCATTCAATCCCCAATAAATTTTCGTCAAAATCTACTTATGAAAACAAGTCCTGCTCGCCACCAAACTAAAACTGTACAAATGACGGTTTTTTATTGCCTGATGATCTTTACTTTCAGCTGCGCGTCCTTCAATAAACATACTGCTGCCTCCAGGCCAGTTGCCGGCAAATCATGGAATATACCTTTACCCAACAACACCCCGTTTCCAATGGCCTGGATCCCCGCCGGAACATTTACAATGGGCACCCCTGATAGTGAACAAGGCCGCAAAGCCGATGAAAGCCCGCAAACCACCGTAACGCTTACCAAAGGCTATTGGCTGGAAACCACGGAAGTAACCATCGGCCAATGGAAAGCCGTAACCGGCCAAAGCCTGCGCGATAAAGCGCTTAAACTGCTTAACGACGAAACTTTATATGACTTTGACGGAAAGAAAATGAAAGAGCGGGATTTTATGCATTTTGATAAAAACGATCCGGATAAGATCATGGCGAATGAGGATGACCGGCTACCCATGTATTTTGTCAGCTGGAATGAAGCAATGGATTTTTGCCGGAAACTTACCGAACAGGAACGTGCAAAGGGCCGCTTACCGGCCGGCTACGAATACACGCTGCCAACAGAAGCCCAATGGGAATATGCCTGCCGGGCCGGGACAACGGGGCCTACTTACAGCGACGGCAGCCTGGACGATATTGCCTGGTATGTTAAAAATAGCTTTATCGGCTATACCGGCAAAGGGCTTGGTAATCCGCCGGCCGGGCCGAGGGATGTTGGCGCCAAACTTGCCAACAAATGGGGTATGCATGATATATTAGGCAATATTTGGGAATGGTGCCGCGATTGGTACGGGCCATACCCGGGTGGCAGTGTGACCGATCCGACCGGGCCGAAAGATGGCGCCTACCGGGTTAACCGGGGAGGCAGCTTTGGCAGCGGCGCTAATGATGAACGATCGGGCAACAGGGCTAAAAACCCGCCAAATGAGGATAGTGCGTACCGGGGCTTCCGGGTTGCACTCAGTGCCGTTCGGCGATAATTTCGTTTCGCCCATTTTTTGAAGTAACGTGGGTTCGATATAAGCGCCGTAGTCGCCTCACCCAAACCCCTCTCTAAGATTGAAAATATAGCCATTTTGCATCGAAATCCTCTCCTTTTTGTGATTTTATAGTTTATGATGTTACCACATTTTATAGTTCATCACGTTACCATCCTAATATTTCAGCAATTCTTCCATCATCCCGGAAAGAGGGATCGCAGTGATATTTTCCCCCATCGGGAATCTATCCTGACCGGCATAAACAACGAAGCGCTTATCCGGAGCGACGTCCTGGCAAGCCAGGTAAAATCCTTTGGAAAGAGCCGGTGCAGTGCTGCGTTTAATTTCTATGGCCCATTTCTCCCGGCCGGAGAATTCTAATATCAGGTCGATCTCTGCGCCATGAGCGCTCCGGTAAAAAAAGGGGAGGACATTGTCAGGTGCGGCAGATAAGATATTTTCAATTACAAAGCCTTCCCAGCTTCCGCCGGCTACCGGATGCCCGAGCAGGTCATTATAACTTTGGATGTTAAGCAAGGCATGGGTAATGCCACTATCCCGCACATAAACTTTTGGGCTTTTTACCAACCGCTTTCCAATATTCGAGGTCCATGGCTGCAAGCGGCGCACCAGTAATAAGTCAGTCATCAGGTCCAGGTACCTGCTCACAGTGGTAGAACTCAATTCAAGACTTTTTGCCAATTGTGAAGCGTTGGCTATTCCTCCCTGAACATGTGCCAGCATGGTCCAGAACCGGTCCAGCGTTACTGCCGGTATACGAGGGCCTAAGAAAGGGATATCGCGTTCCAGGTAAGTCCTGATAAAATCCCTTCTCCAGGCTAAGCTATCCTTGTCGTCTTTAGCAAGCAAACTTTCAGGAAATCCGCCTCGCAGCCAAAGCCTGTTTAGCTTTTCAGGCGTATAGGCATCGAATTCCAATACATCAATTCCTTGTAGTTCCAGGTATGCGATCCTGCCTGCCAGCGACTCGCCGGACTGTTGTAACAGATCCATGGAAGCAGAGCCCAGGAATAAAAACTGTCCATATTTGTGCCCTCTCCTGCGTTCTTTATCGATAATACCGCGAAGTGATGCAAAAATTTGAGGTATACGCTGCACCTCGTCCAATATGATGAGCCGATCACGGTTTTCCGTATGGAAGGCGCTTATATCCTGTATTTTTTGAAGATCAAGCTTGTTTTCTAAATCAAGGTAAACAGCAGCACCTGACTCACTGATGTTCAGCGCAATGGTTGTTTTGCCCACCTGGCGCGGCCCCATTAAAGCTACTGAAGCGCTGCGCCTGAGTGCTTCCTCGACTCGCTTTTCAATTCTTCTTTTAATCATCCGTGCAAATTTAATATTAAAAATTTAATTTGCACGGTTAAATCGAGTGCCATCCTTATCAGATTGTGGCGAAACGCAATGTCAGCGCTAAAAAATATCGGACGTTAAATTATTGGTCTACAGGCCTGGCGAACCTCTTCGCAAAAAAATTAAAATAGACAGACAACAAAGCCGCTGCACTAAAACAAACTGCAATGGCCGCATCGATCAGCGAATCGCTAACTGAACTACCGCTTATTTTATCCGCATAATATTTTATAAATGAATCGGGTAGGTTGGTTTCACCCAGCCGGGTTTTAACGTGCCATTCCCAATCTGTCACCGGGCAGTACCCGATGCCATACCATATCCCCAGGATAAACCAGCAACCGGCAGTTACCGCAACGCAGATCAAATGTGCTTTGCGCAATGGCTTCCATATCCAACCAAACAGGTTGAAGCCGATTATGACGAAGTGCAACACCGTCAAAAAAATGTCGAGCGTCTTCAGTCCCATTTGATATGCCTGGCGTAAGGTTAAATTGTTATTATATAAGCCTGTTATTTTATAATAATTTGATTGTCAGTCATATAATAAATTAAAAAATGAAAAAAGTGTATACCCTTTGTATACCTTTTTACTTTTTAAAACAGCCCCAGCTGGCCATTATCATCCATTTCGATATCGTCGGGATTGGTTATTTCGAAGTCTATTTTTTTGGATTGCACCGATTCTATTTTTTGGGATTCCACCGATTCCGTTGATGATTTCACCGATTCTGACGGTGCAGGTTCATCCGATATATTTTTGGATGACTCGACCGATTTTGTTGGTGATTTCACCGATTCTGTTTTTTGTGATTTCACCGATTGATCTGGTGATTTCACCGATTTAGTGTCGGGTTCGTCAGCGACTTCGCGTTCAGTAGGTTCATCGGTAATTTCAGGTGAATCGTCCCGGTCCAGTTGTGGTGCATCGACAGGCCCGTCGGGCGCGTCATTATCATCTTCGCCTGCTGTTGCGTCGCTATCGTCATCATTTCCAGGCAACAACTCCACCGATTTTACCGGCAATTGTGAAAGCCTGTTACCCATCGCCTTCATCCCTTTTACATCTATCAGGCTGGTAAGGTCAACTTCAATTGTCTCCGGCGTTTGCTCTTTGCCTTTTAGCTGAATAACTTTTACCACCGGCTGTGTTGCTCCGGTGATCAGCACCAGCTTGGAACCGCCTTCATCACTGATGATGCTGGTTTGTTTACCAATCGCCGTATTCTCAAATGCAAACCGCTTCACCAGGTAGTTTTTTGTTTTTCCCTCGACGTGTATCGCTGCGTAAACTTTTTCCGGTTTATACTTTTCGATCAGGATCATCTTGTCATCAAAGTGATTGTTGAGATCGAAGCTGGTGAGTTCGTACACGCCCGAACCGAGGACCGTCAATATTTTATCATCGCCATCAAATTCGCCCAGGTACTTGCCACGGCCGTCGGCGTTTAATCGTTTCAAAATATCATCATACCAAATCTTACGACCGGAAAGTGTAGAAACCCCCTTGGTTTTCAGCACGATCTTTTTAACCGGGTATTTGGTAACGATATTGCCCAGCGAAGCCCGTCCCTTTATCGTCAACACGGCAAAATCTTCGTCGAACTGCAGTTTTTTTAATTTACTGTGCGGCTTGAGCTGAATATTAACAATTTCCGCCTCGCCGTTGGGGTTGGCCGAAAAATATAGCACGCGGCTGCCTTTGGTTCCTTTCGTCAAATCGTATTCCTTGTCGCGCGTAACACCAACAACCGAGAATCGCTTGATATAGCTCACGCCGCTCTGACCGTCTTTATAGATCATGTTATAAACCGTGCGGTCGTCGTTCTTTTTAAATACGGCAGCATGGATGATCTCTTTCCCAACGAAAACCTTCTCCTGCACCTTGGTGATCACACACTTGCCATCCTCCCTGAAAACAATGATCTCATCAATATCTGAACAATCGCCAACAAGCTCATCCTTCTTTAAGCTGGTTCCGATAAAGCCGTCTGCTTTGTTTACGTATAATTTCACATTAGCCAGGGCCACTTGGGCAGCCTCTACCCTATCAAACGTGCGGAGTTCGGTTTTGCGCTCGCGCCCTTTGCCATATTTTTCTTTCAGCCTCTGGAACCAGGCAATTGCATAGTCGGTCAGGTGTTTAAGGTGATGTTTAACTTCTTTTATTTCAGCTTCCAGGCCTTTGATCTGTTCGTCCGTTTTCTTTACGTCAAACCGGGTGATGCTGCTCATCGGCTTGTCAATCACCTTCTTATAGTCCTCCGGCACTATAGCACGATAAAACTGGGCGAAAAACGGCGTGAACAGTTTATCCAGCACTTCCACCACTGTCTCAAAATTCCCGGATGCTTCATACTCCGGGTGTTTGTACATCCCCTCCTGGATAAATATCTTTAACAATGAACTGAAGAAGATTTTTTCCATCAGCTCCTTCAGCCTGATCTCCAGTTCCATTTTCAAAAGCCGGCGCGTATTATGCGTGCTTTCGGTAAGCATGTCGTTCACGCTCATAAAGCGTGGCTTGTCATCCTGTATCACGCAGGTATTGGGCGATATGGAAACTTCGCAATCGGTAAAAGCGTAAAGTGCATCGATGGTTACATCGGGCGATATCCCCGGCGCCAGGTGTATCATGATCTCCACGCTGCTGGCAGTATTATCCTCTATCTTTTTGATCTTGATCTTACCCTTTTCATTCGCCGCCACAATGCTTTCCATCAATCCACCGGTTGTGGTTGTAAATGGTATCTCGGTAATGGCTAAAGTTTTTTTATCGCGCTCCACAATTTTTGCGCGTACCCTTACCTTGCCGCCACGCTGACCATCGTTATAGAGGGACGCGTCGGCCATACCGCCGGTGGGGAAATCGGGCATCAGGTTGGGTGCGTTGCCTTTTAATACCTCAATGGATGCATCCAGCAACTCGATAAAATTATGCGGCAATATCTTGGTAGCCAGGCCAACGGCAATACCATCAGCGCCCTGGGCAAGCAGGAGGGGGAATTTAACCGGCAAGGTGATCGGCTCGCGGTTACGGCCATCGTAGCTAGCCTGCCAGTCGGTGGTATCCGGGTTAAAAACAACATCCAGCGCAAACTTGGAAAGGCGGGCTTCGATATAACGCGGGGCAGCGGCCGAGTCGCCGGTTACGGGGTCGCCCCAGTTACCCTGGCAATCGATCAGCAGGTTTTTCTGGCCGATCTGCACCATGGCATCGCCGATAGAAGCATCCCCATGCGGATGGTACTTCATGGTGTTGCCGATGACGTTGGCCGCCTTGTTAAAGCGGCCGTCGTCCATCTCCTTCAATGAATGAAGGATACGGCGCTGTACGGGTTTTAAGCCATCGTTTATATGCGGAACGGCACGGTCAAGGATAACGTAGGAAGCATAATCCAGGAACCAGTTTTCGTACAGGCCGTCGAGTGAGATGATGTTATGTAATTTATCTTCGTTATTACCTTGTATATTTTCGCTATTCAAATCGTCGCTCATCAACTATAGAAATTATGGATGGGTAAAAGTAAGGGATAATGTGCGGATGTGCAGATTTCAGATGTGCGGATTTTTTAACATTGAGATACTTATTAACCAATCGACACGTTGCCAGGGCCCTGTAAAGCAATCGGTCAAACGGCCTTAAATTGGTTTGTTTGTTGTAATATATTTTTTATATAAGTAAATTTGATCATGACTTTAGTGACAATAGAAATAAATAACGAAAAAGACCTTCCGGCTTTAGAAGAATTTTTAAACCATAGGGGCATAAAATTTGAAGTTGAGGAAGATAACGATGATTGGGGTGATCTACCCGAGGCCGCAATTGAAGGGATAAAAGCAGGCTTGGCGGATGGCGAAGCCGGACGCGTTCATTCCCATGAATATGTGATGGCTTACATGGAGGAGAAATTAAAGCGCTTACGATCAAAAAATGCCTAATGTTTTAAAATGGACTGATCGAGCTATTGACGAGTACGACAAACTGGTAGATTATTTATATAGTGAATGGGGCGAAGACGTAGCGTTAAGAGTTATAGGAGAGATTGGTCAGACGATTTCCAGGATAAGGGATTTTCCTGAACATTTCCCTGTTTTTATAAAAAGAAGGCAAGTACGTCGTTGCGTGGCATCCCCTCAAACCTCTATTTTTTTCAAAATTAAAAAAGATTGGATTGAAATTTCATCCGTTTTCGATAATCGTCAAAACCCCCGAAAGCGAAAACTATAGTCCCATCTGCACATCTGAAATCCGCACATCCGCACATCTACCCATTCTTCATCGCCCTCAACATCTCGTTAAACTTCCATTTACGCAGCATCGCATTAACTGTATTTACAATTCGTTTTGCCCGGGTTTCGCCGGTTTTGGCCTCGTTTATCCATTTGATAAAATATTCCCGGTGCGATTTAGGCAGACTGTTAAAAAAATCCAGCGCCTCCGGCTCAAAATCAAAACATTCCTGCAGGTCGTCCGGCACTTCAACTTTGTATTCAGTATCTTCCTCTATACAAACATGCAGCACCGCGCCGGCGTTTTTGTGAATACCTTTCCTAACCTCAGCCTTCAGCGCCATAATAAAGTTACCCTCGCCCATCGGCATCAGTGCCATACCCGAAACGGGCAAGCTATCCAGCATACCTTTTACCCTGAATGACGTACGGGTATTAGGTTTAAGTTGCTGGGCAATATCGGTCGGTATCTCAATATAAGTCCAGCCGGTTTTTTCGCCCTGCTCGGCAAACTGCAGCATGATGGTGTCGAACTCGACCATTTTTGTATTAATTTTTAATCTTAATAAATGCTTGATAATTAATTACACTTTAGATTAAATACTCGCTAAATATTACCTTAAAAGAAACTTTTGGGTGAATCATTTGTTCCCAAGATTGTCTTACGGACTAATCTATAATTTAAATAACAAAGATTATGAAAACATTAAGATCAATTATGCTGGGATTAGCATTATTGCTGGTTTGCGGCGCAACCAAAGCAAGTAACATCAGGGGTGATAAATTAACGAGAAATCACGCCCTTTACACTTATGCAGATGCAATTACCCAGGGCAAACTCAACAACCTGAACGACGTTTTAGATAAAACGGCAGAATTCAGTATGCTGCGTGGAAAAACAATAATTACTTTCAGTAGAAAACAAATGCTGGATTATTTAAAAAGCAACAAAAACGTTGAGGAAATATGCACCACCAGCACTTCAATAATAGCGAGTGACGCAAATGTTGAGCTGGTAAAATTTGATATGAAATTCAAAGGATTTGTGCGCCATAATTACATTACCATCGCAAATACCGGCAATGGCTGGAAGATCACCAATGTTTACAGTACGTTTTCCTAAGGCAGGTAAACGTTAAAGTTGATTAACCATAGTTGATGGCAAAAGCATTTTGATTTTCCAACGACTATGGTTTTTTTGTGTCTTTGAATCTCCCCGCTGCTACAACAATTTAGCGTTTGCCGCGCCCAGGCCAAATCGAAAGATTATGGTTACCGCGCGGGTTGGGTTATTAAAGCCGCCCAGGCTATTCGGGGCGGTTTTGAACGCCTTTGCACCAGTCCCCTTAGCGGCAGTAATTGACATCTGTCCCTGCCAACAACAAATAACTTTTAAGCTTGCACCTATTCCCCTGTTACCGTAAACTACAGCACTATTAAATCGAACCCCTCTCCTTTTGTCAAAGCCTTGTCTTCTTTGTTAAAAACTGTTAAATATAGCGATTAAGGGGCTTTTTGCTGTAACTACTTTATTAGTACTCCTGTCTTATTGATACAAAACTAAAGCAACAATTTAAATTTTAATATTATGAAAACTTTAAGATCAATTATGCTGGGGCTGGCCATGCTGGCACTTTTCGGCGCCGCAAAAGCCAACACAACAGGCAACAGCAAACTAACACAAACCTACGCGATAAACACCTATGTAGACGCGATGACCCGGGGTCGCCTGAGTGGCCTGAGCGATGTGATCGACAACACCGCGTCATTCAGCATGGTACGTGGCAAACAGGTGCTCAGCTTCGACAAAAAACAAATGCTTGATTATTTTAAAACCAACCGCAATACCGAGCAGGTTTGCACCACAAGCACTTCAATTGTTGAAAGCAATGCAAACATCGCTATAGTAAAGGTTGATATGAAGTTTGCCGAATTTACCCGCAGTAATTATGTCACCATCGCCAATACCGGCAATGGGTGGAAGATCACTAATGTTTACAGTACATTTTCCTGAAGGAGGTGAAAGGCGAAAGGTAAAAGGCGAAAGGTTGAGGGGCATTCATTCTCTCCTTATTCTTTCAACCTTTTACCTTTCTCCTTTTACCTTTCACCTAATTAACGTATGGTTCCAAAACCTTTTGCCACCTGTCATACCCTTTGCTGTTCAAATGCAGGTAATCAGCGCGGAATAATGACGAATCGGGCATCGACGTATCCATTTTTAACAACGGCGCATTCACGTCAATAAATTTAGTGTTGGGTTTATCAGCCAGGAAGTTTTCAACCAGGTTATTGGCCACTGCTATTTCTTTAAAACCTTTCACCCTGCTGGGGCTCATTTTTGCCGACAAGAAATAGATTTTTGCATCCGGCAGTTGCTTCCTGATCATCCCAAAAAGCTTTTTAAATTCATCAAAAACAAATTGGCCGCTTTTGCCTGCCGCAATATCGTTTTCGCCGGCGTAAATAAATATCTTCCGGGGATGATACGGGAATAAAATATACGGCGTATAATAATCCACCAATTGCCAAAGCTCGCAGCCGCCTACACCGCGTTTGATGATCGGTTTGCCCGGAAAGCGTTGTTCCAAATCGCTCCATAGCCGTATTGACGAGCTGCCAATAAATAAGATACCATCCTTTGGCGGGAAGCTTATGCTATCCTGGTGCTTAAAAGCGCGTATTTCATTATCAAACGGGAAACCCGTTTGCCCAAATGCCCGTGTACAAAAAACCAGGGCGATAAATAATAACGCAAATTTGATCTTCATTTATTTAGTTGTTTAAGCGGTCTTCAAAAAATAAAAAAGGTAAAAAACTGTTCACGCCTTTGATCACCCATGCAGTGCCGTTGCTGCAAAACAAAATGACCTCTATCGGTTTATCCTGCATTTTTTCGCACTCCGCCATTACCTGCAGGCATGCGCCGCAGGACGGGGTTGGTTGTGTTAACTCAAACTCATTGGTATGCGCAGTTACTGCCATGGCGATGATGGGGTCGTCAGCATGGTTGGCCCCCCAGTTAAACAGGGCAACCCTTTCGGCGCACAGACCTGACGGGTATGCTACATTTTCCTGGTTGCTGCCGTGAATAATTTTGCCGCTCTTCAGTAACAAGGCCGCCCCAACCCTGAATTTTGAGTAAGGTGAATGGGAGCCCTTTAACGCATTTACTGCTTCGGCACAAAGCGATTGATAAACCTCGCTGAGCTCAGTTAGCGAGGTGTATTCTTTAAATTGTATTTTTATTTCGTGATCGGTCATCTCTCAGCGCCATTTTAACTTCTTCCAGTTATCCTGCCGGAAGAAAGGGGCGCCAAGATAAGTATTTTTTGGATTTGTATTTCTATGCAAAATTTCGGTTAAACGCCTGCTTTATAAGTATTGCTCAATACCTATAGGAATTCCCATCCCGATTTTATTAATTTTATTAAAAAAATCGAATGGACGCCTCACCCACCTCAAATCCTTTATCCAACCGCCTGCTCTCCCTTGATTTCCTTCGCGGCTTTATTATGGTACTGCTGGCGATTGAATCAACGGGGCTATACGGGTATTTGTATGACCATACCACCGGCCAACCGGCTAATCATATTTTTATTCAATTTGTGCATCACCCCTGGCATGGCCTGCATTTTTGGGATCTGGTGCAGCCGGCGTTTATGTTTATGGCCGGCGTTGCCATGGCTTATTCATTAAACAAACAATGGAAAAGCGGCGTAACCTGGGGACAGTCGTTCAAAAAAATATTGAAGCGATGCGCTTTGCTGTTCTTTTGGGGCGTACTGGATTATGCGGTAAGGCCAAAAGGTCTCTCATTCGAGCTTTGGGATGTATTAACGCAACTTTCATTTACCACGTTGGTGGCTTTCCTTATTTTCCGATGGAGCAATATAGCGCAAATCGGCGTTTGCGTCGGCCTGCTGCTGCTTACCGAGGTGCTGTACCGCTTTACCAACGTGCCCGGTTTTAATATGCCCTTTACCGATCAGCATAATTTTGGCAATTATGTCGATACCATCCTGATGAACAAAATAAACCCCGGCGGCTGGGTGGCTATTAATTGTATTCCCACTGCGGTGCATACCATAGCCGGGGCGCTGGTGGGCAAGTTGCTGCTGAGCAATAGTAAAGAAAAATTGAAATATCTTTTATTGTGGGGACTCATCTGCCTGGGCCTGGGCTTCGGACTGGATTGGCTGAACATTACGCCGATTATCAAGCGCATCGCTACCAGCGCATTTACCTTAGCTTCACTGGGCTGGTGTTTGTGGTTCCTGGCATTGTCTTATTGGTGGATCGACATCAGGGATCACCGCAAACGGCTTACTTTTTTCCTGGTGGTGGGCATGAATTCTCTTTTTATCTACCTGTTTTTCGAGATCGTTGGCGACCGGTGGTTCACCGGCTATATCACCTTTATTTCCGACCACGTTTTAGATTGGTTTAGCGCGGGCGGCTTGATAAAAGCTATCGTAGCGGCGACTTGCGTTTTCGGGCTGGAATGGGGGATGTGTTATTTTCTGTATAAGAAGAAGATATTTTTTAAGCTGTAGTGCGAGATGGCTCCGACTCATCATCAACGTTAACAAAAACCTAATTACAATATAACATTATATTTAGTTAATTTAGCGCCCCGCAAACGGAGAAAGTATGAAGATAACTTTTGACTTTGAAAAACCCCTTGCCGATCTGCAAACGCAGATTGAAAAGGTAAAACAGGTTGAAGACAAGAATAAGCTGGACATGTCGGCAACCCTTGCTGAACTGGAAAACAAGCTCGAAACTACCCGCCACGAAATATACGCCAACCTTAACGGCTGGCAAAAAGTACAAATATCCCGCCACCCGGAAAGGCCTTATACCCTGCAATACCTGGAACTGATCTGCGATGATTTCATCGAGTTGCATGGCGATCGCACCGTGGGGGATGATAAGGCAATCGTAGGCGGTTTTGGTAACCTGAACGGGCAGACGGTAATGTTTATCGGTCACCAAAAAGGCCGCAACACCAAGGAGCGCCAGTACCGCAATTTTGGCATGGCCAACCCCGAAGGTTATCGTAAAGCGCTTAGGCTGATGAAACTGGCCGAGAAATTTGGCAAACCTGTAGTTACGCTGATCGACACGCCGGGAGCATTCCCCGGCCTTGAAGCAGAAGAGCGCGGCCAGGGCGAGGCTATTGCCCGCAACCTTATGGAGATGTCGGTCTTAAGGGTACCAGTAATTTGCGTCATCATCGGCGAAGGCGCGTCCGGCGGTGCGCTGGGTATTGCTATCGGCGACAAGGTGATGATGCTGGAGAACTCCTGGTATTCGGTGATCTCGCCCGAAAATTGCTCTACCATCCTTTGGAAAACCTGGGAAAACAAGGAACGGGCAGCCGAAGTGTTAAAGCTTACCTCGACTGAGATGTATAAAAACAAGCTGATCGACGGGGTCATTAAAGAACCTCTCGGCGGCGCCCACCAGGACCCTGTCGCTATGGCCGCCACCCTTAAAAAACAGTTGCTCAAAGACCTGAAAATACTTAAAGAGCGCAATGTGGATGAGCTGGTTACCGAGCGCATCAACAAATTCTGCTCGATGGGGGTTGTGATTGAGGATTAAGCTGAAAACACCCAACCTGTGTGTGTCGGTTTTTAACCACAGAGAACACGGAGAAGACACAGAGGTTCACGGAGTGTGGATTATCCGGCGAACTCCATCCTTGACTTTTAGCCATTTTAAAATTCCCCGACAGGCTGAATTTGCGAAAGTGGAACTGATGACTTTCATTGCCAAATTATTTTCTACGCTCATTTCTCTGCGGCTCTCTGCGCCTTCTCAGTGAATCTCTGTTGTTAAAATTACCATCAGGAGCAATTTATTAGTTTTTTATCCAGCTTGTTTAACCACGGAGAACACGGAGAAGACACAGAGGTTCACGGAGTGTGGATTATTCGACGAACTCCCTCCTTGACTTTTAGGACATTAAAATTAATTAACAAACCGAGTTTACAACCAGAAACTTTGAGATAAGTAAGCACCTGGGCGAGATGCACATCGTTAAGGGCCTCAACAGCCTTGATCTCAACGATTATCTTATTTTCAACAATTAAATCCAGTCGGTATCCGCAATCCATTCTTATTTCTTTATAAATCAAAGGCAACGGCCTTTCCTTCTCCACATAAATTCCCTTACTTATTAATTCATAAAATAAGCACTCTTTGTAAGCCGATTCAAGCAACCCTGGCCCCAAAATTTTATGGACAGCAATAGCAGAACCAATTACCTCCGTTGCTAAATCATTTTCAACTTGCATTTTCTCTGCGGTTTCTCTGTGCTTTCTCTGTGTTCTCCGTGGTTAGATATACCATAAGGCAGCCAACTTCCACTATTATCTGTTTATTCAACCACAGAGGACGCCGAGAAGACACAGAGGTTCACGGAGTGTGGATTACACAGCAAACGGATCACCCCGTTGCCAAATCATTTTCAACTTGCATTTCTCTGTGGTTCTCCGTGGTTTTCTCTGCGTTCTCTGTGGTTAAATATATAGTTTTGTCAGGAATAAATAGTTCAGAGCACGACCGCAAAATCTCAACTCAGTTAAAAATGTAAACAACCGGGAGGCCGCTTACGCTGTTTATTGCCGAGCACAATGAAGTCATAGAGCAGATACGAGCTCAACTTAACCCAATACTGGTTAATTGTTATTGCAAACAACATTTATTTACCCGTGGTTTTACCGTTTTGATTGACTTTTGTTAGAAAATTAACGAAAACTCCGCCATTCCCGAAGCGTCGCTCTTGTGGTAACAGTTCAAAAGATCGCGCCCCTGCTAACCCAGGTTATGCTTTTGCCTCTGCATCGCGCCTTCGGGCGGCGGCTCCGTCAGGGTCGGACAATATATCGACCCACTTCGGGTCAGGCGAAGCCGAGGCCTCGTAGTTGTCGTGCCAGTTCCACCACTTGTACGGCTTGGTTTGGGGGTAACCCTCCGGCGAGTCCTCCCAGTCTTCCTGGCGGCCGAGCGGCGTAATATCGAGGTAACTCCAGGTGGTGCCCAGCCCCTCGTCGCCACGGTTGTTGATAAAGTATGAGCGGAACACCTGGCCGCCGTCGCGAATGAATACATTGTGGCCATGCCATTCGTCTACGCCGAAGTCGGCGTCGAAGCTGTCTGTGATCGTGTACCACGGCATCTTCCAACCCATTCGTGCCTTCAGGCGCCCGATGTCTTTCTGCGGCGCGCGCGAGGCGTAAGCCAGCGTGGTGTCGCGGGCATTCAGGTGGGATAAGTGGCTAACCTGATCGGCGCCCAGGGAGCAGCCGCGGCAGGCATGCTCCGGCCAGCCGAACACTCCGGGCTCAAAGAACGCGCGGTAGACGATTAATTGACGGCGGCCCTCGAACAGGTCAAGCAGGCTTACCTTGCCCACGGGGCCCTCGAATTCGTACGCCTTCGCGACGGCCAGCCACGGCATCCGCCGGCGTTCGGCGGCCAGCGCGTCACGGGTGCGGGTAAAGGCTTTCTCCTTTATGAGGAGGTCCTGGCGCGCGGCTTCCCACTCCTGATGCGATACGATCGGGGGTGTGTTCATTCCGGGCTGTCCTTTCCCCTGTTCGCTGTCGCTTTCCTTGCCTGTTTCTGCTTTGGTACTCATAGCTTTAAAATTTAAGGGTTAATTTAATGCCGGTTAGCTTGTACTAAGCAACAATGTTGATTACTAACGGTTTTCATGAAAATTGGGATAGTTTTGTAAAAATAATATTTATTTTCAAGCTAATCACCCGTAAGCTAAAAACCGACACCATACTTGGCTAAAACCAAAAAAGGGGCAATGCCCCTCTTCATGATATTATATGTTTGCCGGATATCAATGCCCCGTATTATAAAAAAACCGGTCGCTTACAATTTTGCCGTCCCTAACTTCAAACACGCACAGTTCGTCCATTACGTTGCGGCCGTGTTCTTTGTAGGTAGCATCTACTTTCATCGTGCAGGCAAAAAAATCGCCGGCCACTATCGGATTCGAAATGTAGGAGTTATGCAGTTCGCTTACCGACTCGAACCACCGGTTTGTGGCGTCTAAAACAGCTTGTTTACCAACTTTTTCTTTCATTGGCGAGCCTTCCGGTTCATAACTCACGATGTCATCATCGTACAACTCATTAATAGCATCAACATTTTTGCCTTCGCGGCACAGCAGCACAAGCCTGTTTGCAACGTCCTGTGCGCTCATAGTTTCAACTTGAGTACTCATAGCTTTTAATTTTAGATGTTTATTAATACAGGTTATTTGTATGGACAACGCCTGCCATATTTGATATGTTTTGCCGGTTAGTTTAATTTTATGTTAAAAAATTACAACTTTAAAGAAAAGTGCTGTGATTCAGAGGAATCATTTTTACACACTTTAAGGACTTTGCTTCCGGACTATTTTACTTTCATCCATTCCGCATCCTTACCCCGGGTATTGTACGTTACCATCTTTAATACGGCGCCATTAACATCCCTGATAAATTCAAATTGCAGCTGTGCTTCGTTCATGTAGAACCTGCTTTCACTCATGGCGTGCAGTTCCACTTGCGGCAGTTTATCGTTGGGATTAGAAGCCTCCACAAATAACTTATCATCCTTAAAACTAACAATTAGCTGATGATCGGCACTAAACCGATAGGTGCCGGCATACTGCCTTAACAATGTTTTATCCGCGTTAATCTCAGCATGTTTTTCGTAGAGCGAGTAAGGCCTGCCTAATAAAATGGCCGAAATCCCAGTATTGACATCCGAAAGGCTTCCGCCGTAATTTCCGAAATTGTTTAACAGTATAATGGTAATATCCTTATCCGGGTAATACATAAAGTTCGACATAAAGCCCTGCAGGCCTCCACTATGTGTAATATATTTTTGACCAAATAAAGTGTCGATCCACCAGCCGTCCCCATAATGTTCCAGGTGGGGGGTAAAGGCTTCATCCCACGAGCTTTTGGAAAGAATTTCACCTTTACCTATTGCTTTGGCCCATTTATAAAGGTCGCCGGTTGTACTGTAAATCGCCCCGGCTGCATAGGTTACTGTCGAATCCATCAGTACAGCCGGTTCGGGCCTGATGGCATCAGGCGCTAAATACCCCGTTGCCTTTGATTGAGCCCGGAGGTTTATAAAATCAAAGCCGGTATGGTCCATGTGGAGCGGACCGAAAATCAACTGCCGTACCGCCTGCTCATACGACACCCCTGTTAGCTTTTCAATAATAACCCCTAACAAAAAATAGCCCGAATTACAGTACTCAAATTTGCTCCCCGGCTTAAAAGATGGCG
>Ga0206949_1097_pt1 | contig 33208 bp, 37 predicted proteins | sample Alteio_BWOrgHeat_40_FD_153240 | JGI IMG/M metagenome (GOLD analysis project Ga0206949, IMG submission 153240) | Enriched cells from forest soil in Barre Woods Harvard Forest LTER site, Petersham, Massachusetts, United States -... | ecosystem: Environmental > Terrestrial > Soil > Temperate forest >...
CCGGTTTACAAAAACATCCCAAATCGACATGCCTTTACCGTCGAGGTCGCAAGCTCCCTCAATCTGGAATGCGGCGGTGGAAACGCCCCAGGCAAAATCTTCACCAAAAAGTTCTTTGTTTATGGGTATGTCCCCGTATAGAGATATCATTCAAATGAGCCAAATGCAGCCCAAATAAAACAAAATTTTCACTAATAATGTTTAATGAATGAATGTTGAGCGCATGCTCCTCAAGATCATCCATTCGCGGAAGGCTTTAAACAGCCTTGGGAAATGAGCAAATAATTTCATAGCATTGATCTTTAACTATAAATATAAAGGTACGGGGCCGATATAAGCTAATGATGTTAAAATTATTATCTTATTGTTAATAAGTCTTTTAGTTCATGGTTCATGGTTCATAGTTCATAGTTGCTGTAAGTTTGTTTGTTGGCATAAAAATATGTCGACCGCAATGTCCCCAAACGGCTTTTTTGACCAAACAGTTGCAGCCACTATGAACCATGAACTATGAACCATTAACTATGAACTATGAACCATGAACTATGAACCATGAACCATGAACTATTTATCTTTACCTCATGAAAGATCACTTCATCCGCCTGTTTGAATACGACCGCTATGCAAACCAAATCATCCTTGATACGATTATTAAAGCTGACAATCCCGAAAAACCGGTAAAATTTATGGCTCATTTGCTGGCAGCACAGCAGGTATGGCTTAATCGTGCCAAAGGGTTGCCCGGTGCGGTCCGGGCTTTATGGCCCGAATGGCCGGCTGATACTTTGGGCGCCATCATTGCTGAAAACGGGCAGCAATGGATCGACTTTTTGTCGCAATTAAACCCAGAAGATTTCGAAAAGCAGATCAGCTACCAGGACATGCGTGGTAACAATTGGGAAAATAAGCTGACAGACCTATTGACGCAACTCATCAACCACGGTACCCATCACCGCGCGCAGGCGGGCCAGCACCTGATCATGGCCGGTGTTGAGAAATTACCGGTAACGGATTATATTTTCTTTATACGGGCGATGAATTATACGTAGGGAAGTTCACGTTCAGCCAACATGTCATTGTGAGGAGCTGGTGGCGCAGCGCGCCGGGTGCGACGAAGCAACCTCGTCGCCGGTGCATTACCGCTTGCGAGTCAGCGACAAGGTTGCCACACTGCGCTCTCTATGACAAAGTTTGTTATTTTTATTTTTTAACTTCTCCCCCTTGTAATTTTATCATATAAATACCACTCCTATTAAACTCCTTATTAAATTTGCCCGGTTTAACGTCATCATATGAAAAAATTATTGCTGCTGCCCGCAGTGTGTTTGGTTTTATTTGGCTGCGCCGATAAAAAAGCGCAGGAACAGTCGCTGATGGATTCGGTTATAGCGGTGCATCAAAAAGATATGGGCACCGATGAGCAATTGTTAAAGAACAAGACCGTGCTTGACAGCCTGGCCAAAAAGACGGCGGCGGCCGCTTTGACCGATTCGGTAAAACTGGTGCTTGATAAAGTAATAATGGCCGACAGCGCCATGGATGTTTGGATGCACGGCTTTAACCCCGATCTTACCACTAAACCGCATGATGCCAATATGGCCTACCTGGCCAAACAGAAAAAACTGATCATGCAGGTCGATTCCCAACTAAACGCAGCGCTTGGCGTTTCTACCAAATTTATTGCTAAAACCAAAACGAAATGAAAAAACCAGCTTATTTGTTTTTGGGTTTTATTTGCCTTTGCGCCTGTAAATTTAACAGCAGCAATAAAACACTGCCCATCTACGGCAACCGTACGGCCGTTACCAAAATGGTTAACGGGCAAGTGGTTAACGACACCACATACGCTACCATCCCCCCATTTAAATTTGTAGATCAATACGGCGACAGCACCGGCAGCCAAAACCTGGCGGGCAAAATTTATGTGGCGGATTTCTTTTTTACCAGCTGTCCATCTATCTGCCCCATCATGCAGCGCAATATGCTGGCGGTGTATAAGGCATATAAAGATACCCCCGACGTAAAGATAGTCTCCTTCACCATCGACCCGAAATATGACACTCCGCCGGTTTTAAAGAACTATGCCGAAAAGCTGGGCGTTACCGGCAATAGCTGGTTGTTTTTACAGGGCAACCGGGATACCGTTTACCGCATCGCCGAAAAAAATTTCCTGGTTGCCGTAAGCAAGGACAGCACGGCTGCCGGCGGGTATGTACACCAGGGCTGGTTTGTACTGGTGGATAAACAAAAGCGCGTGCGCGGATCATACGACGGCACCGACCCAAAACAGGTTGCCCAACTGATCGACGATATAAAAACCCTTAAGGCGGAACCTGCCGCCGCCGGCAAATGAAAATGAAGGTGATATGCAGTATTTGCGCATTGCTTGTGATATTGATCATATCGTGCCAAAGCAGCGATTCGCTTGAATTTAACCGTTATTACGCGGAGGGCAGCGTGGTTTATCAAACCCATTGCCAAAATTGCCATGGGCAACATGGCGAGGGCCTAAATGGGTTGATCCCCCCGCTGACGGATTCGGTTTTCCTAAGGAAGAACAGCGACCAACTTCCCTGCGCTGTAATGTTTGGACTAAAAGGCAAAATAACCATCGGCAAAAGACTTTTTGAGGGACAAATGCCCCCGGCATCCGGTTTGGCGAATATCGAGATCGCGCAGGCGCTCACCTATATTACCAATTCCTTCGGCAATAAAATGGGGATTTTTAATGTGGAAATGGTGAATGGTGATTTGGTGAAGTGTCGGTGAGATAGTGCTTTGCCGATCAAAAATATGACCTGACAAGCGCTTCCATTTCGCTGGTTTTATAAGATTTGTTAGTGCTATCATTGTGATATATTAGCCCGTCGTAAACGGTGTATATCAAACCTGCTTGCTGGCTGGTACCATCCTTAAAATATAAAATCATGTCATAACATCCCATGCTGTCTTTTATATTCATGTTTTGCACCTCTTTCATCAAATACAATTCAACCTGTAAGGCTTTCAGTTCATCGGGCTTTGTAATCGAGTTATGACGGGCGGTCTTTCCGATCTTGTAGTAATGCACATCCGTTTTGTCGGTTATTTCAACCCGTACAAGCCCCCCACGGTTATCACGCTGCGGTACATTATCCGCACAAGTCAGATCACAGCCCGCGAATACCAGGCATGTAGTGAATAACAAGCAATCAATAGCTGCAAATAAGGGCTTCATATTCCCGGTGAACGAGGGGCACGGTACTAAGTTACACAAAATGAGCGCATTTGATAAACGAAGGACGAGGCTATAAAAATCACATTTCTGCAGGAGCGGCGAGGGCGGAACAACTTCAATAAGGGTGGCAAAATTAAGGGGGTATTGACATTGTTACACCATTGACAACCCTTACCGTAAAGGCAGCAGTTACCGCTTTGCCAGGTACTGGAAAAACGGCCTGGCAACCGAGCTGGTAAACGGATTGGTTACTATGATACCTACCCATCATAGCTACCCAAATACTACCGGCATTTACGTTTCAGGCAGTGATGTGTACGTGTGGGGTGACGAAGCCGACGTAAACCCCCAGGTTAACGGCAGCCTTACCTTAAGGGCCATGTACTGGAAAAACGGGGTTGCAAATTACCTTACCACTGTATCCCACTCGACGGCGGCGGCCACTTCCATTTTTGTTTCAGGCAGCGATGTGTATGTGGCTGGTTACGAAACGTTAAATAACTATACTTATGCCACTTACTGGAAAAACGGTGTAGCCGCCAACCTTACCAATAATGTTTATTCAGAGGCATCATCCATTTTTGTTTCAAGCGGCGACGTCTATGTGGCGGGCTTTGAAGTGCTAAACGGTATTAAATATGCGGTTTACTGGAAGAATGGCGTGGCGGTAAAATTGGGGGCTAATGTTACGGCGAGTTCGATTTATGTGGAATAGGCGGGTGGTTTTTTTTGTTCGCTGGCGCTACGATCAGTCAGGCGGGGTGTATGCTCTACCCCAGCTTTATTTAAATAAGGATGTTCCGATTGTGTGATGGAATGGCGTGGAATCTTTTTTAGTTGTTATGAAAGCTAAAAACAATTTTTTCTCTTTCTTCAAAAACATTATTTCTAACGGCTTATCGCCATTTGCATCAACAAATACTTCCTGGTGACCATTTACCTCGTACTTGATTGACAGGTTTCTACATTCAAAAAGGTAGTCTGCGATAGTGTCATTTTTTTCTCCTTTTGAGAATCCAGAACCGCCGAATGAAATGAACATATTTGAAGGTTTATCATTATCAGTAACCAAAACGCGATGTTGAATGCCTACAAAATTAATTTGATTTACATAAAATGCAGTGCCAACTTCTACGCCGTTTTCGCTAAAACTTTCCCGCAAAGAATTTTGAAGTGAGAAATCGTAAGACCGGCTTAGCCTGTATAACGCTATACAGTATTGCTGGTCATACAAAAAATTACAAACCGTATCTCTACCAATATGTTCAAGGGATGTCGTTAAGTGAATCTTATCCTTTACCTTTTGCTGGAACAAATTTGAATAATAGTCAGGCAGGGTATGCGACATAATAGTTGGATGCGATTTGAATATTTTTAGAGTTTCGTCCGATACAGGACCATTGCATGACATAATCATACAAACAACACAGAAAAATAGATTCCATGTGCCTTTGACTTTCCCGATGCTATTTTTTAACATGATTATTCCAAAGCTACATCATACCTTTCGTAATGCATCAGCCATTGTTGTGAAACCAAGGGTCATTTGCAGGGAAGTCCTTGGTATTTGGCAGACACCTGATATGATTAAATTTATTATACACAACAGTGATTGACACCTGCACCCAATGTTTGAAGCTGGTTTTCTTCAATCCAACCCAAACCTGGCCCGCCTGATGGCTTCCTTCAGTTCATCAAAGTTTTTGTAGTACTCCTCAACCATGTACAGGTTTTGACCGGTGTTTAGCTCAATTTTTAACTTTATAGTATCAATGAGGGAAGTCTCCCTACCAGTGCTTTCCCGTACTACGCTTACATGCACGATGTCGCCATAATTAACAATTAGCCGTTTACCGGTCAGCAGGTAGTGCAGCAATAGCTGGTCGGGGCTTACAGTAACTTTTATAAAACGGGTAACGGCGCGGTAAGTATAAACCCCAAATAATACGATCAAAATTACCAGTATGGCCATAATCTCGTGTGCGCTGCTTATGCTGTAGTCTGCTTCGGCCAGGCTGGCAATAACGGCAATCAAAATGGACACTAAAATGGCAAAGAAAATGGGCGCGGTCCAAAGCGAGTTACGAAATTTTGAAGTGACGGTTGTGGTCATTGAGGGCTTTGGTAAAGAGTGAATTGAAGCATAAATGTAGTAAAGTATTTGGCTATCCGGCAGGGCCCGTTGCGCCTTTGGGTGCTGTCAACAACAAACCGTAATGTATAAACATATCGCTCTGATCCGGCAGGTGACGTGTGGAAGGAATTCCTCAATTATACTGAAACATATTGAAAATCAGCGCGTTCCGGGCGTGTATTTAAAAAATCAAAACCCTGTAATAATTGATTATCAGGCACTTATAAAAATTTGTCAATTTATTTTTAATGGAACATTCTGATAATGAGCGTGTTTAAAGGTGTTCCACTTTGTTCCGTGAGTAAAAATGGAACGCTTCGGAACGCTTGCTGCGCTACCGGTTCTTGCTCTTTAAATGCCCCTTTTTCTCTAAATTGATCTTAATTAGCTTAAAATTATTTTAATGGGTCTGCTCTGTTTTAAACAGCCTCCTATTTGCAATCCACAAAAGCAAACAATACATTTAGCGCTGAATTAAAAATCACAACCCAAACCAAATGAAAAAATTGCTTATCATCGTGTGCATGCTGCCGGTGGCTGGTTTTGCACAAACGATCATTAAATACGTATCGCTGCCTAAACTCACGGTTGATAGTTCCACAATGCAGAGGACTTTACGCGTTGTTGCTCCCGTTGCGGGGGCCAACAAGGACAAATTAACCCTTATAATGAACAAGTGGCTGGCATCCAATTACACGGCAACAACCAATGCCGGCGCTGCCGCAGCTGCGCTAAGCGGCGAAGGGGTTTTTACGGGGTCGGTTGCAGTGGCGCGCCCGCAGCACGACCCGTCCTCCACGGACAGGCTAACCACTAATATGGCCCCGGTAGACTATAAAGTGAGGTTTACCATCAAAATTTTTGTTGCTGACGAAAAATACGAGATCGTTATAAACGACCTGAAGCTTGAATTTTACGATGTAAACACGCCGCTTGAACCTTTTTACGCTGAAAATTACCCATTAGTGTTGATCCCGGATGAAAACCGGGGAATGGATGTGGGCGAAATGTATGTTCGCATGTTTGAGGATATTAACTTTAACTTACAGAATATTGCCAAAAGCGCCACAAAGTATATTGCCAAAGCGAAGAAGAAGGGGGATTTGTAGGGAGATGGAAGAGGAAGTAGCAGTGGCAGTAGCAGTGGCAGTGGCAGTAGCAGTAGCAGTAGCAGTGGCAGTAGCAGTAGCAGTGGCAGTGGCAGTGGCAGTGGGTAAGAAGTGTTGGTTGGAGATCAGGCTAATTTGCCCGATTGAAGTGTTCGGGGAGAAGAACAAAAATGAACGCTTTTCGACTCTATTTTTGGTTAAAGTAACACTTTATTCTTAAAAGTGTATACTTTTTATAATCAACATATTAAATACAATTCCTAAAATTAATAAATGATGCGCATTCAAAAATGAACCTTATGGTTTTGAGGTAAAATTTCGGCTTTTTCGCGCTAACACATAGTGATAGAATGACCGCGGGTCGCCTTTTTCGGTTCGGTCAAGTTTGAAGCCCAGCTTTTCAATCACATGTACAGAGGCGTCATTGCGGGCATCGATGGCCGTTACGATTCGTTCCAATTTAAGCTGATCAAAGCCAAAATCGATAAAAGCCGTACCTGCCTCAGTCGCCAGGCCCATGTTCCAGTAAGCCTTATCCAGGTAAACGCCAAAGGCGCCTTCGCCGGCGATGGGTTGTCCGTTCGCATTAAAGTGAGGATAGATGCCACAGCGGCCAATGTATTTACTTTCAGGCTTATATATCGTCGCCCACATACTCAGGTTATCGGTTACCGGTTTAAGGCCATTCATAAATCTTTGTTCGGCCTGGTCGCGCGGCCGGGGTGCGCCACCCACGTAACGCCGGAAATCCGGGTCGGCCTCCATGGCGCAAAAGGCATCCAGGTCGGCCAAAATATGCTGGCGGAAATACAGCCTTTGGGTTTCAAGTATAATGCCCTCGCTCATACATTCGTTTACTTCATTCCATAACCCGGGCCCCTCACAAACTTGCCGGGCGTAGCGCCGGTATGGTTGCCATCCTTCAAAACCTGCACCCCATTGACAAAAACATCAATAACGCCGGTAGCATATTGATGTGGCTTGGTATAGGTGGAGTGATCCTGCACGGTTTTTGGATCAAATATCACAATATCAGCAAAATATCCTTTCAAAAGCGCACCACGTTTTTTAAGTTTGAGATTGGTGGCGGGCAGGTAAGCCAGCTTGCGGATGGCATCCTGCAGCGTAATTACCTTTTCGTCCCTGGAGTATTTGCCCAGCACCCGAACAAAATTGCCATAGGCCCGCGGGTGGACGCTTGACTTTAAAAACACGCCGGAATCGGTATAGGAACCCTCATCCGAACAAAAACTCACCCAGGGCAGCGCTATTTGCTTTTTAACATTCTCCTCGCTCATCAAAAAATAAGCCACCCCAACGCGGGTACTGTCCTGTACGATCAGGTCCATAGCCGTTTCCTCCGGCGATTTGTGCCTGATCTTTGCCACCTCAGCCAGCGTTTTCCCGTTAAATTTTTTGAGTGAATCCTGCTTAAAACTCAATAACAGCACATTATCCGGCGAACCGCAGCCATAATACAGGTTTTCCCAATCGGTTGGGTTGCTATCCATTGCCTTTGCCATTTGCGCCCGGATTTTGGGATCCTGCAGGCGCATCCGCAGCTTGCCGAAACCGTCATCCTGCAGCGAAGGCGGGAAAGCCGACGTCATGCCCGTAGCGCCGGCCAGGTAGGTATACATGTTGGCCGTGATATTCAGGCCCTGTTTTCGGGCGTTCTCTACCTGGCGGATCATACTGTCCAGCTTAGGCCAGTTGGCTTTGCCGGCCGCTTTCATGTGGTAGATCTCCGCATGAATATTAGCCTCCCGTGCAATGGTGATCAGTTCATTAAGCGCCTCATTAACCCGGTTACCCTCACTCCGCATATGCGAAATATACATGCCGCCATAGGCCGAAGCCTCCTTGCTGATGGCAATTAACTCATCGGTTTTTGCAAAAAAATCGGGCGGATATATGAGCGAAGAACCCACCCCCATGGCGCCTTCCCGCATGGCTTGCTTAACTAAATCCTGCATCTGTTTTAGCTCAGCTGGTGTTGGTGCACGGTCATCCTCCCCCACCACGTAAGTTCTGACAGTACCAGCACCGATAAATGAAGCCACATTGCAGGAAACGCCCTTTTTCTCAAGGAAATTAAGGTAATCTCCAAGTGTGTTCCAGTTTACTTTGTATTTAATATCGCCCTCGCCGTCCTCCATTTCCTTTTTCATCTTCGGGGTTACGGGCCCCATGCTGCTGCCCTCTCCCATCACCTCCAGCGTTACGCCCTGGCGGATATCACTTTGTGAGCGACCGTCCTGTATCAGGCTCTCCTGGGCCTGGCTTAGCATATTGATAAAACCCGGGGCAACGGCCATGCCTTTCGCATCGGTCTCCGCCCTTCCTGACGCTGAAGATAGATCACCTATCGCGGCTATGGTATCGGCATTAATCGCTATATCGGCTTTGTAGGGCGTTCCGCCCTTTCCGTCATAGATCATCCCGTTGCGGATAATTTTATCGTAATGAACGGTTTTGTTGCAGGCTGAAACGGCAATAGCCACCAGCAGCGGGAAAAAATAATTGCGCATGTTGTTCGGGGTTGGTATCATCAAATCTATGAAATCAATTCAACAAAAACGTATTCCTTAAAAGAGGTTTCCGCCGCAATATTTGCACAAATTCACATGAATGAGAAATTCATCGACCGCAATACCAGCCGAGTTAATTTACTTTAATGTAAGACTTCATATAAAATATAATAAATATCTATTTTTTAATGAATTATGCAAATTGTATAAAGTGTTACTTTATATAACTTTAGTAGATATCATGTAACTTGCCACGAGTTTTTTGAAAAACGACCAATTTCAGAATAAATACTTTAATAAATTAATGTTAAATAATTTAAATATAATATTTTATGAATTATATTTTAATGTAAATGTTAAAATTGTAACAGAGGTAGACAATCGCTCCCCTGAGGGCTTTCCGTCCGACGGGAAGCGCATCTAAATTTTACTCAACCTTAAATTTTTTTACAACCTTTGTTATACCCGGCGAATAAACAACTAACATGAAACTCATTTTAACAATACTCCTGGCATCGATCCTCACCCTGCCTGTGGCCGCCCAAAATGCACAGGTTACCATCAGTAACGGCACACTCGAGGGTACGCTAAACGCATCGACAGGGGTTAACAGTTACAAAGGCATCCCCTACGCCCTCCCGCCTGTGGGCGACCTCCGCTGGAAAGCGCCCCAACCGCCGGCAAACTGGAGCGGCGTATTAAAGGCTGACCATTTCAGCCACATGCCCATGCAAAAGCGCGTCTATGACGATATGATCTTCCGCGCGGATACCATGAGCGAAGATTGCCTTTACCTGAACGTTTGGACGCCAACACGCTCAGCAACGGCAAAGTTGCCGGTACTGGTATATTTCTACGGAGGCGGATTTTTAGCCGGCGACGGTTCGGAAGCCCGTTACGATGGCGAAAGCATGGCGCAAAAAGGGATAGTCGCTATTACGATCAACTATCGCCTTGGAATATTTGGTTTTTTTGCCCATCCGGAGCTTTCTGCCGAGACTTCGTACCATGGGTCGGGTAACTACGGCCTGATGGATCAAAGTGCCGCCCTGGTTTGGGTAAAGAAGAATATCACGGCGTTTGGCGGCAACCCTGACCAGATCACGATCGCCGGGGAGTCGGCCGGCTCTATCTCGGTCTTCGCGCAAATGGCTTCTCCGCTATCGCGCAACCTGATCGCCGGAGCTATCGGCGAAAGTGGCGCCATGATCAAACCAACCCTACCCGCAATAAACCTGGCTGCCGGCGAGCGGTCAGGAAGTAATTTCGCACAAATGGTCGGCGCAAAGTCGTTGACCGATCTTCGGGCTATTCCGGCCGCGCAGCTTTTGAATGACGCTTCCGAACGGGGAAGTTATCGCGTGACGGAAACAATAGACGGCTATTTCCTGCCCAAATCGCCGGTTGAAATATTTGAAGCCGGCGAAGAAGCACATGTACCGCTGCTGGTAGGATGGAACTCGACGGAGGCGCCGTACCAGGCATTTACCCAGGGCGGCATGCCGACCCCGGAGAATTATGCCAAAAAAGTGAAGCAGCGATTCGGCGCCGACTCCACAATTGTTTTAAGGCTGTATCCGGGTGCTACGCCGGATGAAGCGATCAAATCAGCCACTGCCCTCGCGAGCGACAACTTCATCGTCTACGCGACCTGGAAATGGGCTGAGATGCAAGCCGCCACCGGGGGCAAGCCGGTTTACCGTTATTTGTTCTCCACCCCGCGACCGGAAGCACCAGGTACCCCGGCACCTGCAAACAAAATGCCGCCCACGATGGTTGGTGCTTCACATGCTTCAGAGATCGAATTTGCATTGGGCAACCTGGCTTCTGACAAGGTGTTCCCATGGACACCCGATGACTACAAAGTGTCGGCAACCATGGAAAACTATTTTGCCAACTTCATCAAGACAGGTAACCCCAATGGCAGCGGCCTGCCAAAGTGGACGCCAAATACCAAAGGCAGCCCGGTGGTGTTTATGAATATTGATGTCAATACGCAGTTGCAGCCCGAGACCCTTCGGGCGAGGTATTTGTTCCTCGATAAATTCTATTCAAAATAGACCGATGGGTTTTTAGCTAAAAAATAACAGACCTATCGGTTTGTTATTTTGCTATAAAATCTGGTTAAAACTGCCCACAAAGGCAGTTTTTTATTTTTGTTCATTTTTAAACTTTTAATGTGCTGCGCTATCAAACAATTACTTTAGCAATGACGATTCAACAGCCATGAAAAGAATTTTACGGCCACTCTTTTTGTTGTTTGACGCAGCCTTTAAAACCGCTGCTCAACACGCATTTCTCAAAAGGTCAGATGATGGGACGATGCTTGGCCGTAAAGTAAACAGCACCAACGATCACCGTTTCCTTTATAAAAATGTTTACCTATCTTAAATTTGAACCGGCGCCCGCATTAAAACATTGCATAGATTTTTACTGGTTGCTGCAAACCGGTTCGTCGTACAAGCCGGTTTGCGTCCCTTTGTTTGCCGATACCAGTACCGACATCTTTGCCAACCTGGGCAGCTCTCCCGCCGCTTTTAATCAAAACTGCCTGATGTCGCCGGGGGGGTTATACGTTGGCGGCACATCCACCTGTGCCGGATTTGTAAACAGCCTGCCCAATAGTATTTTTATCGGTATCCGGTTTAAGCCTTGTGGTTTGCACACGATTTATAAATTTCCATTGGTCGAACTCGTCAACAATATTATTGACTTTCATGACCGGGAGCTATTATTGTTGCTGGATGTTGATGCCGGTTTGCCAGCACGGTTAGATGCATATTTTTTTTCCAAATTAACGTCGGCGGCCATGCCTGCGCCGATCGCCAAAGTAGTGCTGGGCGCCAAAGGCCTTATTTCCGTTGATCAGCTTGCCGAAAAATGCAATGTCAGCAGCCGGACGCTGGAGCGGCAGGCCTATGCCGGTTTGGGTATCGGCCCCAAGGAGTTTATCAGCATCGTGCGTTTTCAAACAGTGTTAAAGGCCCTGCAAAAAATGCGCACCAACGGCAGCATGATGCAGGTGGCCTACCAGGCCGGTTATTACGACCCTGCCCATTTTACGCGCGAAGTAAAAAAGTACGCGGGTTTAACGCCTTCGCTGATCTTCCCCGGACCGCGTTTTCCATAATTTTCATTTGTCGGATTTATACAAATCCGGGAGCCGATGGGCTTTTAATTTTGCAGCACAATAAATTAAATTGCCATGAAGCTCATCCTCCTTTGCATATTTTGCATTTTATCTTCTGCCCTGCTGGCAGCGCAGCAGCGGTCAACCCAATCCGTCACAACTGCACATAATACGAGTAAATTCAACCCGCAGCAGGCTACCGACAGTCTTATCAATGCCATTCCGGCAAGCATCCGCGTCAAAGCGGATGACTATACCTACGGTAACCATTGGCTTTGGTTTTGGAACTTTTTGATCGCCCTTGTTACCGGCTGGATTTTTCTTTTTGGTGGCTTATCGGTCCGGATACAAAAAATTGTGTTCAAAATAAAAAAGCCGAACAGGAGCAATCTGCTTTACATAATATTTTTTATTGTGTGCACTTTTATCCTGGCCCTGCCGCTTGATTTTTACCAGAATTTCGTTCGTGAGCATCAATATGGTTTCTCCAATCAAAACTTCGGCGACTGGTTTATTGACGACCTGCTTTCATTATTAGTCGAGGTGGTGTTAGCAGCGCCATTTTTTGTGCTGATCTATGCCATTTTCAGGTGCGCTAAACAATACTGGTGGTTGTGGGGAGCAGGCCTTTCCGTTTTCTTTATTTTCGTAGTAATCGTCATTTACCCGGTTTTCATAACACCGCTGTTTAATAATTATGTGCCGGTAAAAGATTCGGCATTACGCAGCCGGGTGCTGACTATGGCCCGGGCCAACGGGATTGATGTAGATGAAGTTTATGTGTATAACGAATCGGCCCAAACCAAACAGTATAATGCCAACGTTACCGGAATAGCCGGCACGACGCGCATCGCTTTAAACGATAACGTCCTGAATAACTGCACAGCCGACCAAGTAATGGCGGTTTTGGGGCACGAAATGGGCCACTACGTTTTGCATCACCTGTATACCCTGGTACTTGAGTTTGGGTTGCTTATCTTTATCGGCTTTGCGGTGGTAAAATGGGCTGCCGAAAAGTTGCTTGCCAAATACAATGGACGATGGCAAGCCGGGCCGGTGCACCAGGTGACCTCCCTCCCGCTCTTGGTGGTTCTTTTTACCACATGGTTTTTCCTGTTCACGCCGGTAAGTAATTCGCTTATCCGCAATGTGGAAATTGAAGCAGATATGTACGGTTTGAACGCTGCCCGGCAACCCGACGCCATCGCGTCGTACATGGTTAAAACTGCCGACTACAACAAGATCGATCCCGGTTATTTGGAAGAAATGTTTTTCTTTGATCACCCTTGCCGCAAAAAAAGGATAGCTACAGCCATGAAATGGAAGGCTGAGAATTTGAAGGGCTATTGACCTGTACTTATCGGCTAATGCTCAAATTGGCAAAGTCTTCCGTCAACCCGTCAGCCCACAAGCCTATTGCGCCATCGCGTGCGGCGTTAAGGCTTTGAATTTTTAAGGATGGGGTTGTTGAGTGATTAACATACACCGTTATCCAGTCGCCCTTTAGCACAATGGTGGCGTGGAACCAATCCGCAGCACCCGGTACAGGATTAATAAAATTTTCGTAAACGCCCGGATGCGCTTTGCGAAGTTTGTCATAGTCATAATCGGGCATGCCCATATACTGCACCGACCACCTGCGCGTAGCGGTGTCCGCATGGTGAAACCTGAATGGCCTGAAAAAGATCACATCATAATGTTTGTCGTCGGTCGCGTGAAAAGCGACACCCAAAAAACTTTGCAGAAAAACGTCCTTGCCGCGCAGGTCGACGTCGATGGTACCCTCTTTCACGCCGACGTTTTTCAACCAGGCGATATTTTTCAGCGTGATAGCCTGTTTTCCCGGCGCATCAATTACCTGTGCATGATTGCTGGTATCGATCCTTAATTTGTCGGCTTTTAACAGGTGTACGAGATTGTAATTTTTAGCGGTTTGCGCACCGGCTGAGCAAGCCAGGGCAAATAATAATGAAATGAGCAGCGATTTCCGGGCCATGGCAAAATTGGATTAACTCGCCAAATATGAATACTTCCGGTTGATGATAGCGTTCAAACCCATTTCAAATCGGTTCAATCCGCCGGGTAGCGTATCCCCGCTATTTCCCTTATTTTGTCCAGCGTTTCCATCATCAGCAACGTATCCGCAAAGCTCATCACCGGACTTTCGGCGAGGCCCTTTCGCAAGCAATCGTTTACATGCCTGGCTTCATATTGGTATCCAAAACCGGTTTCTTTTGCAAGGGGAACAACTTCGCGTGTATTCACCCGCCCCGGAAAATACTCAACGCCCGAAGATGTTTCGTAAAATCTCGAGGTAAGCCTGATGCGGCCCCCTGTGCCGCCGATATCAGCATCCGTAGCCAGGTTGGCGGTGAAACTCGAAAAAAGCTGCGCCAAAGCACCATTGTTATAGCGAAAGGTTACAGCACACATTTCATCAACGCCGGTGGGGGCAGGCGTCATAACAGCATCGATATGATCGGGTTTGCCCAATACGTTTAGCGCCATAAAAACATTATAAATGCCGATGTCAAGCAAAGTACCGCCGCCAAGCGCCGGGTCGAATATCCGTTTAGGCACAGGCGCCTGCGGTATAAACCCGAAGTTTACCAGCACCGAACGGACGTCCCCCAGCATCCCCTGCCCTATCATTTCCTGCATCTTTAAAAAATGCGGTTGAAACTTCGTCCACAACGCCTCCATCAAAAACAGCTTTTTCGCCTTTGCAGTCGCGATCATTTCATTAGCCTGCCGCACGTTCATGGCAAAAGGCTTCTCGCATAAAACCGCTTTATTGTGCGCTAAACAAAGCAAAGTATTTTCGTAATGCAGGACGTGGGGGGTGGCAATGTAGATTACGTCAACTTCAGGATTTTGCGCCAGCGCCTCGTAGCTGTCGTGCCGGTATTTTACCGGGAACTCCGCGGAGAAATCATCCGCGGATTGCTGCGAGCGGGAACCAATGGCAATCAGCCCGGCATCTTCAACAAGTTTTAGGTCGGTCGCAAATTTGCGGGCGATCCGTCCCGCGCCCAGTATGCCCCAGCGGATAGTTTTCATAGATTTATAAAGACAGAAATTGCAGGCCTAATTTAGGAAGATTTAACAACCGCCAACGTTATTGTGCAAATTATTTGCTTATTTCATACCCCAAACCAATGTTAAATGATACAAAAACAGCGCTTTGCTTTTGATCGCCGCCTTGCAGTGAATGATTGTCGATCTTCCAATCGCCGGCATACGCATTTATATAATAACCGGCCCGTATGCCGATGGGTATATTGCGTTTTATGGTAATGCAATCCACCTGTTTTGGCTTCACCGGAATGAGATAGTCAAAACCCGCACCCAACTCTATCCCGAAATTTCCCTCGTAAAATGTTTTGCTCGCTGTACTATTCAACAATTCATTTGAAAGGCTGCCGGTTTTATCTATGCCCGCGTTATCGTCGATATTAAGTACTGAAGCCGAAAAATTCAACCCGGCAAATGGGTAAAGTTTTACATCCGCGTTTTTCAAAACGTTATACCCCGCCCTGAAAAAAAGCTGGTACTGGTTATACTTCGCATACAGGCCATTGTTGGACGACATGGCTACCGGGGTAAAACCAATACCGTCTTCCATCATAAAACTGCCGTTATCATGATGCATCGAAGCGTTTATCCAAATGTTATTGACTGATATTGGCTTCAGCCCGTTCGCTGTAAGGGCATCGTTAAGCTGGCTAATATCCCCCTGGCGATAAGTGATTTGTATTTGAGCGGCGCCGCTAAGGTTGTGCATAAACCAGTGGTGGGTAGACACCGTATCGGTTTGTTGAGCGTTCGCCCGGCCGATAAATAAGAGGGCGACGGCAGCTAAAAGGAAAGAGATTTTCTTCATAAAATTATTTTATTAAATGCCTGGACATGTTAAAACGACGAATCAATCAATAATTTGTTTTAAAAAAACTTACGCATATGCACTATCGTAAGTTTTTACATTCAGTTCCAAAAAGGAAACAAAGTTTGCCCGGTGGAAAAACTGAGCCTTCCGCTTATTTGACATACTGCCCTAAACAGGTATATTAGGCCCCAAATCCGCCCCTTTTATGTCTAAGCGCTTTATACTTTTTACCATCTTATTACTCGCATGTCTCCTTAATGCCAACGCCCAAACCGATACCAGCGGTTATGACCTGGGCCGCGTTTCGGTAAAGAAGGATTTTACCCAAAGCATTACCATCAAAGGCAGCGACCTGGAACGCTACCAGTTTTCGGATTTGGCGGACGCCGTTAACGTATGGCTGTATGGTACTTATAGCAACCAATCGAATTTGCTTTATGTGATCGACGGGAATATTATTACTGATGCAAACGCCTACAGCATTTATGATATTGACGAAGTAACACTGGTGCAAAGCGCTGCGGTAAATGTGAGCGGCGCGGCGCCGGGCGCACAGGTGGTGCTGGTAAAATTAAAAACAAACCGGCCGGGCAAGCAGGGTATCGAGGCCGCCGGGCAGGCCAGCCTAGTAAATTTGCGTAACAGCGCTAACATTCCAAACCAAACATCCACCCATAATATTTACGATCAATTTTACCTGTCGGGATACAAAAATTTCGATAATGTTCATTTAGGCCTCTCGGCCGATTACCAGCATGATGTTTCGCCGGTGCTGACTAACGGCACGCTGACATCCCTTAATCCTTACAATTTCAACCGTTTCAAATTTAACGGTTATGCCGATGCAAAACTTTGGCGCGGTACCACCGTAAACTTCGATATCAACTACGTTCCGCAAACCGATAGCTATGGGTACACTTATGGCGATCCAACAAACATCGCAACGCAAAGCGAATATTATCATTTGGGCGCGGTGCAACATCTCGCCGGTGCAAACCTTGCCCTTAAAAGTAAAATTACCGGTGGCCTTTCCAATACCCTTTCAGGCGCTTACAACCATTATAATTTATTCGGAATCGATACCACCTACACGGTATTTCCTTCAACTGGGGGAGTCAAAAATTTTGGTATTGAAAAATCGCGAAGCGAAATAAATACAAGCAATTTATTGATTCGCGATAACCTGGCCTATCACACTATGCTGGGCATTTTTGATGTTGAACCATCGCTGAATTTTTCGTTCCGGCGTCTTTACAGTACGCTATCCAACTCGGATTTTTACGGACAAAGCTTTGGGAGCAATATTCCGTCGGTTAATGAGAGCAGCAGTTTTGAGGGAGGCGGCGAAAAACTGTATTTCCTTACACCATCTTTGGATATACATTACAAAGACGCAGCTGACATACAGGGCGGCTTTTCCGATATACTAAACAGTGCGAAGAATTCCGGCTCCAATTACACTTACAGTCGCCAGGCGCCGTATTTGACGGTATCGGCAGATGTTTTTAAACTGGCTTCGTTAACCAATATGAGCCTGCGCCTTTTCGGTTCGGTTTCGCGGCAAAGCCAGCTCTTTGATGATGGTTCAGCCTCCCTTTCGGGCATCACGCCATTCGTTTATCTGGTTACAAACTCCACTATTGGTTACTATTCTACAACCACTACCGACGCCGTGTCTTACTACCAGCAGCGAAATCCATACCAGCAATATAACAGTTTCCAGGCAGGTTTTGAATTTACGTTTCTAAAAAACCTGGTTTTAAGTTATAACTATTGGGATTACCAAAGCCAGGACCAATTGGTGGTAATTCTCCCTTACGGTGCAAACCAAACAGAAAGCGTTTTGCAGTACTATTACGATAAAGTTACCACCAACCGTATCGCCTTAAATTATACGGTGAATTCTCCAATTTTTACCTGGAAGACTGGTTTGAACGTAGCCGAAGCCAGGGTGCAGCCGGATGAGCCAATATTTAATGCTTACGGGGCCTATTTGGCCGACGGCCACCGTTACAGCGGCGGCTTTACTAACCGGTTTACTTGCGGTTCGTTATTTGCCGGGCTTGATATTTTGTATCAAATTGGCGAGCGCCCGTTGACCCTTCAGTCTGTGACGATTGAAAACCTTAGCGCGCCACCGCACGTTAATTCCGTTTCATTGCAAAGCCTTTATTTCGGCGCAAGGCTGAAAGTCAGTCACACCCAACACGCCGAACTGTTTGTTAACACCCGAAATATATTGCAGAATAACACCTCGGATATAACAGATAACCGCCGATTTTACGGGCTTGGATTTAAGGTGGATTTGTAAGGCCGGTTTGAGCGATAATCGTGTTGGCTTGAGACCGACTGAATAGTAGCATCGCCAGGAATCATTGACGATATGAAAAATTTAATCGCAGTAGTATTTTTCGTCGCAGTCTGCCCAAGCCGGTCTTTTGCACAGCCGGATAATAGAATTATGGCTATCCGGCAAATGGTTACCGCCATAAACACCCCATCCGGGTACAAGGTAAAAACACTTGACAACGATTACTTTGAAGATAAATATGGCGAAACACCGGATAACGGCATCGGGTTGAAAGGCTATTACCAAAACAAGGTATTAAAAAAGATGGTGTATAGCGTGGGGTTGTCCAACTCCATGAAAACCTATGAGTTCTACCTATCCGGCCCCGACCTTATTTTCGTTTTTCAGAAAGAGCAGGATTACCCGGCTACTGCTGCCGGTGGGCTTGACTACAGCAAACTGGTACCTGCGCAGGAGGTCCGTTATTATTTCGATGGTCAAAAAATCATAAAAACCATTACCAAAGGGAAAGGCCGCCCCGGTGGTATTGAGCAGGGAGACCTTTTGAGCACCTTTAACGATCTTAAAAAAGACCTCGGCAACTATAACGGCAAATAAGTTAGTTCAACAGGTAAACAACCGCCTCATAAGGCCTCAGTTCTGTTTTTACCGTTTTAGCGCTATCGCCATAGTTGCATAGCAGCGGATTCGCATTGCTTGAGCCGAAAGGCGTACTTACCGCCGCGGTTTTGCCTGTAAAATTCAGCATCACCAGCACTTTTTTGCCGCTCAGCTCACGTGTATACGCATAAACGTTCGGGTTATTTTTATCCAGCAAGGTGTATTTGCCATAAACCAGCGCCAGGTTGTCCTTGCGCAGTTTGGTTAGCTTGCGGAAATAGTTTAAACAGCTGTTGGGGTCTTTTTCCTGCGCCGCCGCGTTAATGGTTTTATAATCGGGGTTTACTTCAATCCAGGGGGTTCCGTTGGTAAAGCCGGCATTTTTGGAATCATCCCATTGAAACGGCGTACGGCCATTATCCCGCGAGCTGAAAGCGATCTCTTTTAAATAAGCTGGCATATCGGCGCCATGGTTTTGCTGGTATTGGTATTCGTTCAGCGTGGCCTTGTCGCGGTATTGTTCAATTTTGGTAAAACCCGGATTATTCATGCCCAGTTCGTCGCCGTTATAATAATAAGGCGTGCCGCGCATCGTCATTAAAAAGGTAGAGAGCATTTTTGACGATAACGCCCTGAACTCCGGTCTGTCATTACCAAAGCGGCTCACCAGCCGTGCCTGGTCGTGGTTGGCCAGGAAGATGGACAACCAGCCTTTTTCGGCAAATACGCTGTCCCATTTGCTGAAAACCTGTTTGAATTTAAGCACACTGTAACCGGTTGATTTGGCCACATCAATCCCGTCAAAAGCGTAGGCCATATCCAGCTCGTGCCGGTCAGCATCCACCATATCGTGGGCATCTTCATAGGTATTGCCGGCGCCTTCAGCAACGGTCATTAAATCATATTTGCTTAGCACCTCGCGGTTCATTTCCTGCAGGTAACCATGCAAACCCGGCACCATATAATAATACTGGCCAAAATTCTTTTCATATCCTTTAGGGAAAGTCGGCCAGGTAGTATCCTTACGTGCAAACTGGAAAGCGTCCATCCGGAAGCCGTCGATGCCCTTATCGGCCCAATATTTCATCATGTCATATATTTCCTGCCGTAATTTTGGGTTCTCCCAGTTCAAATCAGGCTGCTTGCGCGAAAAGTAATGCAGGTAATAAGCATTGGTCGTTTTATCGTACATCCAGGCATCGTGGTTCACGTCAAAAAGACTGTAACGGTATGGCGGCTTGCCGTTCTCAGCCGGCCACCAATGGTAATATTCGCGGTAAGGGCTGGTGCGCGAACTGCGGCTTTGCTGAAACCATTCGTGCTCGTCGCTGCTGTGGTTTACCACCAGGTCCATTACCAGCTTTATACCCCGGTCGTGCATGCCTTTTAATAAAGCATCAAAATCAGCCATAGTGCCAAAATCGCTCATAATGTTGCGGTAGTCGCTTACATCATAGCCGTTATCATCGTTCGGCGAGCTGTAGATGGGGTTCAGCCAAACAGCGGTTACGCCCAGGCTTTTGATATAATCCAGTTTCGATATGATCCCTTTCAAATCGCCAATACCATCGCCGTTTGCATCCTTAAAACTCCGCGGATAAATTTGGTAGACTACCGCTTCTTTCCACCATTTGCGATTGGGAATTGAATCGTTAGTATTGGATTGAGCGACGGATTTAGCGGTTATAACAGAACAACAAAGCATAATTAAAAAACTGTGGAGAATAGAAAACCGGGGTGAAGAAAGGGACATATCGATATAGATTTACAGGCTAAAGATATTAATGTTAAGGGCGAAATGGCGGAAAAGGCAAAGTGTTGAGAATTTTTATAGACGAAAAATGCGTCATTTATATCATTTGGGGCATTTTTGTGTTATTATTTATAACGAGTTTTACAGTAATTAAGTCGGTTTTATGGAAGAAGAAACAATACGTGCAGCCCTCGAAGCCCACTGGCACGCATCAGCAATCGGCGATTTAAATGCCGAACATGATATTTACGCTAACGATGCCATCTGTGATTACCCCCAATCTGGCGAACGCATCCTCGGGCGCAGCAATTTGCAGGCCTTGCGAAGTCATCATCCGGGTAAACCTTCAGGCTTCAATATCAGGCGAATGCTAGGGAAAGGTAATCTCTGGATCACGGAATACACGATCACCTACCAGGGGCAACCAGCATACACCGTAAGCATTATGGAGTTCCGCAACGGTAAAGTTGTACACGAGACACAGTATTTCGCGGATCCTTTCGAGGCGCCGGCCTGGCGAAGTCAATGGGTTGAGATGATTGGTGATGCTGGACAAGGCCAATAATGATGGACTTATACACCTAAAATGCCTCTTTAGTACCTTTAACAAACTTTAAAGTCACAAAAAACAGTCAAAAATATTCTCTAAATTTATTCAGACTATTTGCTTGCCAATCTAACTATTTTATAAAGCTATCATGGGATTATTTCTTGATCTTTCCGGGATTATCGGAAGCAACGACGCTGATGTTGTATCCAGTTTAAAGAATTATACCAAATCGGTTGGCGGAGGGCTTGAGAGAGCCCATATCGACAACAGCCACAAAAACTTTTGTGTTATTGAATCGCAAAATGGAAACACAACCATTTTTTACCCGGCATATTTTACCGACTGGGACGGATGCTCTCAATTTGTTTCAAAAGAGCTGAACACAACAGTATTTTCTTGTCACATTCACGACGGCGACTTATGGATGTACACTATGTTCGTGAAGGGAGAAGTTATGGATCGTTTTTGTCCAATACCAGATTATTGGGGAGATATCAGCCAGGAGGAGATTGACAGCTGGGCTGGTAACGCGAAGATAGTGGCCCAATATGTGCCTGGCCTACAAATTGAAAACATTGAAAAATACCTTGTTAGATGGGATTTGGATGGAGATGAAGAAAAAGCTTATACAGATGACGAATTTACCAACTGTGAATGGCAGTTGGTCGATTTCTTAAATAAATTGCATGTGCCTTATCCAATAGATAATGAAGGAAATGCGAGAGGCGAAATATTTAAAATGTGGACTAAAGATTTACCATTAGATGAAAAGCCGATACCTGCTGATGGCTATAGAGTCGGCCCAATAATTAAAAAACCTTGGTGGAAATTTTGGTAGATGAGATTAAAATAAAAAATGACTAATAATTTGTTGATTATTAGCTATTTAAAGTGCGGAATATGCCCGAGCCTTAGGACACCTGTATGGTTTTTGAAGGCCGTTAAAAGTGTTATCGGATCAGAATAATAATTAACTTGGCCATAACCAATGATCTTGTTTCATGAGCGATTCTAAATTAACCGGGGGAGACGACAGACGCTCTTTCCTTAAAAAGATTGCCGTAGCGTCAGCCGCAGTTGCCACAACAGACCTTATTTCCATGGCCAAGGGCTATCCTGTTAAACAAATAGCGCCAAATGAGGAACTTCCCTGGTATAGGCGGGTTACCCGCTGGGGGCAAACCAATATAACCGAGCCAGACCCGCAGCATTATGATATTTCCTGGTGGCGTAAACAATGGAAGCGCACCCGGATACAAGGTGTTATTATCAACGCCGGTGGTATTGTGGCTTATTATCCAAGTAAAATCCCTTATCATCAGCCTTCGCCGTTTCTTAATGGGCGCGATCTGTTTGGTGAATTATGCCGGGCCGCTCACGAAGATGGGTTGGTTGTTTTTGCCCGTATGGACTCTAACCGAGCAAATGAGGGGCTATACAAAGCACATCCCGGCTGGTTTGCTGTTGATGTAAATGGAAAACCGCACAGGGCAGATAACCTGTATATCACTTGTGTAAACGGGCCCTACTATGATCAGCATATTCCCGATATAATGCGCGAAATAATAACATTATATCACCCCGAAGGCTTTACTGACAACAGTTGGAGCGGCCTGGGCAGAAATAGCCCATGTTATTGCGAAAATTGTAAGGAAAGTTTTCGTCGGCTAAGTGGTAAGGATATCCCTGCCGTCAGAGATTGGAGCGACAAGACATACCAGCAATGGATACGATGGAATTATGACCGCCGGCTTGAACTATGGGACTTAAATAATAGGGTAACCAAAACAGCCGGGGGCGTACATTGCACCTGGGCTGGAATGAACAGTGGCTCAATAAGCGGTCAAAGCGCTGATTTCAGGGATTATAAAGGGATTTGCAGCCGGGCGGATATAATGATGATTGACGACCAGGGTCGCAGCGATGCGAGCGGATTTCAACATAATGGCGACATTGGCAAATTCCTTCACGGGCTGTTGGGTTGGGATAAACTCATGCCCGAAAGCATGGCGATGTACCAGCAGGGAAATGTTACATTCCGTTTATCGGCCAAACCTGCGGCGGAGGCGCGTATGTGGATGATTGCAGGTATTGCAGGCGGCATACAGCCCTGGTGGCATCATGTGGCAGCCTATCACGAAGATCGCCGCGCCTATCACACCGCTGAACCGGTTATGCGCTGGCATGAGATGAACGAGGAATTTTTAATCAACCGCCACCCTGTTGCCACAGTAGGCGTAGTTTGGTCACAGCAAAACAATGATTTTTACGGACGTGATAATGCCGATCAATTGGTAGATATGCCTGTACGCGGCATTACCCAGGCCTTATTAAGAGCAAGAATACCATATTTGCTTGTTCATGCCGACCAAATCGATCAAATGGCATCGCAGCTTTCGTTGTTGATATTGCCAAACTTTGGTGCAATGAGCGATGTGCAGACTGCCAGTATAATCCGTTTTGTAAAAGACGGCGGGGGACTAATAGCCACCGGCGAAAGCAGTTTGTACGATGAATGGGGAAATCCCCGGGCCGACTATGCGCTCAGCGAATTATTTGGGGCACATCGTATCGACGCTGTTCAGGCAAATGTTGCACCCGATGCGGCGCATTCTTACTTGCGCCTCTATCCGGAATTGAGAAGACAAACCGATGGCCCGGAAACCGGGGATGAACCGGAGATTAAGAGCACCCGCCATCCCGTGTTAAAAGGTTTTGATGAAACAGATATATTGCCCTATGGTGGGCATCTTCAGCCCATTCATATCGATGAAGGAGTTGAGGTGCCAATGACCTTTATACCTGAATTCCCGGTTTACCCACCGGAAACCTCGTGGATGCGTCAGCCCAAAACCGATATACCCGGATTGGTGCTCAACACTAAATTTAAAGGCAGGGTTGCATTTGTCCCGGCAGACCTTGACCGCCGTTTTGGCCGGTATAACTTACCCGATCATGGCGATCTGTTGGCAAACCTTATCCGTTGGGCCGTAAAAGATAATATCCCGCTAAGTGTTGAGGGTGCAGGCATGGTCGACTGCCACGTTTACACCCAGGCCGGCCAGCTTATCATGCATTTGATTAACCTTACAAATACCGCCGCATGGCGACAGCCTGTGCATGAACTCATTTCTGTTGGCCCGTTTAAAATAAGTGTCAAGTTACCCGGCGGCATAACAGGCAAAAACCTGCGCTTATTGGTTGCGGGCCAAAATGGCTCCGTATCAGTAAACAACGGGTGGGTAAATTTCGAAGTTCGGTCTATTGCCGATCATGAAGTAGTAGTTATAACTTAGTTGATGAGATAATATAAAACAAAAAACCCGGTCAAATTGACCGGGTTAATACAGTGCGGAAGAAGGGACTCGAACCCCCACGCCTCGCGGCGCCAGATCCTAAGTCTGGTGCGGCTACCAATTACGCCACTTCCGCATTAGGATTTTTTATGAGGTGGCAAAGATAGTTATTTTTTGGGATTACACCGATTATATTCTTTGGGATTTCACCGATTGTTTTTTGATTTCACCGATTTAGGTCGGCTACCAACTCTTCAAAATACTTCGGTGCGAGCAGTAAGCGGCTTCCGTACCAGGAGAATAGCTCACCGTCAACCAGTTTTATTTTGGCGAGTGGTACAATTGCCTTCAATTCAGTAATATGTTTTTCTTTAAAGGGATAGGGTTCTGAAGACAACAAAATAATAGCGGGGGTGGCTTCAAGCAACGTTTCGGCCGTAACTTCAGGATATCTGTCCTGCGCGAACGCATTTTCCAGCCCGCATTTTTGCAACATACTGTCAATGAAAGTGCCTTTGCCCGCCACCATATAAGGCTTTCGCCAGATAAAATAAGCTACCCGTTTGCCGGTTGGATTAATTGAAAGCTGATCGAACTTTTGGGCTATTTCGGCTGACATATTTTTGGCAACCTCACGCCTGTCAACCACTTCCCCAACCCTTTCAATCATATCGATGGCGCCGGCCAGGTCGCTGATATCGCTTATCCAAACCGGGTAAATGTTCATCAGTTCCTCCACCTGGCTGCGTTCGTTTTCTTCTTTGTTGGCAATGATAAGGTCGGGTTGCAGCGATTTGATCTTTTCAATATCCAGCTGCTTGGTGCCGCCAATTTTTGTAACCTGGCTGACTTTTTCTATTGGGTGAACACAAAATTTGGTGATGCCGATAATCTCTTCGGTTAGCCCCATATCAAACAATAATTCAGTTTGCGAGGGCACTATTGAGATGATCCTTTTTGGAACGGCTGGTAAGATAATTTCGCGGTTAAGCTGGTCGGTATAAACGAACATATTTTTTGTTATGTTAACCAAGGCGCATAGTCTGAGTCGCCGGAACCAAATATCAGGTCATCTGACTATTGATTATAGATCTGGTAGACGCCAGATAAACCGGCAAGATTTGACGACCTGACCAGCACCGCCGTGATCTTCTTCTCGATCATCAATTGTTCCGCCTGGTGGATAAACTCATTTTCATCAACCGACACAGGGGGTTTGGTCATCATCTCGCTAACCGAAAGCGTGGCCGTATCAGGATGGCGCACTAAGGCCCGGCGTAAATCGCCGTCGGTAATGATACCGTGAACATGCCTGGCATCGCCGACGATCACCATCCCCAGCCTACCCTCAGACATGCGAAGCAATACGTCAGTAAACGAGGCGTCCTCATTTATAAATGGCAGGTTGTCCGTCCGCATCAAATCTTTAACCCGCACCAGTAACTTCCTTCCCAAACTGCCGCCGGGGTGAAATCGCGCAAAATCCTCATGTTGAAATTGGCGGCATTCCATTAACGCTACTGCCAGTGCGTCGCCCATCACCAAAGCAGCTGTAGTGGATGAAGTTGGCGCCAGCGATAGCGGGCAGGCTTCCTGTTTAATTGCAGTATTTAAATGGAAATGACTGTTTTTAGCAACGGTCGACTCCGGGTTGCCCGTCAGGCTGATGATTGTGTTATTGTTCCACTGGAAGAACGGGATCAACTTTAACACTTCATCCGTTTCGCCGGAGTAAGTGATCAGGATAACGATGTCATTACTGCCCACCATCCCTAAATCACCGTGAAAAGCCTCTCCGGGATGCAGGAAAAACGAAGGCGTGCCGGTACTGGCCAGCGTAGCAGCAATTTTTTTGCCGATAATGCCTGATTTACCTATGCCGGTGACGATCACTTTGCCTTCGGCAGCTAAAATTGCTTCAACTACTTTGGTAAACGAATCGTCGATGGCATCAGCCACCAACTTTAGCGACTCAATCTCGATATTAAAAACCCGTTTGGCAATGTCTTTCATAATCTTGTCTGAATCAGGATTTGCAGAATTTTAGAATCTCCAAAATTCCTAAATCAATAATTTTCATTTTATGGAGGCCTTGTGCGAAGCTATTCTGCTAATTCTCTAATTCTGTGAATTCCGATTCAGACAATTAGTGGTGCGATAACGCTTTCCAACTCATGCAACTTTACCATATTCGGCCCGTCGCTCAGCGCGCAATCCGGGTCGGGATGGGTTTCCATAAAGTAACCGCTGGCGCCAAATGCTTTGGCCGCGAGGGCCATCATTGGCACAAAAGTGCGGTCGCCGCCGGTTTTGCCGCCTGCGCCGCCCGGCCGCTGCACCGAATGCGTGCAATCCATACAAATGGGGTGGCCGAAAGCTTTCATGTCATAAATATTCCTGAAATCAACCGCCAGGTTATTATAGCCGTACATATTGCCGCGCTCGGTCAGGATCACCTGGTTATTGCCCGCCTCGATCACTTTTTGCGCCGGGTAAAACATATCCTGGCCGGATAAAAACTGCGCCTTTTTTATGTTAACAATTTTCCCGGTCTTAGCTGCAGCCACCAATAAATCCGTTTGACGGCATAAAAATGCTGGAATCTGCAGTATATCAACTACCTCGCCAACAATGGCCGCCTGGTAACTTTCGTGAATGTCGGTAGTTAGCGGCAGTCCGAAACGTTCCTTCACCTTAAGCAGCATTTCCATGCCTTTCTCCAGCCCCGGCCCACGGTACGAATGGATGGATGTGCGGTTAGCCTTATCAAATGATGACTTAAATATCACTGGTACATTATACTTCTGCCCTATCTCCGCCACTTTTTCGGCCACGGTATACAAAAGTTCCTGGTTCTCCATTACACATGGCCCCAATATAAAAAACGGCCGCTGCCGCATTTGGTCAAATAACATAGCGCAAAGATAATTGAGTGACACGAATTACACGAATGAGGGCGAATTTTCACAAATGATATAAGCACAAATTACCACCACTTAAATTAGTGTCAATTCGTTTTTATTCGTGTCAATTCGTGTCAGTTAATTTCATTCGTGCAATTCGTGTTAATTTATTCGTGTAAATTCGTGCCAAATATGAATTATTTTGAATTTTACGGCATAAAAGAATCCTTCACCCCGGATGTTGCCCTGCTTAAAAAGAAGTTTTACGAGTTGAGCAAAGAATACCACCCGGATTTTTATGCAAACGAGGATGACGAAAAGCAGCAGGAAATACTGGAGCTATCCACCCTAAACAACAAGGCCTGGCAAACCCTGAGCGATCCTTACAAACGCCTGGAATATATTTTAAAGCAGCACGACCTGCTGCAGGAAGGCGCCAAACCGCAGCTTCCGGCGGATTTTTTAATGGAGATGATGGACATTAACGAGCGGCTGATGGAGATAGAGGATGCGGATGAGCTGGCAAAACTTACCAGCGAAGTACTTGCCGTTGAGGGTGATATTAAACAAAAACTGGAACACGCACAGCACGGTTATGCCCAATTGAACGATACAGCCAGGGAAGAACGCCTGAATGAAATAGCAGATTGTTACTACAGGCAAAAATATCTGTTGCGTATTAAAGAGAGTTTAGATACATTTGCATCCCGCTTTTGAACAAATTAATCCACCGTTTGAAAAAGGGACAGGCCCAGATGGCGGCCCCGATAGCTATCGGGGCGGTAGATGGGTTGGTTTCAAATAGATGCCCAGATGGCGGCCCCGATAGCTATCGGGGCGGTAGATGGGTTGGTTTCAAATAGATGCCCAGATGGCGGAATCGGTAGACGCGTTGGTCTCAAACACCAATAACTTCACGGTTGTGCCGGTTCGACCCCGGCTCTGGGTACTTTAGAAAAAAGCTTCAGTTTATCTGAGGCTTTTTCTATTTTAGACCCATGGCATCCGTTTACGTTTTATATTCAAAAAAACTCGACAGATTTTACATTGGAAGTTGTAAAGACCTTTCTTATAGAATTGGCCAGCATTTAAATAAAGAATTTACAGAAAGCTTTACAGCTATTGCCGAAGATTGGGAATTATATCTCTCCATCGATGAGCTTGAATACCGGCAGGCGCGGTTAATTGAAATGTATATAAAGAAAATGAAAAGCAAAATATATATTCAAAACCTCATTAAATATCCGGAAATTATTGAACGCTTAAAAGTGAAATATTCATGATGGCGGCCCCGATAGCTATCTGGGCGGTAGACGCGTTGGTCTCAAACACCAATAACTTCACGGTTGTGCCGGTTCGTCCCGATGGCTATCGGGACCGGCTCTGGGTACTTTTTCTAAGTCTCAAGTCGAAAGTCTTGAGCCTTTTTTGTTTAGGGAGCTTCTCATGCCTATTTTTGTTCATACGTCAATTTGAAGCACATGCCCTTCCTATCCTACATATCAATACCGCCTCAGGCGGATGGTTATTTGAAAAACATTCCCAGCCTCAGCAAAGGTTTACAGCTGAAATTAAAAACTAACGTCACCTTCTTTGTCGGCGAAAATGGCTCAGGTAAATCCACCCTGCTGGAAGGCATTGCCGAGCAATGCGGATTTAGCCTCAGGGGCGGCAACCGCAACCATAACTTAAATACCGGCTGGCGGTTTGAAGGATATGAAACGCCGCTGGCAGCGGAAATGCAGCTCGGCTGGACGCCAAAAAGGATCACCGACGGCTTTTTTATGCGGGCCGAAAGCTTTTTCAATTTCGCGTCTTATATCGACGAACTTGCACAGGACGATAACCGCATATTAAAGGCTTACGGCGGGCGCTCATTGCACCAGCAATCGCACGGCGAATCCTTCCTGTCCTTGTTCAGTAACCAATTCGAAAATGGCGTTTATATCCTCGATGAGCCCGAGGCTGCTTTATCACCGGCCAGGATACTGGCCTTTATGGCGGTGATCAGTGAGCTCGAAAAGGGCGGCCGTGCTCAATTCATTATCGCTACCCACTCGCCTATGCTCATTTGTTACCCCGGCGCCACCATTTACCAGTTTGATGAAAGCGGCGTACACGAAACCACTTACCGGGAAACCGAACATTTTACGCTCACCAAATCGTTTTTGGATAACCCGGAATTATTCATTCGCCATTTGATGGCGGAATGAATTTTTAAAATCACGCCGACCCGGCGCTTCAAAATTAAATCAGCTCATGATACGCCAACCGATACTCAACCTCTTAGCCAATTATACCAGTGCGGACGAAGCCGGGCAGGCTATGGTAAGCCGCACCATACAATTTATCCAATCGCACCCCGACTGCTTCGAACGGACCTTACTCACCGGCCACGTAACCGGCTCCGCCTGGATCGTCAATGAAGCTTTTACGCATGTATTGCTCATCCACCATTTTAAGCTTAACCGCTGGCTGCAGCCCGGCGGCCACTGCGATGGCGACGGCGATGTTTTGAATGTAGCCATGAAAGAAGCCGGGGAAGAAACCGGCTTAACAGTAAAACCTAAAAGCGACCGTATTTTTGACGTAGATATCCACCAGATCCCGCAACGCAAGGATGTACCCGCCCATTTGCATTATGACATTCGCTTTTTATTTACGGCGGATATGGATCAGGCCCTGGTCATGAACCAACAGGAAACCATGGATATTAAATGGGTGCCTATCGGCGAGGTGGTGGTGTTGAACGAAGAAGAAGGGGTGATGAGAATGGTGAGGAAAACGATGGGATTGGCGGAAGGATTACAGGCCTGAGTGGCGATGCAGCTTCACTTGTTCCATTTTTGCAACGGAACAGGTGGAACACTATGAAACATGCTGATAATCAAAGTTCTACTTTTAATAAATGATTAAATTTGGCTAAGTACCTGAAAGCATGGCGCTCTTTTTTCGCATCCAACGCCTGGGGCAAAGCGAAAAACACTGATAATCAGTAATTTAAATTTTGATGGACCGTAACCAGGCGTTCCATTTTTACACGCGGAACACGTGGAACATTGTGAAACACGCTCATTATCAGCCGATTTGCTATTTTAATAAATTTTCAATTTTAGTTAAGTTGTTAATAATCAATTATTTATGATTTTAGCTTTTTAACTACACCCTTATAAAGTGCTGTTTTTCAACTTATTAAGTTAAAATTGGGGAATTTCTTGCACACCGTTTTGTCACGTCCTGAAAAGAGTTTACACTTTTTACTGATTAATCCTGTTTCAAGTTTACACTTTCGGTTGGTTATTGAAAACCTGCGGTCAAGGTTCGAAATGAACGAGCATATATGAAATTCATGTTTTTTTTAAGATTTCCGTATATTTGATTGAATATTTAAAAATTATGGCAAAGCCGATTAAAGTTACACCGGTATTATCCGGGGCTGCCTCCAAGCATTTTAATGCCACCTTACAAGCAAACAGCGAAAAGGTGTCCCAATCAGAAAAAACAAGGATAAAATCCCTGGTAGATAAAATATTGTCTAAAATTAAATAACGATTGGATCTTTCCGACTTCGACTTTGTTAAATTAAGTCCTGACACTGATTTAGAAAATTCTCGCCTATTGTGGTTTTTGCACCAATTAGAACCCTCGTATTACACATTTAGACGGAACCCGCCGAACAGGCTCACCATAGCAGTTTGTTAAATGGCAGTTAGGCATCGCGGTTTGTAGGTAAAAAACACCCAACAAAGGCGGGAAGGTTTTAACGTAGTCATCAGTCATTAATCACTGTTTCTATGCGCTGTGCGCGGCGTTTGCTTTTATATCTTTCAGCATGGGGGAATTCGATGTGCTTGAATCTCTCCCATTCGATAAAGTTAAATTTACCGAGAGGAATTGTTTCGATCTCGCCCGATTTAATGCGCATTTTTACGGCGGTGCCGCTGACGTTTTTCCGTTCGCCAAATTGGTCGGCGGAGATCAGTTCGGGGAGGATAATTTTAGATTCAGACATGATATTTATGTTGGGAAATACAAAAATGTAAAAAGAATTTCGGATTTACGGCTTCGGATTTATTACGTAAGAGTTTTTCACTAAGGTTATTCCCGCTCTTGCTGATGTTTTTCATCAACTAAGCCCGCGTATCACACATTTAGACAGAAGCCGCCGAACAGGTCGCCATAGCGCTTCGCTAAATGGCTGTTAGATGTTTCGGTTTGTTGGTGAAAAAACACAACAAAGGCAATTAAATACCGTGTTTTGACGGGTTGTGGAATAGCCTTTTTTGTTTTACATTTATAAGCATCATTAAAACTTTATTACTAATCTGAACTCACGAGCCTTGCATCTTCGAAGATATTGTTGTTAACTATTTAATTATGAATATTTTAAGATATTTTCTTTACATAACCAAAATAAAAAATATGGAGACGAATGTATTTACAATAAAAGATATTTACTTTAACTCAAAAACATGGACCGTTAAACTAGATGCGTTTGATAACATATACACAGATCAATATGGAGAAATGCAGTACACCGCAATTTACGATGGCAATGAAAATAAAATTACATTTACATTTGATCAAAGCAATGAGATCATACAATATAAAGAAGTCCTGGGTTTTTCCGTTTCTACGACTTGTCTGCTTCTTTGTGGTTTGGGATTAATAGGGCCGATGTTGGATTGCTTTCGGAAAAACAAACATAGTTGGAAAGACTTTCTTAAGTGCCTGGAAGATCAAGAGGGTACTTTGGTTGGTACTGTAACGACATGTATAGCGGCATGTTATAATGCATAATCTCAATTTGCAAGTTTTTTGATACGTTGAAATACCTATATACGGTATCGGTAAATCAAGTTATTTTGGGGAACGAATAACTAAACCTAACACTCTTAAAAATGCAAAATTTATTTGGCCTTTTGTTCTTAGCCAGTTTGATGTTGTTCATAATTGGTTTTTTTAGCCCTAACGCCAGTTTGTTCTGGTATAAAAAAGAACGTACTCGAAAAGCATCTGCATTAATCTATGGAATTAGCCTATTCGTTTGTTTGATTTTGATAGGAGCATTAGCCCCTGATACCAAAGAATCAAGCGACAAAGCAACTGCCCATAACAAAAAAGAGGTTGTATTGACCCAGACCCAAATTGATAGCGCGGCAAAGGCTCAAAAAGAATTGGAGCTTGAGAACCGTCGGAAGATAACTTTTACAGCCGGACAATTGGTTTCCTACTACGGAGACAATGAAGTTAGCGCCGACAATAACTTCAAGGGAAAATCATTTTATGTAGTAGGTTATGTCCAACATGTCGGAAAAGACATTCTCAATGATACTTATGTCACATTAAAAAGCAGCGACTTTATTAGAAATGTTCAATGCTTTGTCGAGGACCAAGACGTTCTCGCAAAATTACAAATCAATCAGAAAATTACCGTTTATGGGGAGTGCGATGGCTTAATGGTTAATGTCCTGATGAAGGACTGTAAAGTCGTAGAAAATTTAGACGCGGACAATTGATTATGGTTCTCGCCCTTTTTGGTGTTTTTTTTCTCAACAAGGGCCCTTGGTCACACATTTAAATGAAACCCGCTGAACGGGCTCACCATAGGGGTACCTAAATGGCTGTTAGGCATCTCGGTTTGTTGGTGAAAAAATACCGACAAAGGCGTGAATTTGCTTATCATTGCTACCAGATGAACCCAATATCCGAAATTTTATCATCCGAAGAAAAAGCCGCTTTAGCCTGCAAAGAATTAAAACCAGTATATGACGCCTATTATTCATAT